>Ga0118677_10001788_pt1 | contig 42917 bp, 25 predicted proteins | sample AliMusrvi5mmetaG_FD_86154 | JGI IMG/M metagenome (GOLD analysis project Ga0118677, IMG submission 86154)
TTGTTGACCCGTTTTTCTATTGAAATTGATGCTCTATGGGCAAAAAAGGTTTAAATATAATTTTAAAACATCTCTTAGTTTTAGCATTTTATACCGGTTAAATTTAAATATTTTTAAAAGTAAATACTATTTGGCCTTTCTTCACATTTAGCTTCAAATACCCGGCATTACTCAAGCCATCTTCAAGTGCATCCATCACAATGTACCAGGTTATTCCAAAAAATTCAGCATTGTGTTTATGGTCATGTCCGGTTATGACCATATCCACATGGTATTTGGTAAATAATTCCAATAAAACCTGCAATTCTTCAACCGGTGTTTTAACAGTAAAGATGTAGGTCGATGATCCAAAGCGGGCATAGAATTCATCCCATCCTTCATAATGTAGATCATGATTGCCAACGATGGGGAATGTGGTTAATGAATCCTGATCAGGCAGATGTTGCTCAAAAAGCGCGTAGTCTCCGGCGTGACCATTCGTCAAATCACCGACCATTACCACTGCAGATACATGCGCGGTTTTGGCGATATTGAAGAAGCGATCCAGGTTAATTGTACTGCCTGCATGACTATCTCCCATGGATAGCAGGGTATAATCATCGGAGGGCACTTCAATTACTTTGAAAGGATGGGTACTGTTCCAGACCATAGACTGATCAAAGCGCAGATTAACTGATTTACAGGAGATAAAAATGCCAATTAATGCGCTGTCCTTAAAGCATGATGCAATGGACACGGAGACCACAAAAAGGATGATTAATCTTTTGATCATCGGATGTACCATATAATCCCGGTTCTGAAAAAGAATCCAAAATAGTTCACTGCCAGGTTGGTGGCTCCGGCACTTTTGTACCAGCCCTGGATATAAAGTGACAAGGGTGAACTTAATTTATAGAATCCATTCAGCCTGAGCATTGGGTTTGTTTCCTGTTCTATCATAAAATTGTCTACGTTGGTCAGCGAGAATCCCACATTCCAAGGGCTATTCCTTGGTTTAAGCTGATAACATACAGAATACATGATATTTAGAATTTCATGTATCTTCGCCGCATTTTGATCAATTCCATACTCCCGGATTGCTTTTTGCCGAAAAGCATAAGTTCTGAAATTTGCACCGATCAAATATTCAAAGTGATTACTTTCCCGCTTTAACCGGGCACCCCAATTGGTTTCGCGAAGCAGTTCCGAGAAGGGTGTGCAGATCCAAAAACCGGCAATTTCGAACGGGAAATGGCTTATCTTTAAATTTCTGGAGCCGCTGAGGCTAAATCCCGAAAAGTAGGTATTATTGGAATTCTTCAGATCTATCCGGAAACCGGTTTCAAAGATATTTTTACCGAACTGATAACTTACCAGACTTGCAGTTTTAATAAACAATCCCTGCGAACCATTATTCTCGCCAAAATCAGTATAAATATTTAATCCGGGTTGTGCTGAAAGATCAGGACAAACCGTCAGGAAAAGACTAACAAAAACCAGACTTAAACTAATCTTTGGATCCATGATGATATAAACTTATACCTGACATGACTCAATTATAGTAGGCAATCTGCAGCCTGTTTAAAGTTACAATAAATAATTAAATTTTGTGTAACAAAAGGTCTATTTTGTTTTCATATTCAACACATATTTATTAACTTAGCTCCATGAACCTTCGAAAATTCTGTCTCACTGCAATCTTTTTAGCTTTCGCCTTATTCTGTTTCTCTCAAAGTGACAGTCCGGGCAGATTTTCAAATTCCTTAAATCTGAAATCCTCCTATAACAGTACACTCATTTATCCGGGGGTCAGATCAGGTATTGAATATTTAATTAAATCGATTAACGTTTCAAAAACTAAAAAATCGGGAAAGAAAAGGGATTTTGATAAGGAACGATTCATTTCAGCCAATTTAAGCTGGTATCATCATCCAAATTTCCAGGACAATCTTTACCTCACAGGTGGATGGTCAATGAGAAGAACCCATTCAAAGGGTTTTTTTACCGAATTTTCGCCTGAAATCGGTTTAAGCCGAACCTTTTTAGGTGGAACTACCTACAAAGTGGACAATAATGGGAATGTGTCCAGTGTCAGGCTTGCAGGTTATTATTATGCCCTTCTTTCTGTTGGCGGGGGAGTAGGATACGATTTTTCAATAATAAAGCATAAACCATTTATGCTTTATTATAAATTTAATCTTCTTTCAATGTATCCTTATAACAGCACGATATATTTAAGACCCGCAATGGAACTTGGGGTCATATACAAACTACACTACTTTCATAATGCAAAGTCAAAATTATAAAGCGATGCAACGTTCAATAGTATGTTTTTTGTTCCTTTTCCTTGTCGCCTGCCAAAAAGAGAAGATTACCATAGGAACAAATGTATTTGAAACATTTTATCTTGATAATGCAGGTGCCTCGATGCGTATTTTGGTTGAGGGGAATACGGCAAGCCATACCTTCCTAATTATTGTTCACGGCGGCCCCGGTACCGGATCGTTCGTGTATGATACCCAATATATCAGCCAAAATATTGAGAATAAATATGCTGTTGTTTTCTGGGATCAACGCGATGCAGGGGCCTCACAGGGAAATTTAAACGGGAATAACCTGAACCTGACTCAAATGACAGATGACCTTAAAAAGGTTATTGAACTCATTAAGTTCAGATATGGAGAAAACTCAAGCGTGTTTATTCTGGGGCACAGCTTTGGCGGCCTTTTAACCGCATCATTTATGACAGCGGGACAAAATCAGTCGATGGTGAAGGGGTGGATTATGGTTGATGGTTCGCATAATTATCCGCTCAACGATACGCTGACCCGGCAAATGCTTTTAACCGTCGGTCAGCAACAGATTAACTTAAGCCGTCATGTCAGTGAATGGAAATTGATTATTAGTTATTGCATTGCCCATCCGGGTAATTTCACGCTTACAGAATCAGATAAGCTAGAGTCTTATGCAGAAGATGCCGAAACCTATATTCCGGAAGTTAATCAATTTAACCTTATAACTGCAATGGAGGCAATTTCAATAGAGGATGATTTACCAATCACCTCTATTTTATTCAATTACCTATATTCAGGAAATACAGCTTTTAACGCTACATTAGCAAAAACACAATTTTCATCTTTGCTTTATAAAGTGGTCACCCCAACATTATTGCTCTATGGGGAATATGATTTTATATGTCCTAAAGAGCTTGGGGAGGATATTCTGAACCGGATAAATGCAGCTGAAAAAAGAATGGTAATTTCCCCGGTAAGTGGCCACAATTTTATGTTTCAGGACGAAGTTTTATTTTGTAATGAGGTCGATGACTTTATTGCAAAATACAGATAATTTGGATTTAAATTGATTTTCCTGACCCATCACTGCCATGCCCCAAATAGAGGAATCGATTGACGTAATCACTTCCCTGAATTAAGCTTTTTAAGCCATTTAAATTTTGTATTGAAAATTGTGTTTTGTACGTTTGCATCGATCGCTTAAACTTTTTATTTCTGGTCAACATTCGAATGGTGCATTAAAATTAAAACAATGCTGAAATTTTCTCCTGAAAAGGAACAAAGTACGGATAAATGGGCCGGGCTTACTATGCTGGTCTGTGGCATTTTTACTGCCTCAGCGGGAGGATTTGTGCTGATATTGTGGGTTTTGGGTTCTTTTAACCATGTCAGCCCTGGCCAAAAGCTTATTCCAATGGCTGATGAGACCGCATTGTTGTTTCTGCTATTTGGTTCTGCATTTGTATTCTATCGAAAAGGTTTCAAAAGCAAAGTATTGCATTACTCGATTAACTCTGTTGGGGCTATAATACTAATTGGTTCATTGCTGATTCTTGGTGACATTGGAACCGGGAATACCTTTAATTTAAGAAATTTCCTGGGCATGCAATATGTCATGGTTGAAAGGATTCAGGCTGGGACTATGTCTTTTCTGTCGGCAATTTGTTTTGTTTTAATATCCGCATCTCTTTTGATGCTCCAGCGCAACTCAAAACAAATTTCAGTAATTTATAGTTCGCTGACGCTTTTTATAGGATATGTTGTAATAGTTGGCTATGCCTACAGTGTTCCAGTTCTCTACGGAGGCTCTACAATCCCAATGGCATTGCTTACTGCACTCTTATTTGTAATTTCCTCTATTGGACTACTAATTGCGGCAGGGAAAGAAGCTTATCCCACCAAATATTTTTCAGGAAGTGCCGTCAGAGCAAGATTGTTGCGGATCTTGATTCCCGCCATATTTATTTTGTCCCAATTACAAGGTTTTCTGTTATCCCTGTATTCCGGGGATTTTGGAAGTTCTTTTGGACTTATAAACGGCATCTCCACTATTTTTGTCCTCCTGATATCAGGAATCGTTATATTTTCGATCTCCCGTTCAATTGGTACTTCAATTGATAAAAATTTGGCAGCTCTTAAAAAAGCAGAAGAGAAGATCAGTGAAAGCGAAGAGAATTTTCGCAAAATATTTGAAAATAACTCAGCAGCAATCGCCGTAATCGAACAGGATACAACCCTGGCTATGGTAAATGACCAATATTGTAAGATGACTGGTTTTAGAAAGGAAGAGGTGATCGGTAAAAGTTGGACAAAACAAATATCAACTCAGGACCAGGAACGATTAAGGGAATATAATCAACAACTACTCGCTGGCCCTATCGCTGGCCCCAATAGTCTCGAATTTACATTTTATAATCAGAATGGGGATGTAAGGTATGTAACTGTATCGGCTACTATATTATGGAATGGGAAAATATTAGCTTCATTTATGGATATCACTGACCGGAAAATTGAGGAACAAAAGTTATCTCATTTTGCGGCTCTGGTGGCCTCCTCTAACGCAATTATTATAAGTAAAACCCTGGATGGAATTATCACGAGCTGGAATAGCGGGGCCGAATTAGTTTATGGTTATTGTGCCTCAGAAATGATTGGTCAGCCAATTTCCAAATTGTCTCCTACAGGTTCTGATAATCAAATGATTCAAATTCTTAAAAAGATAAAAACAGGAATCTCTCTTGAACAATTTGAAACCGATCGTCAACGGAAAGACGGACAACTCATTAAGGTATCAATATCCGTTTCTCCGATAAAAAGCTGGGATGGTGAAATTATAGGTGCCTCTACGATAGGTCATGATATTACTTTGCGTAAAAAGATAGAAAAAGAACTAAACATCAAAACTGAACAATTAGTTAAACTCAATGCAGAAAAGGACAAGTTATTTTCCATTATTGCCCATGATCTGCGAAGCCCTTTCAGCGGAATTCTCGGGCTGACAGAGGCAATGGCCAATGACTTGCCCAGTTTGACTCACAATGAGATTCAGAAAATATCGATAGTTCTTCATAAGTCGGTCAATAATTTATACAATTTGCTTGAAAATCTGTTGGAATGGTCATATATGCAAAGAGGCTTTACCAATTTTGATCCTGTAATATTTCTATTGCGCCCCAGAATAGATGAGAGTTTAAACCTAAGCATTGAAGCAGCTGCAAAAAAGGAGATTGAAATTGCGTTTGATATCCCGGATGATTTGCTGGTTTATTCAGATCCCACTATGTTTGGAAGTATTATTCGGAATATAACTAACAATGCAGTGAAGTTTACTCCCAAAGGAGGTAAGATAATTGTGTCTGCAAAGTCAGCTGATGGAAACAAGGTGGAAATTTCAGTTCGTGATAATGGTATCGGAATGAGTAAATATATCGTGGATAACCTTTTTTTAATTGATGTAAATACAGCCAGAAAGGGGACTGAAGGGGAATCAAGCACAGGTTTGGGGTTGATCATCTGCAAGGATTTCATTGAAAAGCATGATGGGATGTTGTGGGTGGAAAGTGAAGAGGGGAGAGGAAGTATTTTCCGGTTTACAATTCCGTCAAAACAGACCGATTAATTTATGGCACAAATATTAAATTAGCCGTTCCCATTGGTTAAAACTCATCAGGTTTGACTCAAAATTGTTTGGCCCGAGATATTATTATGGAATCAAATTGCTGATATAAAATTTGTTGCGTTTTATTTTCAGGGTTTGCCGGATTCGAAACTAATCCTTAATTCAACCAATCAACAAATATCAAAAAGTCAAAAAAATGTAATAATTTGACTTTTGATTTTTTTACAAAATTTTTATTTTTGCCTCCCGTATTTTAAATTATTAACTAATTAAGGAGGATTTTTACATGTCAGCACAAATTAAAAGGTTAAGACTGTTATTATCCCTGTTACTTGGGATTTTATGGTTTAACAATTACGCCATTCAAGCGGATGAAAGCGTGAATTTGTACACGCCCTATACGAAAATATCCGTTCCCCAGGGGAGTCTGTTGATTATGCAATCGATGTAATCAATAAAAGCAAGGAACTTAAAAATGTAGATATTTCTGTCACGGGAATACCCAGGGGATGGAATTACGTCATAAAATCCGGAGGGTGGACTATCCGGCAACTCTCGGTACTTCCCGGTGAGAAAAAGAGTTTCTCCCTTAAAGTTGAGATCCCCTTGAAAGTCAATAAAGGGAACTATCCTTTTAAGGTTATTGCCGGCGGATTTGATTCGATGCCCCTGATTATAAACATATCAGAGCAGGGAACCTTTAAGACCGAATTTACAACCGGGCAATCGAATATGGAAGGGCATTCCAATTCCAGTTTTACTTTCAGTGCAGTCTTGAAGAATCGTACGGCAGATAAACAACTTTATGCTTTAATGGCCGATGCCCCGCGGGGATGGAATGTAACCTTTAAGGTAAGCAATCAGCAGGTAACCTCTGTAAACCCTGAGGCCAACTCCACTACCCCTGTAATTATCGAAGTAAAACCACCTGAGAAAATTGAAGCTGGTAAGTATAAAATTCCGGTTAGTGCTACAACCAACAGTTCAACCGCAATCCTTGATCTGGAGGTAGTGATAAGGGGTTCTTATTCCATGGAACTGACTACTCCTGCTGGTTTGCTGAGTACCAATATTATTGCCGGTGATTCGAAACGGGTTGAACTTTTGCTTAAGAACACCGGTTCATCCGAGCTCAGAGATATTACGCTGCAATTTACTGCACCGGTCAACTGGGATGTCACTTTCGATCCTAAAAAAGTAGACCTGCTTCAGCCGGGTAAATCCGCACAGGTTTTTGCCACCCTAAAGGCAGACAATAAGGCAATTCCCGGAGATTACCTAACCAATATCGATGCCAAAACACCGGAAACCTCTTCCAAAGTATCCTTCAGAATCTCTGTCGAAACACCAATGCTTTGGGGTTGGATTGGGGTGTTGGTTATACTTGTCGCTCTGGGTAGCGTCTATTATCTGTTCCGTAAATATGGAAGGAGGTAATCCGTGGACGGTAATATTATCGAACTGGTTGATCTTACCAAACGGTATGGATCATTTACAGCAGTCAATAATCTCAATCTAAGCGTGCGGAAAGGTGAAATATTTGGCTTGCTTGGACCAAACGGGGCTGGCAAGTCAACCACGATCCTTATGTTGCTTGGATTAACAGAGCCGACATCAGGATCAGCCTGGGTTTGCGGGATTGATCCGACAACTAATCCAATTGCGGTAAAAAGCCGGGTTGGTTATTTACCTGAAGACGTCGGATTTTATTATAACCGGAGTGGTTTTGAAAATCTGATGTTTACCGCCCGGTTAAACCAAATTTCCGGTAAGGAAGCAAAACTCAAGGTAATGCAGCTTTTGGATAGGGTAGGTTTGTCATCCTCGTCTGAAAAAAGCACCGGTAAATATTCGCGCGGAATGCTGCAGCGACTTGGACTGGCAGACGTATTGGTCAAAAACCCCGAGGTAATTATTCTGGATGAACCTACATTAGGTCTGGATCCCACCGGAGTGCGTGAGTTCCTGGACTTAATCGTTGATCTGTGCAGAGAAGACGGTCTTACTGTCCTTTTTTCATCACACGATCTGCATCATGTTCAGCAGGTTTGCGATAGAGTAGGATTATTTATCTCCGGTAAATTGATTGCCGAAGGCGATATCCAAACCTTGTCGAAGAAACTATTTGCCCAAAGTCCATTTGTTATTGAGGTCGGTTTCTCGATGCTTGACCCTGGTTCATCTGATCAATCTGCTCTAAGCACTTCATCAGACCGGGTAATGATGGTTTTGAGAAAAATTGGAGGGATCTCTGCGGTCAATCCTAAAGAGGATTTTTATCAAATCGCTTGTGCGCACGATGCTACGCATGAAATTGCACGGGCAATTATTGAATCTGGTGCTGGATTAAACTATCTGAATAAGAAAGAATATGGACTCAATGATATTTACTACCGCTATTTCGAAGGAGGCGAAAATCATGAATAATCCGACCCCCCCCCCACACAATCTCTATGAAACCTGGCTTAATAGAACAAATGGCCTTTTTTTAGGCTTCAAAAGGTTTATACCCGGCAATGAGGATAATGCAATTCTCCATCCATTCAGGGTTATTGTAAAAAAAGAGGTGGCCGATCATGTGAGAAGCCTTCGTTTCCTGATTCTAATTGCAATTATCGCTTTAACATGCCTTGGTTCGATGTATACAGCATTATCGAACATTGATAAGGCAATAAAGCCGAACGATCCGGAAGGGACATTTTTCTTTTTGAAACTGTTTACAATATCTGATGGTACCCTCCCCTCATTTTTTGTTTTTATAAGCTTTCTGGGGCCACTACTTGGTATAAGCCTTGGATTTGATGCCATAAACTCGGAACAAAATAATGGCACACTGAGCCGTATTCTTTCCCAACCAATTTATCGTGATTATTTGCTAAACGCCAAATTTCTGGCGGCTTTAATCGTTATAAGCGTTATGTTTTTTGCGCTGGGTTTTCTGGTAATTGGTTTTGGATTGATTACAATAGGGATTCCGCCAACTTCCGAAGAGTTTCTGCGAATTGTGTTTTTTATCGTGCTAAGCATCTTTTATGTAGCTTTTTGGTTGAATTTGTCTCTATTGTTTTCGGTTAGTTTCAGGCAGCCGGCAACCTCTGCCCTCGCAGGTATTGCAGTCTGGCTATTTTTCTCGGTATTCTACAGAATGATAATTAATTTGATTATCAAGTTTTTTGCACCATCTCAGTACGCTGCAGCATCTCAGATTGTCAGATTTGAAGGATTAAAAATAGGTTTGTTAAGATTAATGCCCAATCAGCTTTTCAGTGAGGCCACAACGACTTTGTTAATGCCGTCTGTTCGAAGCGTTGGGCCATTGACAATGGAGCAGGTTTATGGAACCATTCCTGGGCCGCTGCCGCTTGGACAGAGTTTGTTACTCGTCTGGCCCCAGGTTACGGGTCTTATTGCAGCAACAGTTCTCTGCTTTGTTTTGTCCTATGTCTCTTTCATGAGAAGGGAGATCCGGGCAAGATAAGTATGCTTGAAAAGCAAAGAATCAGTAGCCGTCTCACATCAATGGGGCGGCTCTTCTTTATTGAGGATATCAGGATTCATTTTTACCGTGAAGTAACATGTCAACCGCTTCGTTGAAGGAACCGGCCGGGATAATCTCTCCCGAGTTTACAAAAAAGATCTCATCAGCATTCTCAATGGTATTTAATCGGTGGGCTATGATTACCTGTGTGGTTGACTCAGGGAGTTTCTTAAGAATATTGTCCAGTAATTGTTCGGTAACCGTATCAATATTTGCAGTTGCTTCATCCAAAATCAACAACTCGGGTTTCCGAAGAACAGCCCGGATAAATGCAATGAGTTGTTTTTGTCCTAAGCTAATACCATCGCCAGTTGTTTGTACCAGGGTGTTCAGACCCTGATCAAATCGTTCTACTAAGCCCTCAAGTCCGGCTTCCAGAATGGCCCCTGAGAGTTGTTCGTCTGAAAAGTTCATATATCCGGAATTTCCATAGAGAATGTTGTCTCTAACAGTACCGGAAAACAGAAACGGCTCCTGAAGGATAAATCCAATTTTTCGGCTACGCTCTTCCGGGGTATACGAACGGATATCCCTTTTATCTAACAATATTGTCCCTTTGGTGGTATCGTATAATCTTGAAATGAGCGATGCGGTAGTTGTTTTGCCTCCACCAGTCGGTCCTACAAAGGCATATGTTTTACCTCGTTCAAGTTCGAAGTTTACCTTGTGCAAAACATCTTTTCCTCCCGGATATCTGAATGAAACATTCCTGAAATGAAGAAATGATTTACTTGTTTCACTCTTGGCATTTCCGATTATATGCAGGTTTGTTTCCAATGATAATAACTGAGAAATCCGGTCCCAACCAGCCAATGCCACCTGAAAGTTGGCCCATAAAGCCGCAAGTTGTCTCAAAGGGTTGTAAAAATTAGTCACATAAGCAATAAAGCTGATCAGTAACCCAATTGTAAATTGCCCCTGAACAATTAGATAAATTCCCAAAAGCAAAACAATTAACTGTCCGATATTGGCTGCCAGGGTATATACCGGCATAAAGATATTATTGGCTATGCCAGTCTGGATAGACTTGGCATAATTTTCCCCGTTGGCCTCTTCAAAACGTTTACGAAAATAGTCCCGGCGATTAAAGGCAATAATCACTTTAAAGTTGGCAAGACTCTCCTGTATCTCGGCACTTAAACCCCCGGTGCTTTTCATGCTGGCTGCATTTTTGCGTTTTACCCAGGGTGATATAATTTTAGTGAAAATCCAAACCAGTAGTGCCGGCGAAAGGGCAGCCAAACCTAACCGGAAATTTATACTTAATAAGAATATCCCTGCCCCTGCCATGGTGAAAATACTCCCAATAAACTGCATTAATGATTGCGAAAAGAACTGGTTAACCTTGTCTGTGTCGTTATTAATGCGTGAAATAAGATCGCCCGCTTTATTCTGATTGAAGAAGTCGACAGGGAGCTCCTGAAGTTTATTAAATACTGCATTGCGCAGACTAAAGAGCATCCGCTGTCCAATGCCGCCCATCATGAGCATCTGGATGTAATTTATTATATATGCTACCAGGTAAAGTAACAGCAGAATAGCTGCGAACACCATCACCCCATGATATTGACGCGTTTGAATATAGGTGTCAATCGTGTGTCCGATCAAATAAGGCCCAAGTAAACTTAGCACGGCATTCAAAAGAATGGCCCCAAATGCAATGATAAGGTTTCGGCGCTCTTCACCAATAAGCGCCACCAATTTACGCAGAGATGTGAGATTGGAAGTTTTTTTCTCCGTTTTCTCCTGTACCTGATTTAGATTATAGTTCATAGTGATGGGTACTTCGTTGTGAGCTATAGATTTGAACATATTCAGGGGAGGTTTCCTTTAATTCCTTATGGGTACCAGATGCGATTAACTCACCTTCCATAAGAAGTATGATTTGTTCAAATTGTTTTACCGGTGCTATCTTTTGAGTTACAGAAATAAGAGTCAAATCAGGATAGTTTCTTACAAGATTGCCTAGAATTCTGTTTTCGGTCTTTCTATCAACCCGGGAGGTGAAATCATCCAAAAGTAATATCCTTGGATTTACAGCCAGGGCACGTGCAAGCATAACCCGTTGCTTTTGACCACCTGAAAGAGATGTCCCCCTTTCAGATACTATTGTTTCGAGCTTATTGGGCAGAGATTCAATAAATTCGGTTAATTCAGCGGTCGCAATGGCCTTTTCCAAGGACTCATCGGTAACCTGATCATTGAAGGCGATATTTTCGCGAAGACTCAGGTTGAAAAGAACACTTTCTTGAAATACTATTCCTATTTGACTGTGAAACAGCTCCCTGGTATATTTCTCAGCGCCAATACCATCAAATTCTATAATTCCTTGGCTTGGAGAAATAAGGTTAGTAAGCAAATACAGTAACTGACTTTTGCCTGCGGCTGTGGGACCGATAAGAGCTGTTTTACTTCCCGCCGGTACTGAAAATGAAATATTCTTAAGAACCGGTTTCTCTGCATAATATAAGGAGACATTTTTAAGACAAATATCACCTTTGATTTTGCTTTGAATTGTTCCGGTTTCAACCTCATCAGGAGATTCCATTACATCATATATCCTTACATAAGAGGCGGATGCCTGGGCAATGATGCTGCTCATGAATCCGATCATAAGAATCGGGAAGATTAATAGTAAAATATAACTGTTGAAGGCTGCAAAATTGCCGAGTGACATACTGCCAGCCACCACGAAATGACCACCAAGAGCAAGAATAGTAATCACTGCCAGGTTACCGACAAACATAATAGTTGGAATCAGTGTGGCAAACAGTCGCAGAATAGATAGTCCGAGATTTCGCGATTCTATATTAGTCTCCAGAAATTTCATACTTTCTGGCTGCTGAGAGTTCAGTACACGGATCAAGGCGGAACCCATGATGCTCTCGTTAATAATTTTATTCAGAAGATCAATAATTTCTCTCCCCCGCTTAAACAATACCCTGACTTTTCGCAGAACAATGAAAAATGCAAAACTGATTACAGGAACTATTAAAATAACTGCCAATGCCAGTTTCCAGTTGATAAGAAGGAGTAGGATACAAGTGCCGATAATAACAAAAACTGATGATACGATGGTTACAAAAGCCTGAGAAACAAACATTTTAATGGAATCGATATCGGAAGTGAGGTTTGTCAGAAGTTTTGATGGGTTGGATTTAAGAACATAAGCATAGCTTTGGCGCGAAATTTTTTCAGAAAGTTGTGATCGCAAATCTTTTGCCACTTGTTCGGAAACATAGGTTTGAATAATATTTTGCAAAATAGTAAATATAAAAATGGCTGAAGCAGCAGCAATAAATTCAAAACCGATACTTTTCATGTCAAAATGTTTTAACGAAAAGTCATCAATGCCATGCGCAATAATCTTTGGAATCAACATGTTAATCCCATTCCCAAGAAGCGCCATGATTGTTAACAGAACGATCTTACCGGAATATGGTTTAAGCAAATTGAATATACTCGGCTTACTGAGTCGGTTCTTTGGAGAATGAACGGATTTATCCATATTTAATCACTTTATTCTGCAAAGGAATTAAAAAAGCCGGTTATTCACTCAAATTCTCTCCAAATTAGTTAAATCCTATGGTTGGCATCGTCACGATCACCAGTCAACGGTATAATCCGTGAAAAAATGGGACGAGTGGCGATCTTTTGCGGATAGGAGGTTGGTAATAAAGTGATTACTGGTGGAATCAGCTTGGGAAATTAACTGAATCCCAAGCATTAGGTCTATAGAGCATGTGAATTGTTCAATTACTTGGCAGAATGTCAAAGCTGGGAATAAGTAGTGATCTTGCAACTAACTTCTGAAGCAAGTAACTTTTAGTTGTTTCGAATCCTTTAATTTTTAATCTCATTTTAATCTGCTTTTTATTTCTGTTTAAGACCGCGAATTTACATTTGTCCGCGATTAGAAATTAGAAATATGATACGGAACACAAAACAATTGCTACAGGTCATTATTCCCTTAATACTAAGTTGCTCTTTGTCAGTTGGGCAGGGTGTGTATAGGGATACCCTGAAAATTACAATTCAGGAAGCCGACCGCATTTTCATTGCTAAAAACCTCCAGTTACTGGCACAGAAATATAATGTTGATGCGACTAAGGCGCTTATCATTCAGGCCCGCCTTTATCCTAACCCGGAAATCAGCTTTGAGCAGGGTGCTTATAACCCGCAAACTAAAAAATGGTTTGAACAGGATTTTACCAATGGAGAACAGGCTTACCAGCTATCGCAAATGATCATATTGTCCCGAAAGATTAAAAAACAGACCAATATTGCAGAAACGAACTATAAACTTGCCGAAGACAATTTGTCTGACCTCTTGCGGACCTTGAAATTAGCGCTTCACAGCAATTTTTATAATATTTACTTCCTTCAGCAAACAGCCAAAGTTTATGACGAGGAGATTCGTTCCTTTAAAATGATTGTGGCGGCCTATAATCAGGTGAAAGGAAAAGGTTATGTTTCAGAGGCTGATATTGTTCTAGTCCAGGCTCAACTCTATTCATTACAGAACGAATACCTGACTTTGATTGATAATATCAATGATCTGCAGAGTCAGACAAGACTATTACTGCAAGTTCCGGCTACTAATTACCTGCTTCCCTCTATCGACCCTAAGGTCGTCAGGACTGACCCACAGTCTGCTAGCTTAAATTCGTTATTGGACTCTGCCTATTTGAATCGAACGGATCTTCAGATTGCAAAAGACAATTTGTTGCTGAGCAAGCAAACCTATACATTGCAGAAAGCACTGGCAATCCCTGATTTTACAGCAGGAGTTGCCATTGACAGGCATGGCAGTTACGTTACAAATTTTAATGCCGTTAATATCGGCATTGCCATTCCTATTTTTAACCGTAACCAGGGAAATATTAAAAATGCCCGGATTCTGATGGATTATAATAATACAGAGTTACAGCTTACAAAAAAGGTTTTGGATGAACAGGTGGTCCGCGGATTTCAAAAAGCGATCGATGCAGATAAACTTTATAAAGAGATTGACCCCGCCTTTTCATCCAATTTTGATACCCTGGCCAATGAAATGTTGAAGAATTACATGAAAAGGATTGTCAATCTTCTGAACTTTCTGACTTTCTATGATTCCTACAAGCAAAATTCAGTTCAATTAAATTCAATTCTATTTAACAAGGTGAATGCATTGGAAAACCTCAATTACCTGACAGGCACCAGTTTTTTCAACAAGTAAGATAATCGGATAATTTCAAAAAATAATTATAGCCCAATGAAATCAAGTATTAACGTGGCAATTCTAATATTTTCACTCGCTTTTATTTTCCAGGGTTGTGGCGAAAATAGCCCGAGGCATGAGGAGAAAACCAAATATGTTATCCCCGATTCTCTACTTCATACTCTGGTTATTGAAACTGTAAAAAGATGTCCGCTGGTCAATGTTATAAAACTGACCGGAATGGTTGATTTTAATCAGGATAAACAGGTAAATATATTCTCGCTGGTTAGTGGTAATGTGCAGGATGTTAAAGTTCAGCTTGGAGACTACGTAACCAGGGGTGAAGTGTTGGCCGTGGTGAAAAGCAGTGAAATGGCCGGATACAGCAACGGTTTGATAATTGCACAGACCAATGTAACCGCCACAAAAAAATTGCTGGATGCCACAAATGATCTTTTCAAAAGTGGCCTTGCTTCCACCCTGGATGTGACTGCTGCACAGGTAAACTATGACCAGGCTGAATCGCAGCTTGAAATGGCAAAGCGGGTGCTGAAAATTAATGGGAACAACATTAATGGAGACTATATTATCAAATCACCGATCCACGGTTTTGTTGTTCAAAAGAATGTTACAAATAATACGATGGTTCGCACCGATAACGCGACTAACCTTTTCACAATATCTGATCTGAAGGATGTGTGGGTGCAGGCAAACGTTTATGAAGCCAATGTAGAGCAGGTGAATATTGGGGATAATGTGGAAGTTCGGATACTCTCGGCCCCTGAAAAGGTATTTACCGGGAAGGTGGATAAAATTCTCAATGTACTCGATCCTGTCAGCAAGGTTATTAAAGTCAGGGTGGTTTTACAGAACCCCGATTATATCTTGAAGCCGCAAATGTTTGCCAGTATCATTGTATCCAATCCTGAGAAAGGGGTAGATGCACTTTGTGTCCCCAATGAGGCGCTGGTATACGAACGAAGCCGCTATTATGTATTGGTTTACAAAGGGAAAGGGAATGCCGATATCACACCGGTGGTTATACTAAACACGCTGGGCAATAAATCTTACCTCCGTGAAGGTGTTCATGAAGGGGATCAGGTTATTGCTTCGACAGCCCTCCAGATCTACAGCGAATTGAACAATTAACCGCTAATGCTAACAAAATGACCAGGTTTCTAAGATCCATCATATCGTTTTCATTATTAAACAGGTATTTCATACTATTTGCTTCCAGTGCACTGGTTGTTACCGGTATTATCGTTTTTAAGGATATGCCGATCGAGGCCTTTCCCGACGTTACAAATACTGAAATAGATGTGATCACCCAATGGCCGGGCAGAAGCGCTGAGGAGGTGGAAAAAAAAATAGCCATCCCATTGGAAATCGCCCTGAATCCGGTTCAGAAAAAGACAAGCCTCCGCTCAACGAGCATATTCGGGTTATCGTACGTGAAAGTTATTTTCGAGGATGATGTAAAAGATCCACAGGCCAGAATGCAGGTGATGGGACTAATCAACAATGCTTCCCTCCCTCCCGGCATTATCCCTGCTATTCAGCCGCCAACAGGACCTACCGGGGAGATTTTCCGCTATACGATTAAAAGTACTTTCCGGGATGTCCGGGAACTGAAAAGCATCCAAGACTGGGTAATAGACCGTCACCTGAGATCTGTACCTGGTGTAGCCGACCTGAACAGCTTTGGGGGTAAAACAAAAACCTATGAAATTAAGGTTAATCCAGGCAAGCTCACTTCGCTTGGTCTTACGCCACTCGATGTTTTTACCGCCGTTCAGAATACCAATATCAACATTGGCGGAGATATGATTTTTGAGAATGATGAAGCATATGCCGTGCGGGGAATAGGTCTGATCAACGATATAAATGAAATTAATAATATTATAATTCAGAATAATAGTGGTGTGCCTCTCCTGGTAAAGGACGTGGCAACCGTTGAAATATCAAATCTTCCCAGGCTTGGCTGGATAACGAGAAGCGATGCCGTTAGGGATACTACCGGTCACCGGGTTGTTTCGTCTGAGGATGATGTGGTTGAATGTATTGTTGTGATGCGGAAAGGGGAAAACCCTTCAGAAGTTGCTGCAGCGGTCGAGAAGGAAATTGATAGGCTGAACAAGGATATTTTGCCATCTGATACAAAAATCATCCCCTATTATGACCGAAGCACGTTGATCTCCTATGCAACCAATACGGTTCTTCATAATCTCATTGAAGGAATCTTATTTGTAATCATACTCGTTTCATTGTTCTTGTTCGATTGGAGGACTACCCTTATCGTGGCGCTCATTATCCCGATGTCCTTGTTGTTTGCCTTTATATGCCTGAGGATGATGGGAATGACGGCGAATTTATTGTCGATGGGTGCAGTAGACTTTGGAATTATTATCGATGGGGCAGTGGTAATGGTGGAAGGGCTGTTTGTGGCATTAAATTCGAAGGTAAGTGAGGTTGGGATGGAAAAGTTTAACAAACTGTCCAAAATGGGGATGTACAAAATAGTCGGAACCCGAATGGGTAAAGCTATTTTCTTCTCAAAAGTGATCATTATTACCTGTCTTATTCCAATTTTTGCCTTTCAGAAAGTAGAGGGAAAGATGTTTTCTCCATTGGCTTATACCCTTGGTTTTGCATTGATTGGCGCCCTCATTACCACACTTACCCTGGTGCCGGTATTGATTTCAATGTTGCTCAATAAGAATGTTCAAGAGAGGCATAATCCTTTTGTACTCTTTATGCACAAAATTATGCTGGGTGGTTTTGAGGCCCATTTTAAAAAGAGAAAATTGGTATTGATTATTTCTGCAATTGCGGTAGTTGCAGGATTGTATAGTTTTAAATTCCTTGGGTCTGAGTTCCTGCCTCAACTAAATGAGGGGGCTATATGGTTGCGTGTTCAGTTGCCTTATAGTGCTTCATTGAAAAAGGGGGTTGATGTCTCGATTCAGACCAGAAATATACTGATGACTTTCCCTCAGGTGAAATGTGTGGTCTCTCAAACTGGCCGGCCTGACGACGGAACTGATGTTGCCGGATTTTATAACAATGAATTTGATGTCGTTATCCTACCTGAGTCGGAATGGAACCCGAAGATCTCAAAGGAAGAACTGATTGATCAGATGAGCAGGAAGCTTTCGGTAATCCCCGGGGTTAACCTTAACTTTTCGCAGCCCATCATGGACAATGTAGAAGAGGCTGTATCGGGTGTAAAAGGGTCGATCTGTGTAAAAATCTACGGCGACTCATTAAATTATATGGAACAGAAACTGAATGAAGTTTATAATGTAATGAAGGATATTCACGGTGTAGAGGACCTGGGTGTGATCCACAATATCGGCCAGCCTGAGATCGATGTAAACCTCGATCAGCAAAAGATGGCTTTGTATGGCGTCTCCACCGCAAATGCCAATGCAGTTCTTGCCATGGCAATTGGCGGTCAGGTTGCTTCGACCCTGTATGAAGGAATTGAGACCTATGATATCAGGATTCGTCTGCCGGAAGAATATCGTAAAACACAGGAGGATATTGGAAACTTGTTGGTTCCTACCCAGAACGGCTCCAAGGTGCCAATCAAATCAATTGCCGAAATCAGCAGAAAGACAGGCGCTTGTCTGATCTACAGGGATGAAAACCAGCGATATGCCGCTCTCAAGTTTTCTACGCGAGGCCGCGATATGGGCAGTACTGTAGCTGAAGCCCAAAAAAAAGTGAATAAGAAAGTTATTTTGAAAAGAGGTTACAGCATGGCCTGGCAGGGGGATTTTGAAAATAAGGAGCGGGCTCAGAAACGGCTTGCTGGAGTCGTACCAATCAGTTTATTGCTTATATTTATCCTGCTGTTCAGTATGTTTGGAAATCTTAAGGACTCTTTATTGGTATTTCTGAATGTCCCGTTTGCGTTGGTCGGAGGTATCATCGCTTTGTATGTAACAGGTACAAATTTTAGTATTGCAGCAGGTATAGGATTCATAGCCCTTTGCGGTATTTGCATTCAGGATGGGATCATACTTATTACCATATTTAAAGAAAACATGAATAAAATGTGGAAAGGACCAGAGTCGTTGTACAGTGCTATAAAATCGGGGGTAAATGCCCGGATCCGCCCCGTGCTTATGACCGCTTTAATGGCCGCAATCGGATTATTGCCGGCAGCCTTGTCTCATGGCATTGGGTCTGAAAGTTCGCGTCCGCTGGCAAGGGTGGTCATTGGGGGTATTCTTTGTGCAATGATCTTTTCATTATGGGTCTTCCCGCTGATATTCAGTTTTGCATACCGTAAATTCGATAAACGGCATTTAGGTAAATACCGGAAATAAATTGCTTATTTTTAGAAATAATTTCCGATAAAAGCATGGCGAATATCCTGGTTATTGAAGACGAAGTCAATGTTTCATCCTTTATCAGGCAAGGACTTCAGGAAGAAGGGCATATTGTTGATATTGCCTATGATGGAGCTATAGGTTTAAGTCTTGCATGTTCAACACTGTATGACGTTATTGTTCTTGATGTGATTCTTCCCCATATGAACGGACTTGAATTTTGTAAAAGATTTCGTGAGAGCCAGGGTTTTTCGGTGCCGATACTTATGCTTACTGCCCTGGGCAGCACTGAAGATATTGTAAAAGGATTGCAGACCGGAGCAGATGATTATTTAGTCAAACCTTTTGCATTCAAAGAGTTGTTTGCTCGCATCAACGTTATTCTCCGGCGAAAAGGGTTAGGATATTCCAATAAACTATACGAAATTGCAGATCTGGTATTGAATACTGAATCAAAAATCGTAACCCGATCGGGTGTGAAAATACCCTTAACCTCCAAGGAATTCAGGTTGCTCGAATTTCTGCTTTCCAATGCTAACCGGGTGTTATCCCGAACAAGTATCCTTGAAAATGTATGGGGAACCAATTTTGAAATGAATACCAACGTGGTAGAAGTTTACATTAATTTTCTCCGGAATAAGGTGGACAAAGGCTTTTCGGTAAAGCTAATTCATACGGTAATTGGTATGGGATACGTCTTAAGAGAAGAGTAAAATGAAAATCAGAAATAAAATAGCAGTCACTTTTGCAGGAATTGTTTCATTCGTGCTTCTTTTTTCTTTCTCGATGATCTATTACCTGTCGGCACATTACATGGAAAAGGATTTTTATTCACTCGTCCTTGATAAGGCAAATCTTACCGCATGGAAATATTTTGAGCAAGACGAGATGAGTCCTACGGTCTATGCAAAAGTTTTGAGCAGTTACGCTAAAAGTTTGCCGGATGCAGAAGAGATAGTGCTCGACACCAAGGATAAGAAACTTGTAACTGATTCCCTCGGGAAAATAGTCCCGCTAGAGCTGGCTGCAAATCTTTTGAATGGGAAAACCATTAAGTTTTCAAATCTGAACAAGCAAAGTATTGGAATTTACTATCCTGATAACCAGGGCAATTTTGTTGTTATTATTACGGCAGTGAATGGGATTGGCCATCAACAGCTTCAGAAACTTTTTGAATTGCTGCTACTGATCTTTTCCATCAGCATTCTGTTCATGTTTTTAATTGGACAGTTATATGCGAAGAATATCCTTCATCCAATTGTAAATATCCTCAGGAATATAAAAAAGATTAGGGTTACGAACCTGAATCTTCGATTAAGCGAGTCAGCTGGGAATGATGAGCTTGCCGAATTGACCCGGACTTTTAATCAAATGCTTGACCGGCTTGAAAATTCATTTACACTTCAGAGAAATTTCATTCACAATGCATCCCATGAACTTAAAAACCCAATTACAGCGATCCTTGGAAAGGCTGAAATAGCACTTGGAAAACAAAGATCGGCAGATGAGTATACAAAGACGCTAAGCGAGATCATGACTGAAGCGGAACGGCTTGACCTGCTTACCCGAAATCTGCTCAGCCTGGCCCAGACCGATTTCGACCTTTCAACCCTCACGAATGAGGAAATCAGGCTGGATGAACTGATCTGGGATATTAAAGAACATTTTGACAAAACAAGATATACCGGAAGGATTGAAGTCCACTTTTCAATCATTCCGGAAATTTCGGAATTAGTTACGATTGCGGGAAAGCCAGGGCTGATAAGGATCGCCATTGAAAATATCATGGATAATGCCTGTAAATTTTCCGGTCAACAAAAAGTAGAGGTAAATCTTAATGCAACTCAAAAAAACATTCAGCTTCTAATTGCTGACAAGGGGATTGGAATTCCTGAAACGGAAAGAAAAGATCTCTTCCAGCCATTCTTCCGGGCAAGTAATGCCCTGGCTTTTAAAGGATCGGGTATAGGGCTTTCACTGGTACATAAAATTATCACTATGTTTGGGGGAACTATTGAAATTGCATCAATGGCGGGTAATGGGACCACAGTAATTATTAATTTTGAACGCGAAGAACAAAATTCTTAAGTATGAAAGGAGGATTTGATCATGAATGAAAAATTGGAAAAGGAAACCAGTGGTATTTCTGCTTTGGTTAATCTCAGTAATTTGCCGGATTTAGCACCCATCTTACTTTTGAAACCTAAATCCGGAAAGGGGAAAACAGTCATGAAAGCGTTAAAGCAACGTAAGACAGTCCGTGAAATAAGCGAGAAGAAGCTCTCGTTGCAAACCCTTTCCAATCTTCTTTGGGCTGCATGCGGGGTAAATCGCAAAAAGGGTCCGTTTGGAGTTCCCGGAAGGACGTCGGCATCAGCCAGTAATTCGCAGGAAATTGATCTTTATGTTGCCTTTGAGGAGGGAACTTATTGGTATGATGCAATCGGGAACAGACTTCTCCCGGTAGCTGCAGAGGATTTACGTCCCCTCGCAATCGGTCAGGGGCAGGTAAGTTTTGGAGATAAAGCTCCTGTCCGCCTGATTTTTGTTGCAGATATCGATAAGCTTGCCAATACCTCAGGTTATCAGGAGCCTGGACTACAGAATCCGGAAGTTCAAAAATCGTATTATTTTGTGGATACCGGGATGATGGCAGCCAATGTCTATTTGTTTGCAGCGTCTCAGGGCATGGTGGCGTGGTTTCATAATTGCAATAAGACAATTCTTACCGAAAAGTTAAAGTTACGTACTGAACAAAGGGTTATTTTTGGACAGACAGTCGGATACCCGGTTAAAAAATAAAAAATAGATTATGGAAATTGATAATGAATTAAAAGAGATTTTAAACCCCCGGAAATCAGCGCTTTTAGTCTGGGATGTACAAAATATGCTGGTTAATAGTATATTCAATCCTGAAACATTTATGGCCAATACAAAGAGTCTGATTTCACTGGCACGGGAACTGAAGGTTCCTGTTATATTTTCAAAAATCACCCCCCTTCCCGAAAAATTTGAGTCCCCTTCCCGAAAATATTTTTTCAAAAAAAGAAGGTTCTCAATGAATCAGTCACCTGATGGTCTGGATCTTTCAATTGAACCTATCGGTGACGATATTGTTATGCCCAAAAACACGGCCAGCATATTTATTGGCACAAATTTCGAACAGCTTCTTCGAAATGCAGGGATAACAACTGTGATAATCACAGGAATTGCCACTGAATATGGAGTTGAATCAAGTGGCAGGGATGCCTCTAACAGAGGATTTTTCCCGGTAATAATTACGGATGCAGTCTCTTCCTTTAACCAGGAAGCTCACTACCGCTCCCTGGAGAACCTAAAAAGCATGATGATTCTCTTAAAAACGGAGGAACTTATCACATTTTGGGAATTAGGCTGAATTTAAGACCGCCTTTCATTAATCAAGAGATGATAAAATTGCAGCTGAGTTATACCAGTAAATTCATTATACGAATTCTAAGCTCTATTTAACCCGGAATTCAGAATCAGCTGTTGAATCAGTATTATTTCAAATGCTCCTTGCCGATCAGATGATTATTCATGATTGTTTAAATTTCTCTTTTAAATAGGTAAAATCGACAGGTTTAGTTAGAAAATCGTCAGCCCCAAGCTGTTTGGCTTTATCAAAACTCTCAGCATCGCCATATGCTGTGATAATCATTACCACTGGTGGCGGCTTTAGATATTTCTCCTTTATTTGGCGAAGCAGCTCTAATCCGCTCATCCCGGGCATATTGATATCGGACAAGATCAATACGGTTTCATGTTCATGCAGGTTAAGGTAGGTCAGGGCCTCTTCCCCGGAAAAGGCAAATGCAAATTCCATCGATTTCTCTTTAATTTCTTTTCTGAATCTTTGTTCAAAAAGTGTCTGAATATCCCGTTCATCGTCAACTACTAAAATCTTCATTTTCTGAATATTAAATTTAAACTGGTAAAATAATTGAGAACTCAGCCCCCTGGCCCTCATTGGTATCCACTTTCAACTCGCCACCATGTGCTTTCACAATATCATAGCTTAATGATAATCCAAGTCCGGTTCCTTCACCTGTCGGTTTAGTTGTAAAGAATGGCTGAAATATTTTATCCAATGCGTTTTGAGGAATACCGTTGCCGTTATCCCTGACCGAAATCTTAACTTTTCCCGCTACTCCCTTTGTGGGAGAGATCCTGGAAGTTCTCAATGAAACGGTGGGTTGGTATGGCGGGAGACCTTGCCGGTTTTCAGATCTTTCAATGTCCCTTTGCAGTTTATTTTTTTCATTTACTGCGTAGAATGCATTGGTAATCAGGTTGAGAATTGCACGACCCATATCCTGAGGAATGATATTGACACTGATAATACTTTCGTCAAAATGGGTTTCCATGGTTACATTGAACGATTTATCCTTTGCCCTCAAACCATGGTAAGCCAAGCGCAGATATTCATCTGCCAATGCATTAATGTTTGTCGGTTCCTTGATCCCACTGTTGCTGCGACTATGCTGTAACATCCCTTTTACAATAGCATCTGCCCGTTTTCCGTGGTGTTTTATCTTTTGTTCGTTATCGGCAATATCTTTGGCAAGGGCTTTGACTTCATCCATATTCCCTTTTTCAATCTCCTCCTGCATCTCTTCAATTAGTTCTGCATTTACTTCGGAGAAATTATTAACGAAGTTGAGCGGATTTTGAATTTCATGTGCAATTCCTGCAGTAAGTTCACCCAGGGAAGCCATCTTTTCCGATTGGATGAGTTGAGTTTGGGTAGCGCGTAACTCATCCAGGGCATTTTCCAGTTCCTCTTTCTGTTCGGTCAGTTCCGAAGTTCGTTCAGCGACCAATACTTCGAGTTCCACCTTTCTGATTGCAATTGCACGGTTCAGTTCATCTTCGTGTTGTCTTTTAATTCGTTCTTTTTCAGCTGCCTTAAATTGCCTGTTTTGGCTGTATAGGATGGCTGCCATCCAAAAAAATGAAAAGCCGGTCGCATTATTAAAGTAATTTTCATGATCCTTAAAAAAACTATCATTAATCAATTGTGTCAAATCACCCAACAAGGAGAAAAGTTCAAAAGGGATAAATGCCACAATGAACATTCGAAGCAGTCGTAATTCATCCTGTTTCAGGGCAAAGACAATAATGGCAATCAGGTAGGCATGCCAGACCCATTTGATGACCTCTGTTTCGGAAAAAATAACTTCAGCGGCAAAAAGCATGACAGAAAGGAACAATGCATATTTAAGAGGTTGCTCCCAATGCTTCAGAATACTTGTCCTGACATATTTTCTGATTCGATTCGTAACAATCAAACTAACAACCAGGGGAGCAACAGAAAGTGACATAAAATTTGGTTTAGTTTTTTGACACTACAAGATTATAATAAATTCTGTAAATTCACCCTCTTTTGTAATAACTTTCAACTCTCCGCTATGACCTTTTGTTATTATTTCGTAACTCAATGATAAACCCAGCCCTGTTCCCTCACCTGAAGGTTTGGTTGTAAAGAAAGGCTGAAAAATTTTGTCCAGATTTTTTTGGAGTATCCCGTTGCCATTATCTTTTACAGAAAGTAAAACTTTAGATACACTGACATCATTTATGGCCAATACTCCCCCTCTCTCCAAAGGGGGTAACCGCGAAGTCTGAACAGTGACTGTGGGTTCGTATATGGACAGATCTTCAATGTTTTCAAAACCTCGAAGGTCTAAAGTTTTCTTTTTCTCGTCAACGGCATAAAATGCATTGGTTATTAAATTGAGAATCACTCGTCCAATGTCCTGTGGAATAATGTTGATATACCCAATAGATTGATCAAAATTTGTCTTCATTGTTGCATTGAATGATTTATCTTTGGCCCTTAAGCCATGATAGGCCAATCGTAAATATTCATCAGCAATGGCATTTATATTGGCTGGCTCCTTAATTCCGGAGCTGCTGCGGCTATGTTGTAACATTCCCTTCACAATGGCATCTGCCCGTTTCCCATGCTGAAGGATTTTTTCTTCATTCTCTTCGATATCCATTGCGATTGCTTTTACTTCAGCCATGTTACCCCTGTCAATTTCTGTCCTCATCTCAGCGATTAATTCTTTATTGACCTCAGAAAAATTATTGACAAAATTCAATGGATTTTGAATTTCGTGGGCAATACCTGCCGTAAGTTCACCCAGTGAGGCCATTTTTTCGGATTGGATAAGCTGGGCTTGTGTCGTCTGTAGTTCGGTATAGGCTTTTTCAATCTCTTTGGCCTGGGCAAGTTCCCTGTCGCGGTTCCTTTCCCTTTCTGCCCTCAATAAGCGTTTCCGCTGGAATCGATCCACACCAAATACACCGGCAATGAATAAAAGGCCATAAAGGATATAGGCCACCCAGGTTCTCCAGAATGGCGGTGAAATGATCAGTTCAACAGACTTTTCAACCCATACCCCATTATTGCTGTTGATCGCTTTAACCTCAAAGGTATATTTGCCCGGAGGCACATCATAATAAGCGGCTTTCCCCTCCGAACCCAAAGAAGTCCAGTCGCGGTCAAAATTTTTCAGCCGGTAAATAATTTTATCCTCCTCGGGATTTCCAAAGTCTATGTCGGAAAGACCAAGGGCAAAGACATTTTGGTCGTGGCTCAGGTTAATCTCCCCGGCTTTGGAGAGCGGTTCCTGCATAGGTCCTCCGGATTCAGGTTTTATCTGCTTTCCAGTAACCCAGAAAGAATTTATCACTACTGACGGCGGAACAGGATTGTAATTCAGGCTGTCCGGATGGAAAAAATAGTAGCCATCGACATTCCCGTAATACAGATTTCCATTGGCACCGATATAGCCTGCACCATAGGTCAGGCTATTTCCATTAATACCATTTTTCTTTCCATAAATCCTAAGTTTATTCCTTTCGGGATTAAGGCTGATCAGTCCCGAAGCAGAGCAAAACCAAAGATTATTCCGATGATCTTCAGCTATTCCCCATACATAGGGAATATTAAATCCGGTAATCTTCTCATCAAGCAATTCGAATCTGTCTACTTTTTTGTTGAATTGAAAAATGCCGTTTCCTGTGCCCACCCATACGACCCCCTTTGAATCTTCACACAAGCTGTATATAGATTTATCAATCAGGTAATGTTTAAATTTGCCGGTCTGCCGGTTCATTTGATTTACTCCACCGCCACCCCAGGTCCCCACCCAAAAATTATTCTGACTGTCTTCCAGGAAACAGGTGGTGGTATTCCGGCTGATACTGTTGGTGTCCTTAGGATTATTCAGGTAATGCCTGAAGTAGCCTGTTTTGGGTTCCAGCAGATCGCATCCCTCAGTCGTTCCTATCCAAAGATTAGATTCATGATCCTGGTAAATTGAAATTACATAATTCGAAATCAGACCTTTACTGTTCTTTGGATCGTGTGCAAAACGGGTGAAATTTTTAGTACCCTTATTCATCCGGCTAACTCCGCCGCCCCACGAACCGATCCAAAGATCACCGGCTGTGTCTTTAAAAAGTGTATTGGCATTGTTGGAACTGAGGCTATTCTTATCCCGCGGATCGTTTTTGTATTGATGTATGACTCCTGTTTTCAGGTCTTTACTGAAAAGACCCTGATTATCAGTGCCGTACCAAAGGATTGAATTGGAGTTTTCACAAAGACAATTTACCTGGGGAGCTTTAAAATGAGGGATACTGTTTCGAAAGGGATCAACATTATAGAGATTCTTTTCCTGGGTGCTTATCCAAATAACACCTTCTTTGGAAACCAGGGAACACCAGCCGCTATCGTCTTTAAATCCGGAAGTTATATTTTCGGTGCTGGTGAACCGTTTCATTTTCCGGGTTGCAGGGTCGTACTGAATAAGCCCTTCCGAAAATGTTCCAATCCAGATGGACCCTTTACCATCTTCGGTAATAAAGGTGATATGGTCAAATTTATCGCCTTTCTTAACCGGTTGGCGGCTCAATTGTTCAGGCTTCTTAGGATCGTAAAGATGGCGTTCAAAGGTGCCCTTGGAGCGGTCCATGGTAAGAATTCCGTTATCACCGGCTGCACCGATCCAGAAAGTTCCCCTGCTGTCCTCAAAAATAGCCCTGACTTTATTATTGATCAGGCTATTTGGATCATCAGGGTTATGCATATAGCGGGTAAACTTCCCGGTTTTTGGGTCGAAACGGTTAAGCCCACCTTCGTTATTCCCTGCGAATGGGTTTCCGCTTCCAATCCAAAGCGTCCCTTCATGATCTTCATAAATCTTACGTATCGTATTACAACTCAGACTCACCGGATCAGTAGCCGAATGAGCAAAATGGGTGAATCTGCCGGTTTTCGGGTCGAGGCGATCCAGGCCACCGTAGGTGCCGATCCAAAGAGTCCCTTCATGATCTGTCAGGATTGATGCCACCGTATCGTTGCTCAGGCTGAATGGATCATCCTGTTTATGCCGGAAATGGGTAAAATTGCCCGTTTCAGGATCTAACCGGTCAAGCCCCTTTCCGTAGAATCCAATCCAAAGTATGCCCGAATGATCGGCATAAAGGTATTCAGGATAGGATCCTCCCAGTGAGTTGGAATTTTTCGGATCAGATTTGAAACTGGTCATCCGTGTGCCGTCATACCTGATAATGCATTGGTTATCCTGATCTGAAAGCCAGATATAACCCTGCGGGTCCTGGGTAATACTATTGATCTTACCTAAAATTATGCCATCGTTTCCCAGGATCGGGTTGAAATATACCTGTCGGGACTGGGCAAAGCCGCCAATAGCCAAGGAGAAAAGAAAACAAAAAACAGATTGGGAGACCCTATTTTGCATATTTTAATTATATTGATTACAAAGCAAGTTCAATTTTAAATTCAGCTCCTTCGCCCTCTTTGTTCTTCACTTTCAGTTCACCTCCATGCGCTTTCACAATATCATAACTCATACTCAGTCCCAAACCTGTTCCCTGGCCGGTAGGTTTGGTCGTAAAAAAGGGTTGAAAGATTTTATCCAGCGCATTTTGCGGTATGCCATTACCGTTATCTTTCACAAACAATTCAACCTTGTTTTTTGTTCTCCGGGTCCCTACCCAAACTGTAGGTTCGTAAGGATGGAGACCTTTCGGGTTTTCTAAACCTGAAAGGTCTTTTGAAAGTTGATTCTTTTTTTCATTTACTGCGTAAAATGCATTATTGATCAGATTTAGAATTACCCGGCCAATGTCCTGAGGAATCAGGTTAATTTTCCCGATTGTCTCATCAAAATCGGTATTCATCGTGGCATTGAAAGATTTGTCTTTTGCCCTGAGTCCATGATAAGAGAGACGCAGATATTCATCGGCCAGGGCATTAATATTTGTAGGTTCTTTTGCACCGCTATTAGTGCGACTGTGTTGCAACATCCCCTTTACTATGGCATCGGCCCTTTTGCCATGGAGATTTATTTTTTGTTCGTTTTCCCCAATATCATTTGCAATCGCCTTTACCCCATCCAGATTACCCTTTTCAATTTCCTGCTTCAATTCATCAATTAATTCACTGTTTATTTCTGAAAAATTATTGACGAAGTTCAGCGGATTTTGAATCTCATGGGCAATACCGGCAGTGAGTTCTCCAAGCGATGCCATTTTTTCGGACTGAATGAGTTGTGCCTGAGCCGCTTTAAGCTCAGTATATGCTTTTCCAATTTCCTGGGTTCTTTCTGATACTTTTTCCTCCAGATTCTCATACAGGATTGAATTTTCGATGGCAATTCCTATTTGACCGGATAGCATTTGTAAAAGTTCGATTCTGGTTTTATTAAAAACACCTTTTAAAAGACTATTTTCAAGATACAATAATCCATTAATTCTTCCTTTGGCAGTGATTGGAAGACACATCACAGATAATATTCCATTATTCTGAATATATGGGTCAGAACGAAAACGCTCTTCATTGAGAGCGTCATTGACAATAACAGTTTCTTCAGAACGCCAGCAATAGTTCAAAATTGAATTTGGCACTATATTCATTTTATTTAGGGGAACCGAAGGAAGTATCTCGATGTCGTCGGAACCAGTAATACCTACTGCTTCAATACAAAGCTGATCACCTTTGGAAAGTAGTAAACATCCTCTTTCAGCACCTGCATTCTCGATGGTAATATGCATTAAATTCTTAAGCAGATCAGCATATTTTACCTGACTTGCAATACTCTGGGAAGCCTTTAAAACACTGGCCAGATCGAGTGCTGTTTTACTGGAGACAGAGGTATTTGCTGAGAATCCGGATTGCTCACTTCCCCGGGAATTGGATTTAGCTCTTGCTAAGGCCGGATAGGAATTTTCTAATTGATTGCATTTAGCTTCTGCTCCCCAGATATTGTAAGCTTCCCAGGCATCATTAAGGTATATCTGACTTTGTTTAATTAATTGTTTTTTGGAACAGAGTAAAGCAGCTCTTTCATTGGCTATGGCTTCCACATAGATAATTCCGTTCTTTGAAGCCATTTTTATTGCCTGTTCATAGAATTGCAAGGCCTTTTCAACCTTGTCGTTTATCGCAAACAGTTCAGCCTGTAACAAATAATAATGTTGACTGTAATTTTCAGAGCATCCTTTGGTCCAATGTTTCATGTCTTGAAAATGCTTTTGAAATACTTTCAGGGATTTCTTTTTCTCTCCGGGATTCATAGCTTCAAAATGGGAAGATATAGAAAGTGAAGTGAAAAAAGCATGAAATACTTCCAGTATATCTCCAAGAAAATTGGCGGAATAGGCAAGCACCCGCTGACTTTCTGCAAGTGCCTCGCTATAATCTCCCAGAAAGTAACAATGATAGCACTTTGCCGAATGAAAAAATGCCAGTTTTGTATTATTCCCTTCCAGATTTAGACGTTCCAAAGTCTCAGCGCTGTTAAAAGTAGAGTCATCCCAGCAATTGCCGGTAGTTTGCCCGTTTAATGATTTTGCCAATTGATAAAAGCACTGAAAAAAATCGAGCCCCCCCTTGCCATTTCTAATCAAGGATAAATGTTCTTCAGAACTATCTATAATCACTTTGAGGTTTTCTCCGGCGACAAACCTTGATCTTAAATACAATGCCACAGAATAACCCGTAAAAATATGGTCGCCATTGAGCACACACGCTTTAATCGTCTCCAGCATGTTATCATAACCATCGCGGATTGGAATTTTCCAGTGGTTATAAAAGCTTAATACCGTATAACTTAATCTCCATCGGATAAGCGGAGAGTGCGTTCTCTGATGAAGTTTCATGGTGATATTCCAAAGGTTAAATCCCTTCTTTTGCATCTTGAGTGCTGACAGAACAACGACCGAAAAACCTGAAAATCCCCACCCGCTGGCATCTGTAAACCCTTCCTTAAGATACAATTTTACAATCTTAAAAATTACCAGCATCATTAGATTCTGATCCTGCTGGTAGGCACTGGTTGCCAGGTCAATCAAAAATTTATTGAGTGCAATTATTTCTTCGTCTTTGCAATCCTTTAAATGGTAAAGAGGTTCCGGGTTTCTGTATTTGGCATAGAAAAGGCACAGATACTTTGCCATGGTAAGCAAGGTAGCAACTTGGATCGCCCGTCTATTTTCAGGGAAGCGAATATTGTAAAGTTTCGCTGCTTCAAGCCCAAGGCGAAGAGATTCACTGGTATTCCCAATCTTCAGGTAAAGCGATGAATGGACATAATATACCCTTAGTTTCTCAAAATTTGTCTTGGAATAACCAAGTACTTCTTTAAAATATTGTTCGGCTATTATCGGATTATCATTTAGATATTCACATTCACCCAGTTCAAATAAGACATTGAATGTCAATTCATAACTTGAAATCCAACTGTTTTCGCCCAATAGGTCTTTGGCTACAGCTAAAAAATGGACTCCCAAACTATAGGAAGTTGAGTCCTTAGCCCTTCTTCCGGCAATTAAACAGAGTTCGGTAATTCTTATCTTTTCCACCTTATTCTCAATCAGATGGGAACTAATTATAAAGTGGTTCAATAATTCAAATATCCCTTCCTGTAATTGAGACTCATCCCGGTTTAATAAAAGCAACCGGCCAATTCTAAGATGCGTCAGGGGAAGTTCTCCTGAGTCAATTAAACTATAGGCCGCCTGCTGTACTTTATCATGGGAGAAGGTAAATTGTGCAGTTTCTCCGGAAAGTTGCTGCTCAATATCGTAGTCGGTATTGAGGGAACTCAAGGCCAATGTTCTGTATCTTTTATCGATGGAATTTAAATAACTTCCATTAAGGGCTGGTTTAAGGTCATTGTAAACCTGCAACTGCGATTCTTCAGTGATGTCAGCAAGATCAGCCAGATTAAATGTATTCCCCAATACGGCCGCATATTTCAAAACTTCCTGGGTATGTTGAGGCAAGTTAACCAATCCCTCAGTCATCAGATCGATCACGTTGTCTGTATAACCTAATTCATCAATCTCTTTCTGGTCCCATATCCAACTTTCAACCGGATCTTTTTTTACTAATTTCTTATCATAAAGAGATTTGAGGAAGCTATGAATAAAAAATGGATTCCCCTTTGTTTTAGCAAATACATGCTTGCCCAGTACTTTCGCCCGGGCTTTTTCCATTCCGAAAGAATCAATTATTATCTGACCGGTCGTTTCCTGACTTAACGGATTTAGCTGGATGACTTTAACCAGGCAATTTGACTCGTAAATCTGTTTAAGGGTGATTAATAACGGGTGCCCTTTTTCAACTTCATTATCCCGATAAGCCCCAAGAATCAGGATGTTTTCCAGCCTGGGATTCTCAAGTATCCGTTTGACCAGGTTTAACGAGGATAAATCAGCCCATTGGAGGTCGTCCAAAAAGATGACCAATGGACTCTCTGAGGTGCTGAACACGTAGATAAAATCGAGAAGGACCATATGAAATCTGGCCTCCTGTTCAGCGGGTTGTAATTTAAGAACTGCGGGCTGTTTCTCAATGATCTTCTCCAATTGAGGGATAACCTCAGTAATAAGTCCGGCATTTTCGCCCAGAATGTATACAATTCGGTCTCTCCAGGCGCTAATTTTATCATCTGATTCTGATAGCAGGTTTTTTATGAACTCCTGAATGGCTTCAATAAATGCGTAGTAGGGGATATCCTTTTTAAACTGGTCAAACTTGCCGCTAATGAAAGTCCCTTTACTTTGAATGATTGGAAATTTAATATGTCTGATAAGTGCCGATTTTCCAACCCCGGAATAACCTGCAACCAGAACAAGCATCGATTTTAGCTGGTTCAGATTTTTGTAGTACCCCAGCAATTCATTTCTCTCTTCTTCACGGCCATACAATTTCTGACTTTGTTTGTATTGCTCCGTAATATCGTTTAATCCGGCTTTGAAGTTGATTAAGGGTTCTTTTGAAAGGAAATGCTTCATTATGGCCACCAAATCCGATTTTAAACCAGCAGCACTATGATACCTGTCATCAGGATTTTTCTCCATTAACTTGGCAATAACCTGGTCTAAACCTTTGGGTAAATCGGGTATAATCAACGATAGAGGTACCGGATTTCTGGACAGGTGAAAATGGATAACTTCGAGCGGATCTATAGAATCGAATGGAGGTTTCCCTGCAAGCAATTCATACATCAATACCCCAAAAGAATAAAAATCACAACTTTGAGTCACTGAATATTCTGTCCGCCCGGTTTGCTCCGGGGAGATGTAGACCAAAGTACCTTCGATTTGATCTACATTCAAAATCTCATTGGTTTCGAGGTAAAGATTTGATGAGATTCCAAAATCAAGTAATTTCAGGGCTCCATCGCTGGTAATCATAAGATTACTCGAATTAATATCCTTGTGAATTACCCCTTTCTGATGTATATATTGCAGTATATCTGCAAGTTGAATCGCTATTTCAAGGGCCTGTTTAAGGTTGATCTTCTTCTCGAAAATCAGTTTTCTTAAATCGGTACCTTCGATGTACTCCTGGACCAGGGCAACCGTTTTACCATCATACAGAATTCCGTAAACTCTTGGGATACCGGTATGATTAAGATCTTTCAGGACATCATACTCGTGACCTAATTTTGAAATCTTCAGTATATTTTCATTAAGCAATATTGATTGTTTTAAAACTACCTTCTGATTATCAAGGAGCCTGTTCGCCAGAATTATCTCATTTCGCTCGTTTTTAAAAAGCGATTTTAAGATGGTATAGTCTTTGTGAATAAATTCTGAAGATTTCATCTTTAGAATTTTTTTAAAGAAAGTAAACCATAATACCACAACTTATTTTCAAGAGCCTCAAACTGTTTGATCGAACTGAAATGGTTTCCATGATTTACCTTGTTACGAAGGCCAATTCCTTTCAGAAATATCCCTAAACTCCAAAGTTTACTTGCCATGGAATGGAGGTGTTTTAGGGATGGCTTTGTATATTCGGTAATGTTTTCTATTTCAAATTCAGTAAACCCGCAGTTTTCAGCATGTCTTTGATGTTCAGACGCTTCATCGATGTCTTTTATTGACCAACCATCCAGCCAGTCATGCAGAAGTTTTTCACCCTGAGGTAGCAAAGGTCTTTTGGCTCTGAAATAGTCTGCACAAATCAGTCGGCCGCCAGGTTTAAGTAACCGGAAAGCCTCTTTATAAAAATTCAGTTTTTCGCTGGCATGGCACATACTTTCGCAAGCCCAGATTAACGAAAAAGTGTTGTCTTTGAAATTGGTATTGGAATAGTCTTGCTCAGAAAACGATATCCTGCTGTCCAGTTGACTCTTACGGGCTGCTTTTTGGGCCTTTTCAACCTGATGCGGTACCAGGGTAATACCAGTAACATGGACCTTATAGTTCTCTGCCAGCCAGAGAGAACTTCCACCACGACCACATCCTGCATCGAGAATGATGTCTCCATCTTTCACGCCACCTTTAAGTGCCATTACTTTGTTTAAATTTAAAAGTGCTTCACCGTGGGATTTAACTTCGTGATCATAATAGCCGAAGTGCACCGCCCTTGTTTTTTTGCTAAACCAAAGCACCCGATAATCCAAACGGGTATTATCATAATAGCTTATAATTGATTTCCGATACTCAGCATCCATTGTTTATAATATTTCAAGTCAATGACCAATATTCCTTTAAATCTGCCGGAATTCTGAAGCCCGATTGTTTTCCTTCTCTGAAGTGGAGAGATAAGATTCCTATCATGATACCACCTAATGCAGACATGGAATCTACGATCAGTTTCTCATCCAGTTCATCAATCAGGTCATGGGTTCCGTCATGATGGAGGATTCCATGAAGGATATCAATATGAAGGTCAATCAGGAGTTTCCGGTCTTCAATCCGGCGAATCATTTTCATCACCCAGACAATTATTCGCTCAAAGATTCCTTGTTTAGGTTTAACCTTTTGATAATCTGTTTTTTTATCCAGAATTGTAACGTAATACTTTTTCAGGTGATCGTGAAAATGGGTGCGTAAAAGTTTTTCGTGCTTCTCTTTTTCGTCGGGGGTTTCAGGCTTGGCGAAAAAATCAGGATACAACTCCCGATAGGAAGGTCCCAACATGCGGTCGAAACAGTCAGGAAACTGATCGTCAGCCAACATTCTTTTCATGATCAACAGGGTTAGCTCAAGTGGCAAATGGAAATGCTCCATGGTCTGCACCAATGCCTTAGTCAGTGGGATTCCTGCTTCCGTTTTATCTTTGAATAAATGGCTATAGACAGTATGCTGCAATGTCCAAGCCTCGTTTATATCTTTGCAAATCAAATCATCCTGAACTCCCATAATCCGCCCTATTGTCTTCCAGGTGTGAAACCATGCCTGTTGTTCCTGTTGGGTGAGAGTGTCTCCCAACAGGGCCATCCCTTTAAAAAACTCGAGTGAAAACACCTGATTTGTGGCTACAATATCTTCCTGATTTATCGGTTTACCCCAGGCTTCATTCCATTTTTCACCTTTTTTATTGTCTAAAATAATATGGCGCATTGCCGCGTGCATAATCCGGACTTTAAGTGCGGTGAGAATTCCCCTTTTATCCGGTTCCCACCAGTTTTTATCCATTACATCAAATACAAACTGAGCAGTTTCAAAAATCCGACGTTCGGGTTGTTCGATAAGCAGCTTAGTCATTTTGAGTACATTGGCAGGTTTTTCGGCCATGTAGGTATAGGGCAATGATCGGAACATCAAAATGAAAATAAATTTCATCCCTTTCTCTTTCCAGATTTCATGGGTTTGATTAAAGAACTCTATATCCTCGGGAGAAAATGTGTAAGCTAATTCACCCTTGATAAAATCATACATCGGCTTTGGAAGCTGATCAGAAACAATACTGTCATTTTGTGCCATCTCGATCAGAAGCGTGCGCAAATGATCCATTGACCCAGATTCCAACAGAGCTGATACAGCATCATCAGCAGGCTTGTCCATCACCTGGCGGAGCGAATCGAGATCGATTCCATTCCAGCTAAATTGTTGCGCTTTTTTCCCCATTTTCTTGAATAGTTAGTTATATCAATCACTTGTAAGTCATTACAATTTATTTAAAACCTGTTAAGCCTGATGATGAATTCTGTCTGTTCTCCTTCGATTGTCTCGACCACTAATTCGCCACCATGGGCCTTAATAATATCGTAACTCATACTTAGTCCCAATCCTGTTCCCTGCCCTGTTGGTTTCGTTGTGAAGAAGGGTTGAAAGATCTTATCCAGAACATTTTGAGGGATGCCATTCCCATTATCTTTAATTAACACTTCAACCTGATTATTTGTTCTTTTGGTACTTACAGAAACAGTTGGCTCATAATGAGAGTGACCCGGAAGGTTTTCGGAACCTTCTTGGTCTGAAGAATTTTTCTTTTCTGTAACTGCATAAAAAGCATTGGTAATCAGATTGAGAATCACCCTCCCCATATCCTGTGGGATGACATTGATTTTACCGATTGATTCATCAAAATCAGTATTAATCGTTGCATTAAATGACTGATCTTTTGCACGAAGGCCATGGTAGGCCAGACGCAAATATTCATCCGCCAGGGCATTGATATCAGTTGGTTCCTTGACTCCGCTGCTTCTGCGACTATGTTGCAGCATCCCCTTTACAATAGCGTCGGCACGTTTGCCATGAAGAAGGATTTTTTGCTGATTACCAATGGCGTCACTTGCTATTGCTAAGGCATTATCAATATTACCCTTAACCAGATCATCTTTCATTTCAGCAAGTAATTCTTCATTAATTTCCGAGAAATTATTGACGAAGTTGAGTGGGTTCTGAATTTCATGGGCAATACCGGCGGTGAGCTCGCCAAGCGAAGCCATTTTTTCCGAATGGATGAGTTGCGATTGGGTTGATTTGAGGGTTTCGTGTGCCAATCCAAGCTCCTGGTAGGCTTTTTCGATTTTCTTAGCCTGTACAAGTTCACGATCCCTGGTTTTTTCCTGCTCAAGCCGTATTGTTCTTCCCTTTTGGAAAAGGTGTATTCTCCAGCTGACAAGTGTAAAAATAATGAGGTAAATAGAATATGCCCCCCAGGTTCTCCACCAGGGAGGCAAAATTCTTAGTTTAATGGATTTTTTTCCATCACTCCTGATCCCGTCCAGGTTAATGCCTCTAATAAATAAGGTATACGTTGCCGGCGAAAGATTGGTATAGGTTGCATTGCCAATAGTGCCTCCATCTCTCCAGTTTTTGTCAAAACCATCCAGTTTGTACTGATATTGGTTGCTGTTATTCCCGGCAAAATGAATGGCGGCAAAATCTATGGAGATGGTCAAGACATCAGGACCTATGGTAATTTCATCATCGGCAAAAATTGGCTTTTTAATCTCCCCTTTTTCTCCAAACTTTACAGATTGGCCATCCAGTTTCAAATCGGTGATCACCATTTCGGGAGGGAAAGGATTGGTTTTAATTGAGGAAGGGGAAAAGATATTGATGCCACCATTGCCTCCAAAATAAATTTTGCCGGAAGGTCCCCTGTAATTCACCATATCAAACAGATTGCCCTGCAACCCTCTTTCAAAACCAAAATGTTTGATTTTTTCTGTGACCGGATCAAATTGTACAATGCCATTGTCAGTAGCTATCCAGATATTGCCTTGTTTATCAGAATTGAACATGTTGGGTGGTTCATGGAAATATAGTCCCAGTTTAGCAAACTCATAGCTGCGGGCAATTGCAGTTAATGTGGTATCGAGATATCCGAATGCTTTTCGTGTAACAAACCATATTTTTCTGGCATCATCCTGGTGAACAAATATCATTGAATCAACCGTAGTAAGCTCAGAGGCAAAAGGTTTTACAGATAGACTTTTATGGTCAATAAGGTAGTACCTGAAATTTTCCTGATCTCCGAACAGCAGGTCTCCCGATAAAGTACCAATAGGATCCAGGTTTAATGAATTGGTCTTTTTAACCCATGTTTTGATGTTAATTTCCCGGGAGACTTTTTCAGTTAGAGGATCAATGGACGATAACCCTTTTGTGGAAAAAGCCCATACCCTGTCACTTCCATCCACCTTGATTGAATAGACCCAATCACCCATAAGTGACAAGGAATCATCGGGATCATATTTAAATCTTGTTATATTATTTGTTCCCGGCCGTATCCTATTTAATCCTCCCCGGTTAGGTCCTGGTGATCCGCCACCAACCCAAACAGAACCATCGGCAGTTTGGGCCAGCGACCAGGCAAAAGGGTGACTTAACTCTGTACTCACTGATTTACCAGGTAGCGCATCAAAGGATCCTGTGCCGAATTGTTTAATTATTTTCCCATCGGCCTGATAATGTTTCAGGCCATTGTTTGATGTTCTTGACCCGATCCAGTAAGAACCATCCTTACATTCGAGGGCAGATAGGACATCCTGGACGGGTGCTCCTGTTGAATCTTTTAAAAGACCAAAATCATTGTCAAAAAGATTCAGCCGGCTGATCCCTTTAGAAAAACAGGCAATCCATAATATGCCCTGTCTGTCAAAAAATAACTTGCTTCCTGCTAAACCCTGGTTTAAGGGTAATAAACTGTTCGGATCTATAGGATCGTTTTTATAGCTTGTACTTTCCCCAGTAATAAAATTTAACCGGGTAAGCGCATCTGCCTGCATCAGCCAGAGGTTATTGTAGAGATCAAGCTTGGCATCTGAGACTGCAAGAGACAAATTATTGACAGATGGCTTTTTAAAGATCCATTTTGCATTTTTCTCTGTCCTATAAGCCCAGCCGTATCTGTTTATAATTAATAACCCTGTTGAATTTATCCTGTTAATAATTGCAGGCCAATTATCCAAATTTGATGTTGTGCCTTTTATTCGGTTGTTAAATTGTTGCTCTTTATCCGGGTTATTCTCATCGGGCGGAAACGGTTCAAACGTGTAGTTTCCTTTTGTATCCCGGTTTCCAATCATTATTTGGCCTTTTTTTTTCTCCTGGTATAGAAATAGTAATTCACCGTCTCCATCCGCAATTAATCCACGTATGCTTCCTGATTGCAGCCCATGATCTTTTTTAAACTGATTTGTTACAGTATCTAATTTCAACATTCCATCTGTCGTTGAAATCCAAACTGTGCCACTATGATCTATGCCAATGTCAGGAAATCGGTTTGAATTTGGAATGACGTATTTTTTTACATTATCTGTATAGGGATCGTAATAGCCTGCGGAATATTCCTGAGATATCCAGACACCCCCTTTCTTATCTGCTTTAAGGTACCGGCCATTGGTTGTTGACGGAATTTTTTTGAAAGTACGGCCATCATAGCGATAATCGCCATTCCAGGTCCCGATCCAGATAAAACCAAATGCATCCTGGGTAATATCAGTGACACTTGTTGAAGGAAGCCCATCTGCGGAAGTGATGTTTCTGAAAATCGCATTTCGGGGCTGAGCTGGTAATTGACTGCATACCAACGTTAAGAAAAGCATCAAGATAAAAATCCGGCTGAAGTATATTTGGTTTTGCTGCTTCATTGAAATTCATTTGTTGGTATCGAAATGCAGAACTCTGTTCCCTCATTCTCTTTTGTCTCCACTTTTAGTTCTCCTCCATGCGCCTTCACGATATCATAGCTCATACTCAAACCCAGGCCGGTTCCCTGTCCGGTGGGTTTAGTGGTGAAGAAGGGCTGGAAGATTTTATCCAGGATATTTTGGGGAATGCCGGGGCCGTTGTCTTTTACCCGGATTTCGACGTGTATTCCCATGTTTTTTGTAGAAACCGAAACAGTAGGGTTGTAATCCGGTTGTTTTTGTGTTTGTTCCGGCGATTGCACCGCGTAAAATGCATTGGTAATCAAATTCAAAATCACCCGTCCAATATCCTGCGGAATGATATTGATTTTTCCGATTGATTCATCAAAATCGGTCTTCAACGTGGCATTAAATGACTTATCTTTTGCCCTCAACCCATGATAGGCCAGACGTAAATATTCGTCAGCCAGGGCATTGATATCAGTGGGTTCCTTAACTCCGCTGCTGCTGCGGCTATGCTGAAGCATCCCTTTTACAATGGCGTCGGCACGTTTGCCGTGAAGAAGAATCTTTTGTTGATTACCAATGGCATCACTTGCTATTGCCAAGGCATCATCAATATTACCTTTAACCAGCTCATCTTTCATTTCTGCGAGTAATTCTTCATTGATTTCAGAAAAATTATTCACAAAATTCAGTGGATTCTGGATTTCATGGGCAATACCGGCGGTGAGTTCGCCGAGTGAGGCCATTTTTTCGGATTGCACCAACTGCGCCTGCGCCTGCTTCAGATCAACCAGCGTTTTTTCAATCTGTGTTTTGGCTGACTCCAGTTTGTTGAAATCTTCATAACGGGCATAGGCTGTCGAGAATGCATCGGCAAGGTTTTGCACCAGGTGCAAATCATCTTCGTTCAATGGAGTATCATTGCCTACATACAACATGCCCTGTAAAAAAGGAAGAAAGTGCAAATCCAGGTTTGTTGGATGATCTCCCGTAACATACTTTTCAGTTGGGGAAATGGCGCCTGATTTAACCAGGTTTCTGGTCCAGTTTATAAATGCTTCTTCATCCCAGTGCTCTCTATAAATTTGTTTTTTTTGCCAATATTCAACAAGATTTTGGAATGTGGTTTGTGCAGTATTATACGGCAGATGGAATGCTGCAATTGCCTGACCATTAGGCGTGGATAAAAAAGTATGTATCTGCTCAAGTTGTTGATCCATAATAAAAACACCACATCGGATAAACGGAACGCCAAGGATTGTAAGTTCGTTCCAGATCAAGGGAGTGATCCGTTCCAGATCATCGGTAGTGCGCATGGAGGCAGTTTCTGCCCGCACCCGATCAAGAGAAGAGCGTCTAATTGCTTCAATGGCATTTGCTTCTGACTTTTGCAAATCAAGGTAACGCCTGTAGGTCTGGCCGAAAACACCCGCAAACCTTTTAAAGATGATGGTTGCCGCGGCAGGTATAGGCTCAGCTGTAAATGCAAAAATAGAGCCTTCTGCAAAATAGAAATCACTGTGAAATTCTTTTGAAGGCAGAGTATTCAGCTCAAAATTAGTTGGATAATATTTAGCTTCGTTGATAGCCCTGTAGTAGGCTATTAAATCCTCACCGACCATTGTGTAGGTAAATAATGGTTCTTTGTTTTTCCATGCCTGATATAATCCGGAGAGAAGGGGATGAACTGCCAAATCCAGTTGACCCATGGTTAAAGTAGCCTTTCCTTCCGGAATTGACTTTGCCGTCCAGACTTCCGCGGTCATCGTATCGCTATAAATCAATATCCCGCAGCGGTTTGTTTTGACACCCAGCTTAACCAGCTCATCCAACATGGTTGAAACCGTATCACCTACATCCTGGCTATTGTGCATCGCCATGGTTTTGCTGCGGACCCGTTCCAGTGCCGCTTCAATAATTGCCTCTCTGGCTTGAGCCTCTGCTTTTTGCAGATCGAGAAAACGGGTATAGGTCTGTTCGAAGACTTTTGCAAACCGTTGTAACAACCCGCTGGCCCCTGGTTCAGGTGTTTCGGCAATCAACAGTAAATAACCTTGTTTGAAAATTGCAGCATATTTGTACTGTGTTTCCAATAGTACATATTTTGATCCGTTCAGCTTATTAAGTGTTTTTGGAGCGGACGGTTGAGACATTAACCAATGATAATGTTGTTTGAGTTCTTCACCGCCAAGGACTTGTTCATAAGTATGTTCTCCTTTTAAACGAGCTTCATAAATGCAACGATGCCCTTCGTCCTCTTTAAACGGAAGTAAAAGCGGAGGTAGAATCTCATCTAAAGCGCCATTGCTTGTCCATCCCTCCACAAAATCAACACCATTTTGCCATATATAGAATCCGGTTCTTGCAAATGATAATCCCAACTGCTGTAACTGTTGAAACAGGAGCAACGCAGTTTCCGCCAATTCATTGGAATGATGCATGGCCATTGTTCTTGCCCGAACTCTTTCCATCGCCAGCTGAATCTGCGATTCTCGTGCCTGTGCTTCTGCTTTTTGCAGATCAAGAAAACGCGTATAAGTTCCGTCAAACACTGCTGCAAACCTCTCCAGTATATCGATTGTTTTACGTGGCCGGGGTTCGGGGGTTATGATTGTAAGAATTCCCCTGGAGAAGGTAGCGACATTCTGCACCCTGCGTTTGCCAAATATTTTTCGATCCACCGGCAGTTTCATTTTCTTCAGGTATTGAAAATACTCTTCCAGTTCATTTCCCTGAAGATCAATGGTAATCGATTTATTTCCTTCCTTCCAGGCCCTGTACATCTTCTGCATCACATATGGTTCATCCAGCGAGGTTTTAATCAGGGAATTAAATTGCCTGCCTCCATGCTCAGTAGCCCAGATTTCAAAAACATGTTCTGCTTCATTCACAATTTCTATGGCCATCCTTTCCGGTATTTCACCCAGCGCAATGAATTGCTCAAATAATAGTGCGGCTGTTTCGGCCATCTCATCACTTTTTTGCATGGCCATTGTTCTTGCACGAACCCTTTCAAGTGCCAGTTGAATTTGTGCTTCGCGTGCCTGGTCTTCTGCTTTTTGAAGGTCAAGGAAACGGGTATAGGTTTGGTCAAAGACTTTGGCGAAGCGTTCTAATAGATGTAGGTTTCCTGACGACCTTTCATGTGTAGATTGCACGTTAATAAGCCCTTTTGAAAAGAAAGCCACATTGATAATGCGCCTTTTTTCCTCAGGGTTGAAAGCCGCTCCTCCCATACTTGCCCGATATACAGCAAAGTCATGCAAATCTTTCCCGGCAAGGTCAATAACCAGAGATTTTTCGTTTTGCGTCCATGCTTCATATATTTTCCGGGTTACATTGGGCTCATCAAGGGAGAATCTGAAGACCTTGTCCATTTGATTGCCATACATTGTAACCCAATACTCAATCACCTGTTCAGCCTCATTAATAATGCCTATCGTAGCCTGATCGGGGCTTTCACCCAATTCTTTAAACTGCTGAAAAAGGAGAAAGGCCGTTTCTCCAAGTTCATCACTTTTCTGCATGGCCATGGTCCGTGCACGAACCCGTTCGAGGGCCAGCTCTACCCGGGCCTCTCTTGCCTGGGCTTCAGCCAGTGCAACATCGATGTATCTGCGATATGCCAGTTCAAATACATTTCGGAAACGCTTCAGAACATTTCGTTTTTCTTCTGAAATCGGTTCATAATTTGAAATTCCGATGGAGCCGGTGCCGATAGAGAAGAAATAGTAGGAGAGTTGCTGAATATTATTCAATTTAGGGTCATCGAGTTCCCCCATATTTTTCCGGTATTCCCTCCACTCATTCAACTCACTGCCGTCGATCACAATTTCTGCAAAAGCATCCTCTGACTTTCTGATCTGCATTATCAGGCTTTCCGTTGCAGGATGGCTGTTGTATAAAATATCAGTAACAGTTTCACCGGCCATTTCAGAGAAATCGTAATTCAGAAATGACCCCTTTTCATCGTTATGGATATTGATCATTGCATTCCGGAGTTCTCCGAAGCCCATATTCCGAAGTTCTGTGTAAAGTACTTC
>Ga0118677_10001924_pt1 | contig 42912 bp, 32 predicted proteins | sample AliMusrvi5mmetaG_FD_86154 | JGI IMG/M metagenome (GOLD analysis project Ga0118677, IMG submission 86154)
TGCCAACAGAATGATCCGCAGGTTCGTCGCCAGAGGCTGCGATATCGCTCGCCTTACCAAGCACTCCGTCGCCGCAATCGAAACCTGGATCAACAACTACCCTCGCAGAATCCTCGCCTTCGCCGCCCCAATCAATCTCTTCAACAGCGAACTCAAGGCCATCGCTTAACCATGAACAACGACCACTACCTACGGCATTTAACTTTACAACCTACCTACTAGAATGGTATAGAATTAAACATTCGGCCCTGCCGCGCCCGCGGCGGACGGGCGCGGAGGCCATGATGACACATCACCCCGGGTTAGACGGAGAGCCGCGGATATTGAGGGCGTTTTTTTCCGGGCCGCGCAAACCGGCGGGCAAAGCCGCCCGGCCTGTGCGTGGGGCGGCCTCCTGAGCGGCGGTGCGGCGCATCAAACGGCTGTGCCATGGCCTTGAGCTCATCAGGATGGACATTGGGCAGGGCGGGGAGCTTCGAGCGTGGAATGGAGGCCCGGATGAACTGCTCGATCGTGCGCACATCCTTCTGCTGGTCCGGGCACGCCAGTGTGATGGCATGGCCGGTCAGGCCCGCGCGGCCTGTGCGCCCGATGCGGTGTACATAGCTGTCAGGATCTTCCGGCAGGTCGAAATTGATCACCAGTTCGATGGCTTGGACATCAATGCCGCGCGCGGCGATATCCGTGGCGACCAGCACCCTGTATTCGCCGGTCTTGAATCCGCGCATGGCCTCCTTGCGCTGGCTTTGCGAGCGGTCCGCGTGGATCTCGGCGGCCCGGACTCCGCTGGCGCAGATCATTTTGGCCACCTTGGCGGCGCCGCGGCGTGTGCGTACAAACAGCAGCACCGATCCTTTGTATTGTTTGAGCAGCTCGTTCAGCAGCTTGCCTTTCAGCTCGCGGCTGACGACGAACAGCTCCTGCGTCACCTTTTCCGCGGCCGGGCCGGACTGGGCGATCTCCGCGCGGATCGGCAGCTGCATGTAGGTGGAGGCTATTTTAGTGATCGATGGCGGCATGGTCGCTGAGAACAGCATGGTCTGCCGCACGCGCGGAACGGTTTTCAACACCTGCTCGATCTGGGGCTGGAACCCCATGTCCAGCATGCGGTCCGCCTCGTCGAGCACCAGGATTTGGACATCATTCAAACGCACGTTGCGTTGGTTTAGGTGGTCAATCAACCGGCCCGGGGTGGCGACAATGATCTGGGGATTGTTGCGCAGACCCCGGATTTGGCCGAACATGGATTCGCCACCGATGAGGGTGACCGTGCGCAGTTTGAAGGCGGGGGTGATGTTTCTCAAGGCATCGCACACCTGCAGGGCAAGCTCCCGTGTCGGAACAAGTACAAGTCCCTTTCCTCCAACATGCTGAGCGAGACGCTGAACCATGGGAATGCCGAATGCCAGTGTTTTACCGGTGCCGGTCTGGGCGACGCCGATGACATCCTTGCCCTCGATGGCGATAGGGATGGCTTTGCGCTGGATAGGTGTGGGGATTGTGAATTTCAGTGTGTCCAGCAAGCTCAACAAGCCCGGCGCAATGCCTAAGCCGTGAAAACTCTCGTTTTGTATGGTCATATATAGTTCCTGTGTAGTCGTGCGATATTGCGATGTATTTGTTCCGATGTGGTGTTGATACCCTAAATCCCCTCACTTCACAAGCATAATCAGCGGACTGGAAGAACAGGCCGGGGCTAAGGGTCCAGGCTTTTGCATGGGCAATCATCCCTTGAACTTGCATTTTCGACCCTGTTCAGGCACATTCTCCTTCGTGCAAGCGTGTCTTGCTAAGGGCGCGGTATCCGGCTTGGATAAAGAAGGGACGGGGCAAATGGAGTTTGTAAAGGATATTGAAAAGAGCAAGGCGCGGTTTGAAGCATGGTGGAACAACGACCTGGTCGACCGTCCCCTTGTGCATATGACCTGTGCGCGTGAAACACCCCGCTGGCCTTTGAAGAAGCTGCCCGATTGGCGCAAGAATCCCCGCCTGCGCTACCTTGATGTCGAATACATCGTGGACATGACCGAAAATGCGCTTGCCTCCATGGATTATTACGGCGACGCCATTCCCCACTTCGCCCGCGACATCAATACGGCCTATCTCGGCATATTTGCAGGCGCGGAACCCGTGTACCGGGAGGAGGCGGTGTGGATCGACCCTTATGTGGACAATTGGGAAAACGCGAAGCGCCCTTTATTCGATCCCGGCCATCCGGTGTTCAAAAAAATGCTTGAGATTTCCGGGGCCCTTGCGGCCAACGCCCGTGGCCGTTACATGCTTGATACACCCGATCACCTCGACTGCATCACCACCATGTCGCAGATGCGCGGCGTGCAGGCTCTGTGCACCGACCTGTACGATGCACCCGCATCCGCCTGCCGCTTCCGCGATGCCTTCATCCCCGTTTGGAATCAGAGCATGGACTTCTGGGCCGGCCATGATGAGGCGGGCGGGTGGGATGGCTACACAAACTGGGGCGGGGTATACAGCCGGAAGCGCTGCGGATTCATCCAGTGTGATTTCTCGGTCATGCTGTCGTCCCAAATGGCGGTCGATTTTGTGAGGCCCGAGCTCGCCGCCGAGGCGGCGCATCTTGATCGTGCCATTTACCACCTTGATGGCTATGAGCAGTTGCAGCATCTCGACTGGTTGCTGGAGATACCCGGCATTTCTGCCATCCAGTGGATCAGCGGCGCCAATAATCCGACGGCGGCGGACAGGCCGGAGACCATCCGGAAAATACAGGCGGCGGGCAAGCCGGTGCAGATCATTGCGCATATGGACGAGGTGGAGAAGCTTTCGCAGCTGTACAGCCCCAAAGGCGTGCTGCTGTGGATGCTCTGGCGCCCGGGCCAGAAGCAGGACCCGGCATTGTGTGAGCGGGTGATGAAAACCGTTGAAAAATGGAGATAAAGGCTGTGTGCATTTCATGGTGCATATCTGGCAGGAAAGGCGGGGTAGGGCATGGCAATTGATTTCGCATCTGGGCGTTGGGATAGGATTCGCGAGGATAGCCGGCTGTGGTGGGCGGGCGGGCTGAAGCGGCCGATGGTCCAGCTCGTGCTCACGGGGCGCGACCCGGGCCGGCCGGAGCCGAAGCTTCCGAACCACAGATGCCACTCCTACTACGATCTGTCGGTTCCGGCGGAGGCCATCATCGACCGTGTGGACTATGAGCTCTCCTGCCGCGAGTATGTGGGCGACGCGTTCCCGCATTTCTGGCCCAATTTTGGGCCCGGCATCATGGCCGCTTTCCTGGGGTCGGACGTCACGACCTACCACGATACGACCTGGTTCCATCCCAAGGTGCAGCGGAAAATCGCCGACCTGCATTTCGAATATGATCCCGACAACGTCTGGTTGCGGCGCGTCAAGGACTTGATGCGTGCGGCCGTGGAGCGGTGGCAGGGGCGGGTGCAGGTGGGTATGACGGATCTGGGCGGCAACCTCGACATCCTTTCAGCGTTCCGGCCCAACGAGCAGTTGCTGCTCGATCTCTACGATCATCCCGAAGAGGTCAAGCGGCTGACATGGGAGGCGCACGAACTGTGGTGGCGCTACTTCCATGAGCTCGACGCCATCCTGCGGCCGGCGAATCCCGGCTACACCACCTGGGCGCCGGTTTTTTCCACAACGCCCTCCTATATGCTGCAGTGTGATTTCTGCTACATGATCGGGCCGGCGATGTTCGATGAATTTGTGAAGCCCGAGCTGGCGGCGACCTGTGACAAGCTCGACCACGCGTTCTACCATCTTGACGGGCCCGGTCAGCTGCCGCATCTGGATTCTCTGCTTGCGATCGGGTCGCTCAAGGGCGTCCAGTGGGTGCCGGGTGCCGGCGCCAGGCCGCAGAGCGAATGGCCGGAGGTATACCGCAAGTTCCGCCGGGCCGGAAAGCTGGCCCAGGTTTTCGGCTATGGCGACAACCGCACCTCGATCCTGGATTTCCAATGGCTTGACACCCTGGTCGACCAGCTGGGCGGCGGCGCGGGCGTGCTCATGCTGTCCGCCACGGCACCGGTCGAACGCAAGGCCGAGGCGCTGGAGTTTCTGGCGAAATATGGCGCGGCGTGATCCGGCTGGCGGATGCGGGTGTTTGAGGAGTTTTTCGCATGGATAAAAAGACCGTGCTTGCGCTATGTGCGCATCCTGACGATGCGGAGTTTATGTGCAGCGGCACGCTGGCATTGCTTCACGCGAAAGGCTGGCAGGTTCACATGGCGACCGCGACGCACGGAGACTGCGGGTCCATGGCGTTGGGCCGGAAGGCAATCAGCAAAGTCCGCAAGGCCGAGTCCGCCGCATCGGCGGCTGTGCTTGACGGTGCATGCCATTGCCTCGGCTGTGACGATATTTTCATCATGTATGACAAGCCGACCCTGCTCAAGGCCGTCAAGCTCATCCGGCAGGTGCGTCCGCTTCTGGTGTTTGCGCCAAGTCCCGACGATTACATGGCCGACCATGAGAACATCAGCCGGGTGGTTTGGAACGCCTGTTTTGCGGCGGGCATGCCCAATGTCAAAACGCCGGGCGCCAGGCCGTGGCGTCAGCCAATCTATCTGTACTATGTTGATCCGTTGGATTCCAAAGATAAATTCGGGAATATCATCAACCCCACTTGTCAGGTCGATGTCAGCGCGGTGATGACGATAAAAGAGACAATGCTCTGCTGTCACGCCAGCCAGCGCAACTGGCTCAAGGCACATCATGGCGTGGATGAATATGTGGATATGCTCAAACGGCACGATGCGGCACGCGGCGCCGAAATGAAAACCGCCTATGCGGAGGCGTTCCGGCAGCATCTCGGACATGGCTTCCCTCAGGACAATCTTTTAAAACAGGAACTCGGAGCCCGTGTTCGTTCATTAACAGGGAGGTAGACGATGGCACGGAAGGTCAGCATGCTTGCCCCCGGGTGGTGGGATTATACCACGCTTGAAGATGATATCTTGAATGATGCCGCCCGTTTGTCGGCGGACGATATGCAGCAGCTTTCCCGCAAGGGGTTCAAGGTGGTGTTTTACGATACCCTTGAAGAGTTTTATCTTGCGGAAGCCCTTGAGTATATAGCCGCATGGCGGCAGTCAACGCTGGATAATCCAGTCGGCATCTGTGGCCCGGTCGGCCCGACGGAACAGCTGCCGCTGGTGGCGCAGCTGGTGAATGCGCTTGGCATCAGCCTCAAAAAACAGAATGCGCATTTCTGGGGCATGGATGAGTGGTATCTCAACGGCAGGGAAGCTGGGTCGGACCATCCGCTCTCGTTCCGGAAGGCGGACATGGAGCTGTGCTTCAACCGCATCGACAAAAAACTGTGCATGCCGGCTGCCAATCTGCATTTCCCGGCGGCCGATATCGGTCGGTATATCAAGAGCTGGGATGGTGTGCGGTGCGCGGTGATGCAGGGCGGGCAGGGGGAGACCAAACACTGGGCTTTTAACGACCCGGTCAGGCGTGAAGGACGATATAAAGATAATCCTCCGACCCCGGAGGATTATCGCCGGCTGACGGCCCGCGTGGTTGAACTGCATCCGATCACGCTGATGCAGAACGCCCGCACATCGGGCGGCGGCGTGGTCACCGGTGTTCCGTCGAAAGCGCTGACGGTCGGTCCGGTCGAGACATGGAAGGCCGAAAAAGTGAGCATTTGGCATGCCGGCACGCACGACAATGCGTTCGGCATGCGGCTGACGACATTGATGATCGGTAAAAAAGTGGCCGACAGTTCGGTCCCGATGTCGTTGCTGGTCGGACATCCCGATGTGCAGTTTAATTTCTATCGCGGTGCGGTTGGAAGTTGCGCTGTGGAGATGCATTGAAATGGGGTCTGGACATATGAAGGAGCGCGCAGTGTTTGGCCGTCCGGTATCCGGGAGACGGGGATGATGCTTAACGGCGTCTTCCCTCGATACACTGAATTTACGCCTCTTGTCCCGGTGTGGTGTGTCACGCCGGACCGGCCGGGATGCATCCATCGTTTCTTTGACACATCGCCGGTCAGCCCGTCGGGGCGGTATCTGGCGGTGTTCCAGCTTCCCTTTGAGAACCGCCAGCCGCAGCCCGGGGAGAAGGGGAATGTCTGCATTGTTGATCTGGCAACCGGTGAAAACCGTGTTGTGGCGGAGACCTGTGGCTGGGAGCCGCAGCCTGGGCGCCAATATCAATTGGGGTGCATCCGACCACGAGCTTTTCTTCAATGACGTGGATATCACGGACTGGCGCCCCTTTGCATGGAAGCTGGATCCGTTCACCGACGCAAGGCAGAGGTTGGCTGGGACTGTGTATCATGTTTCGCCGGATGGCCGTTGGCTGGTTTCAGCCAACTTGGCGAACATGCGCCGGACGCAGCCCGGCTATGGCGTGCGGGTTCCCGATCATGTTCCCCCGCGCAATGTGGGCCCGGTGGATGACGATGGATTATATATCACAGACACACTGACCGGCAAAAGCCGGCTGATGGTTTCGATTCGCGATTTATTGACACAGGCCGATCCGCCGGTCCGCATGGATCAACCGGACCGCCAGGAAATTTACGCCTTCCATGGCAAGTTTAATCCCCAGGGTGACCGCTTGATGCTGAGTTTGCGTTGGTTTCTGGCGCAAGACACACCGCAGTGGGATATGTTCAGCATCAACTTTGATGCGGTCCGCTATGCCTGGGTGACGATGCCGTTTGATGGTGGTCCTAAACACTGCGCTGTCGGTCCCGAACAATGGGAAAAAGGTGGGCATCATGCAACGTGGTTTCCCGACGGGCGGCGCATATCGATGAACCTCAGCATCGACCGGGGCTGTCTGCGTTTTGTGCAGGTTAATGCGGATGGCAGCGGCTTGCGCAAGATGGGGGACAATCTGGTCGGGTCGGGACATCCGACCATGCATCCTGATGGCCGGCATCTGCTCGCCGACGCATATGTCTGGGAGGAGGTCGCCTTCGGTGATGGCACAATTCCGTTGCGCTGGATAGACCTGTCAACTGAAAGCGAGAAGACGCTCGTGCGGATAAACACGGAGTCGCATGCTGCGGATGCGGTTTTGCGGGTCGACGCCCATCCTGCATGGGACCGCACATGGCGCTACGTCACCTTCAATGCATTTGTGGATGGTACACGCCGGGTCTTTATCGCGGATATGGAAAGTTTGATATAGTGGATTGGCGGATCAACGCTGTGCTTGCGTGCCGGCCGCTGTTGGGGTAACTTCCTCCCAATAAATTTCCGGATGGGTTCAACGGACATGCGCCTGTGTTTCCCGTAAAACGATTTTTATAAAAGTGAGTCAACATGGACCGGATTCATCTTGCATACAGCGACCTGTCGGTCTCCCGTTTCTGTCTTGGCTGCATGCCGTTCGGCACCCGCGTCCAGGGCAAGGATGTGGACGTGCTGGCGGGCCGGTTTCGCGGTGCCGGCGGGAATTTTTTCGACACCGCCCATTGCTACAGTTACTGGGAGGCCGGTGGTGACGGCGCCAGCGAACGTGCCCTCGGCGACTATTTGAAACGGACCGCTTGCCGTGATGAGGTGGTGATCGCGACCAAAGGCGGGATTCCCGCCACGCCGAATTACCGGCAAGTGGAGGCATATCTCGGCTCCGGTCGTATTGCCGCTGATATTGACGACAGCCTTGCGCGCTTGCAGGTGGATGTGATTGATCTTTACTGGCTGCACCGGGACGATCCCCGGCTGGAAGTCGGTGAGATTCTGGATATGATGAACGCGGAGGTGGCGCGGGGCCGGATCCGTTACTTCGGCGGCAGCAATTGGACGTCCGCCCGGCTGGCGACGGCCAACCGCTATGCGGCAAAGCACAACATGCATGGATTCGTTGCCAGCCAGCCAAAGTGGAGTTTGTTGTCATATGTGCCCGCGACCGAGGAACAGCGGCTCAAGCCCGGCGCAATGCTTTCTGTAAACGGGCCGGATCGCCGTTGGCATAAGCAGTCGCTGATGCCCGTCATACCGTATGGACCCACGGGCAATGGTTTTTTTGCCGCACGGGGGGCGCAGCCGGAGGGGTTCAGGTCGTCTGAAAATCTGGCGCGTGTGGAACGGGCCTGCACGCTTGCGGTTGAGTTGGGTTGTTCGCCAAATCAGGTGGCGCTGGCATGGCTTCTGCATCAACCTTTTCCGGTGATCCCCATTCTGGGGACCAGCAATCCGGACCATCTGGACGACGCGCTCAATGCGGACAGGTTGAAGCTGACGCCGGTGCAGGTTGCTTTGCTCGAACACGGATGATCGGGTTGCGGTGGGTTCTTGTCGGCGGCGTAGGACTTTTTTTCAGCCCAAGATGTGGTGGATGACATCCGCCGCCGTGTAGTTCGGGGCTTCGGGCGTGCAGAAACGGTCAATGTCGTCAAATCCATCGCCTAGCGTCAGCAGGGCCTGTTCATGTTGGCCGTTCGACAGAAGTTGCGCAATGCCGATGTTTGCGGAAAGGCCGTTGCAGATACACTTGCGGCCGACAAGGTCCTCCGGTTTGCCGCCCTTGGCAAGGAAAATGGCTTCCGGTTCGGCGGGGCAGCGGTAACCCACGGTCCCGTCCTCCTGCCGGTACGCTTCCCGCAAGACTCCAAGATCACAGATCCGGTGCCTTTGCTGGTAAACGGCTTCCTCGGATAGCGTTCCTTCCAGTTGGACCACTTTGAACGGAAAGCCGGTCGGAGAAGCCGCCGGGTCGGTGAAGACATGGGTTTCGCCGGCCAGCGCTTTGCGTATTAGGGCCAGCCTGATGTCAGGCATGAGTCCCGACTCGACACATAGGGCGAAGGCTGTCCCGACCTGCACGCCGGCCGCGCCTTCGGCCAAAGCCGTCTTCAGGCCTTCTGGAGAGCCGTATGATCCCGCTAGCCAGAAAGGCAGTCCTAACTTTCGCATGGCGGCCAAATCTGCCATGTCGCGGAGTCCGTAAACCGGTTGCCCGTCGGGGGTCAGCTGCAGGGTGCCGCGCGGCGGTGCATTGTGTCCGCCGGCCCGGTGGCCCTCGATAATAAACCCCTCGATGCTGCCATTGGATCTTTTCACGAGCATGGTGGCCAGGGCATCGGCGGAGATGATCGGTAAAAAATCCGGACGCTGAAGTTCCGGCATTCCCGGGTTCTCTTTAAGGTAGGTGGCCGGATCGAACACGGTGCGGTTCTCTGTGCCGGCCTGTGCGCCATGGACCCGGATGGGATAGGAGGTGGCGTGATGTTTTGCCAGGGCATCCAGGACTTGGGGCATTTCGATGGGGATGCCGGCTCCCACGATGACCACGGCCACGCCGGCCAGCATCGCGCCATAGATGGACGGGAGGTGTGGCAGTTGGATTTTCTCCAGATAATTGATTCCCACAGGATTGGAATGGCCTTCCCGTGCTAGGTAGACTTCTACGAAATTCGCGACCACGCACAGCTCATCCAGCCATTGCCGGCTTTTGATCGCATGCATGCCCACCAGCTTGAAGGGCTCGTCCGCCTTTTTTCCGCCCGGCACGAAAAACGCATCCTGGATTCGTTGTGCCATCCGGGGGAATGTGAAGTGGCTCAGGGCGCGCCGGATATCGCCGCTCGGATCACCTTCCTGCAGGCGGCGTGCCAGCACTACATCGAGCGCTGTGCCGGAAACGACACCTAGCTGGCCGAGCCGGGAAACAGCCTGTGCAAGACGCCAGTTTGATACTCCGACGCCCATGCCGCCTTGAATGATTTTTGGAAGCCCGATATGCATAACCATCACCTCCGCGATCGGAATGATGGCCTCAGAAAAAACAGCTCCACCTTCTCGATTGTCAAAATGCAACGATTGCAAGTCTCTATTTTAACTTTTGTATGTCAATTATAACTTTTCCGCACCGTCGCGGTCAATGTATTTGCGGATGAATTTCTTGTGAAAATTGACGAGTATAATGATTCTTAACCAGTTGTGGGGAAGCAGGTTGCATTATTGTCGGAACAGTGGTTGTGAAATTCGTGGCGCATACGTTGCAGGGGAGTCGTTACGGCGCATCACCATGGGACAGCATTGATCCTGTGACAACTTGAATGTTGCCGGCCTTGCATGTCAAGGTGAGCGACCTGTTCTCTTGTGTGCACTTGGGTCTTGCAGTCATGGTCGGCCAGGATGGTTGCTGCGGCCAGTCGGCCGTCCTGCCCTCGATATCAACGGTGAACCCGCCGCGTGCCCGCAGCCCTCGGACGGCTCCCTTGCGCCATGCTTTAGGCAGGGCGGGGAGCAGATGCAGGAATCCGCGGTGGCTCTGGAGTAGTATTTCGGCGATGGCAGCCGTGGTGCCGAAGTTGCCGTCAATTTGGAACGGCGGGTGTGCTGAACCAGAGCGTATGGTGGGAATTCTCAGTGCTCATTTGTGTCAACATGCTTTCAGTGAATACAGGAGCTTTGCCCATTCGTCGACGATCCTGTACCCCGCCGTCATGTCCCAGCGCGCGACCAGCATGGGATCGCCGCCCCAGTGTCCTCCAAGGATACCCTCCGTGGTGGGGCAATAGCCCATGTCGCCGTTGACCAGTCCGAAAAGGGCGGTGATCTCGAAAGGGCTGCGCGCTTTGATGCGTTGCCCGAAATGTGTGAAGATCTCGCACGGGACGGTCACGAAGGCCAGATCGTTCATGCGGACCGCGTGCAGGTCCACTTTCTCGATGTTCCGTTCTGCGAATCGCTCGTGCAGCACAAGGGTCTGGTACGCGGTCGAGGTCTCCAGGTCCAGTGTCCCGGTTCGCCGGGCCTTCGCCATGGTGTTCTGTGCCCATTTGAGGCGTTCTGCCGAAGGCAGTCGGACCGGGATATCCAGTCGCTGCATGCGGTGCTTCAGGGTGAGGCGACAGTGGAACTTTGCTTCGCGGAGCAATCTCAGGGTTTCATCGGTGATTAGCTTTGCCACGCGGGCCATTTTTTGTTCGGATGTTTCACGGCATACGTCCGTGGCCATCTGGTTCTCCAGCGAAATATCCCCGATCGCTCCGTTGAAGAAGAGCACGGCGACATCGCCGAAGACATCCCGGAAATTTTTCCTTGCCGCTCCGGGGTAGTCGGCGGAGAGGAAGTCTGCGCCATAGAAGGTCGTGGTGTGGGCCGTGTTATTGTAGAGGATGGCCTTCACATGGTCTTGCATGTCCATCACGAACAGGGCGGTGTGTTGCGGATCGTCACCGCCCTCCAGGCCGGTGAAGTCCGGCCGCGTGGTGTCGCCATGCATGGTGTGGGTGCCGTCGGCCCAGCAGCACCGCCGGTTGTAGCCGATTTGGGCTTTCCCTTTGCCATAGCCGATTTTTGCCGGACTTGCAGATTCTACAGCGGATTTGCCGGCCTTCACGAGCCACTCCTGCAAATTTTGGAGGTAGCTTTTGTCAATTGGCTTGTCGGGACAGGTGGGTCCCATGATGGCCGGTCCGGAGTGTGTGTGCGAACAGCCGATCAGGATATTTTCCGGCGGAATGCCGCATGCCCGTGCGATGACCGGCAGGATCTCCTGCACATAGTCGAGCTCCAGGCCGACAAGGTCGCAACTGATCATCAGGAGCTGTTCGCCGCCGGACTCCAGCCATAGCGCGTTGGCTTCCAGATCGTCGCGGATGCGCATCACCTTGTTCCTGACGGTGGCGGCCTGGATATCCGTTCCGATCGCATTGTTGATGACGATATGGGCGGTTCCGGCTCTGATCGTGTTCATTGGGTTGATAGTATTTCAGGACCCGCGCGTCGTCAACGCATCAATTTTTTGTGTCAATGGTCCGCTGGATGATGGAGCGATGCTGCGGCGGGAGGCAGGTCGTCGGTGGGCTCCAGGATGATTCCTTTGCGCACATAGATCGGGCGGATGAGTCCGTTCAGTGCCGGGAGCCGCCGCAGGAAGTTGGCCGAGCCGGCGATGCAGCAGGTCCCGCTGAGGATCACCATTAGCGGCGCGCCGATGAAATGCGCCAGGAATCCCGCAAGCAGGCTGCCCAGGGGCACCATTCCCATGAACGCCATCGCGTAAAAGCTCATCACCCGCCCGCGCTTGTCATCGTCGACGATCGTCTGCAGCACGGTGTTCGTTGACGCCATCTGCACCATGAACCCGAGCCCGATTACGGACATCACCGGCAGTGTCAGCCACAGCCATCGCGAGAGCCCCATTGCGATCAGGCCGGTGCCGAAGACGGCGGGTGACCAGGCGATCACCCGCACGAGCCCGCGCACGCTGCGCCGCCCGGCCAGGTATAGCGCCCCGGCGAGCGCGCCGGCCGCGGCGGCCGAAATGAGGAATCCTTGTGTGCGCGCGTCGCCGTGCAGTATCTGCTGGGCGAAGATCGGCAGGAGCTGCATGTAGGACGCGCTGGTCAGGCTGACCAGTCCCAGCAGGAGCAGCAGGGAGCGGATCGGCGCGAAGCCGAAGGCGTAGCGGAAGCCCTCCCGGAGGTTGTCCATGATCGCCGTTCCGCGCCCGGTGTGCGCCATCGGCGGCAGGCGCATCATCATCAGCCCGGCGATCACGGCGATGTAGCTGAGTCCGTTGAGCAGGAAGCAGATGGCCTCGCCGTAGCTGGCGATCAGCAGGCCGGCGATCGCGGGGCCGATCAGCCGGGCTCCGTTGACCATCGAGGAGTTCAGGGCAATGGCGTTGGTCAGGTCCTCCCGCCGGTCCAGCATCTGCAGGAGGAACGCCTGCCGTGCCGGCATGTCCAGCGCATCGCTCAATCCGAGCAGGAGCGAGAGCGCAATGATGTGCCAGATCTCGAGCCGGCCGGAATACATCAGTCCCGCCAGGATCAGGGCCTGGGCCATTGCCATTGTCTGTGTCAGGATGATGAGGCGTTGCCGGTCCACGCGGTCGACGAGCACGCCGGCAAAGGGCGCCAGCAGGAATGTCGGAATCCGTCCGGCGAATCCGACGACGCCGAGCAGCAGGGCGCTGTGGCTCAGGCGCCAGACAAGCCAGGCGACTGCCGTCATCTGCATCCAGGTGCCGATCAGCGAGATGCCTTGGCCCATGAAAAATAGCCGGTAGTTCCGGTTCTTCAGCGACCGGATTAGCAGCCGGAAGGTCATGGGCTGCTCGGCTAGCGTTTCTTGCGCCATGTCGGTGTTTTCCCTTGTGTTTGCGCTTTTCGCAACCCTAGTCTACGGCTTCGCAGAGCAGGAGCCGGGAGGTCAGCGGCGTGTCGAGCCGTAGCGTCACGCCCTGCTGGAGCAGCGTAAAGCCGTCGAGGATGGTCGTCTGGCCGCCGGGTTCCGTGGTGACGCGGTACCGTTTTGCCGGGTCCAGGCCGCGGAAGCGCAGCTCATAGCTGTCGGTGTCCGCATTGACCAGCCGGAACACTCCGGCCACCGCTTGGCGGCGGTCGGCGGCAACGTATTCCAGCGCGCACCAGCCCGACCCGTCCGTGCCTGGGATGGCCTGTGTGTGGTGGTATACCCGCGCCTCGCGGATGAACGGCCGGATGAATTCCTTGTAGATCCGCACATATTTCTTGGCCAGGGCCAGGATGACGGGGTTGGCCTCCGCGAGGTCCGGAGTCAGGCCTGAAATGGTGGGGTGGGCCAGCGTGATCAGTTGCAGTTGCATTTCCGGGTTGCCGCGGTAGCTGCCGTCCATGGTGACGCCGAACAGGCGGTCGATATATTCCGGGGGCAGGGCCAGGCTCATGCCGTTGAGGATGCGCACCGTGCGCGGCATCTTCATCCAGTCCGACACCCAGTTTGTGGTGAACCGGCTGGCCATGCCGAGGTCTGTCCGTCCGCCGCCGCTGGAGCAGTTTTCCAGCTGGAGTTTGGGGAACCGCTGCCGCACGCGGTCGAAGATCGCGTGGACCACTTCCACGTGCCGCCAGAGGGTGTTCTCCATGCGGCCTTCGCGCAGATTGAATCCGCCCTCGCGGGCGTCGAGGTTGTAGTCCAGCCGGAACATGTCGAGCTGGTAGCGCTCGATGATCCGCACGATGTGCCCTTCCACATAGGCTTGCACCTCGGGCTTTGCCAGGTCGAGGACACGGCTTACGGGTTTGCCGTAGCGCGTGATGAACCAGTCCGGGTGCTCTTTGGCCAGCTTCGAATCCTTGCCTGCGCTCTCGATCTCCACCCATAGCCCGCACTTCAGGCCGTGGGATCGCGCATATTCGAACACCGGGAACAGGTCGTTGGGCAGGCGGTTGCCGGCCTGCCAGTCGCCGCTGGTGTCCCACCACCGCGTGTTCGCATCTGCATACCAGCCGGCGTCGACCATGAACAGCTCGGCGCCGATCTCCGCCGCGATGTCCACCTCGCGCCTCAGTCCCGGTTCGTTCATCTCGTGCTGCATGTAGCCCCAGTGGTTGTAGATGAACGGCTGGCGGCCGTCGCCGGTACGCGGCAGGACATGTTGCCGCAGGTGGCAATGCCATTCCTGGATGGCGCTGTCGAAACTTTCGTGGTTCAGCCCGAAATGCACCTCCGGCAGCATGATCGTCTCGCCGGGCGCCACCAGCCGCATCGGCGCCGTGGCCACCGGCATCAGGGCGAGCCTGAGCTTGCTGTGGCCGGTCTGCCGGTTGTAGTCGCAAAAAAAGCTCATGCGCCAGTTGGCGGACCAGGCCAGGGCCGCGACCATATAGCCGCCATACACATTGTTGTGGGCCACGGCAAACGGGCTGGTGTGTCCGCTGCGCCCCCGCTGCGATCCGAAGGCCAGCTCGGTGTTCAGAGGGATCTCCTGCCATTGGAAATTGCCTTCGTTGCCCCAGTCCACGTCTTGGAACCATCCGATGCGGTACGGCACGCTGTTGCGCTCCTGCAGGTTTTCGCGCAGGTTGTCGCTCATGGGCCAGAGCACGGCGGACAGGGGGGTGACCGCCGTCAGTCCGAGCGAGGCGTCGGGCGAGGTGTTGGTGAGCCGCATGCGGCGGCGCAGGAACCCGCCGCCGGAGGGTTGCGTGGTGATTTCCAGCCGCACAGGCTTGAGGGTGTGTTGCAGCACCAGCCGCGATTCAGGCGGCGTGCCGGCGGGTTCCGGGTCTGCGACCTCCGATTTCACAAGGGTCCATCCGAACCCCAGCGATTCGCCGTCCACCTGCAGGTCGAATGCGGCCATATCCGTGTCTTCGGCATCCGCATAGATGGGCACGCCCGTGTCCTGCAGCGAGGCCGCCATCAGCCGGCCGTCGCGGAAACGTTCCACATAGATCGTGCTGCCTGAATGGTATCGCCAGCCCTGCTGCGGTTCGGACAGTTCCGTGATTTTCGCGTTCATGTGTTGACCCCTTTGAATAAATCGCGCGGGTTTTTATTGGGATGCATGGGCCCGGCTCCAAAATTGTTTGGATCATGATGGCATGAGTTTTTGTGTTGGGCAAGGCGGATGTGCGCCGGGGTGGTGTCGGGTTCACGCGGCGGCACACGGGAAAATGTGTCCGCTGATGTCGCGGGCGGACGCGGATTTGCAGGTTTTATGGGTGTGTATCTGCGGTTGCTTGGATAGGCTTTTATGCGGTCATCCGCGCGGCGGGGCGGAGGGTGGGGCGTCCGGGCTCGTGAGCCATTTGACGGCTTTGGCCCGTGATTCGAACACGCGGATTTCGAACGGCAGGATGGATGCGTCGGCCCGGTACATCTCGAGCTGTGCCTTGTGGAACTCGCCGTCTGCGACCATGGCGGTCTTGTTCCCGACGGCGCCGCGTGGAAACAGGTCCCGGATTCCCTGTGCGATTTCGCCGAAGTGCATGAGGGGAATTTTGCTCTCCCTGTCGATAATCCATAGATCCGGGAACTTTTTCCCGCGGTCCAGTCGGTCGAGTTCCCGGATGATCTCGAGCACCTCGTCTTTGGAGGTCTCTCCTGTAACGCGCACTTCGAAAAAGCCGTCCATCTTTTCTATCTGGTATGACATATATGATTTCCCTGTCTGGCGACCATCTTGCTTTCAGTCATCCTATGTTCAGCCCGGAATGTCATTCGCAAAAATCAAAAAAATAAACCCAAATAGGTTTATTTCTGAAATGAATATTATTTTAAGATGAGATGGTTGTCAATGTGTCAGTTTCGTCAGGGATGGAATTTTGATGTCTTTCCATTTCCTACCTTCATGACTCATCCTTCTCTTATTTTGGGAACGCCCATTTGATATCGAGCATGTCGGCAATTTCCGCCAGGGTGGCGGCTCGCAATGTTCTTTTGGCAAGCTCCCCGGCGGCGGCGGTATCGATGGATTTAATAATCCGCTGGACCTGTGAGATCCGGTGCGGTGGAATGGTCAGCGCGGTGACGCCCATCCCGATGAGGACGGGGATCAGCTTCGGGTTGTCGGCCATGTTTCCGCAGATGGAGACAGGCTTGTGGTGCCGCCGGGCGGCCTCGACGACAGTTTTGATGGCCCTCAGGATGGCCGGATGCCAGGGCACATACCAGTCGGCGACTTCCTGGTTTGTCCGGTCAACGGCAAGCATGTACTGGATAAGGTCATTGGTGCCTATCGAAAGGAAATCCGCTTCCTGCGCCAGTTCGTCGGCGATGCTGACGGCGCACGGCAGTTCGATCATGGCGCCGATTCCGGGGTTTGGCTGATGTGGCACATTTTCTGATGCCAGCTCGCGGATAAGACCCTTCACGATGTCGCGGGCGTAACGGAAGCTGTCCAGGGACGATACAAGCGGGAACAGGATTTTGAGCGGGCGGTCATGGCTGGCCCGCAGGAGGGCACGCATCTGCGTGTTGAATATCTTGCGGTGATGGAAGGTGAACCGGATGCCGCGCAGCCCGAGGAAGGGATTCGAGGCCTCCCCGGAGGGGAAATAACGGAGGATCTTGTCTCCCCCGATGTCGAGCGTCCTGAAAATGATCTCGCTTCCTGCCATTTCCTCCACGACCTTCCGGTATACGTCATGTTGCTCGTCTTCCGTGGGAAAGTCGTTGCGGATCAGGAAGGGGATCTCGCTGCGGTACAGGCCGATGCCGTCGGCCTTCAGCTCATGGGCGAGTCTGGCCTCGCTGACCAGGCCGATCGCCGCCAGCAGGCGTATGCGGTGCCCGTCATGCGTATGCGTCTGCGGTTGGATGTCCCGTTCGTCCGGCGATGCCATGCCGTGCGTTGCCAGAAGGCTCTTGTATTCGGCGACAACCATCGGATCGGGATTCACATGGATTTTGCCGGTATGCGCGTCCATCAGGAGGGGGGTGCCCGGGGCAACGTCGGCCAGGAGTTTGGCGTCGGCGAGAATCATTGGCACTTCAAGGCTGCGCGCGATAATCGAGATGTGCGCCGTGATCCCGCCGGAAGTCAGGATGATGCCTTCGGCTTTCTGCGCCGCGAATTGCAGGAGGTCCGAGGGTAACAGTTTGGGCGTGATCAGGATCCGGCCCTGGTAGTTCGCATTCATCCCTGCGTCGGCCTGTTTTGACAGCTTTGCCAGGAGTCGGCGTGTGACGTCCTTCAGGTCGTCGGTTTTTTCCCTGATGCGCGGGTTGGCGCTTTGGGAGAAGATGCCGGTGTATTCGTCTGCGGTCCGGCGGATCGCCTGCGGCACAGGCGTGGCGTCTTCGATTTGTTTCTGGATCTGGCTGATGAACCCGGCATCTTCGAGGATTGCGAGATGGACGGCGAAAATCTGTGAGGCGGATTCCGCAATGCGCTCCTGCATGCTCTGCTGGAATTGGAGAAGTTGTTTGCGCGTCTCCTGCACGGCCCGGTGGAAGTCGTCGAGGGTGTAATGTGCTTGCCTCCCGGCATCGGCGCGATCGGCCGCGTCGGCCAGTGCGGATGTCATGGCCGCCATGCCCATCGCGATCCCGTCCGCTGCAGGCTGCCCTGTGATGAGCCACCTTTTATTCATGCCGTTCCCTCTGTCCGCTGGTGTGGTTCACGCAGATTCGGTCACCTTGCCATTTTTTTCAAATTGTCCGTTTTCGGCGATGGTGGATTTGTGCTTCCGCTGATGGCGGCGTTCACGCGCACCCACCAGGCGGCGATGAGCTCGTTGGCATTCGGGTGGAGGCCCGGGGCCAGACGTTCGTAGCCGGAGATTTCATGGGCCTGGCCCGCGATGGCATGGACCCCGCCGTCCAGGTCCTTATATCCGGCGGCCGCTAGGTTGTCATATCTCGACCGTGTTCCGGCGATGCAGCTCGGCACATCCCCGGCCGTGCCATATTCGAGGAAGACCGGCATGGTCTTCGGGGTGATCTGGGTGTTGCCGGCCGATCCATTGCAGGCGCAGACCATGACCCCGGCCCAGGGGGAATTCGTGGCGGTGAAGTAGCTGTTGCCCCACACATATTCATCCAGCGCGGCGCCCCCGGCTGAGAACCCGAGCGCGAAAATGCGTTTGGGATCGATTTTGTAGTTCCGGCGCACCTCGTCCAGCATCGCCATCGTGGTTTTGGCGGCGTCGCTTCCGTAGCTGGCCAGCCAGCCGCAGTAATTGACGGCGATGCCGATGTGGTTGGTCGCCAGCACGCGTGAGGCGGGTGTGGCGTCCGCAAAACTCTGGTCAAACATGAAGCGCCGCGAGTAGCTGTAGCCTTGTTGTGCGGCCGGTTTTTCGCGGCCCATGCCGGGAAAATTCACAATCAGCGGATAGGCTGTGCTTGGATTGTAGCCGCTGGGCGTGGTGACCCAGTAGGTGAACGTGCCTTCAGCGATGGTGTTGGTGTATTGCTTTGATACAACGCCGCCCCACGCGCGCGGGGTGGTGGCCCCGGTGAGCGTGGACAGCACAGCCGCCGTCAGGAAAATATATATCCGGCCGGGGAGTTTGCAAAAGTGGTTGTGGCTCCGATGTTGTTCTCTCATATGTCTGCCGCTCCGTTCGCTGACCGCCTGAACCGCTTCAGGTTCTGCGTCTTTGTGGGATGCAGGTGGGTTTGCCTCAAAATTGATTTGTTCAATGATGGCATGAGTTTTCGTGCGGGGCAAGGCGGATGTTCGGAGGGTTGGCAGTTTCCATCGGCAGGCGATTTCTCCGGATGCGTCGTCTGGCAGCGGATCGCTGGCCGCGTCTGACTTGAGCACAAGGTGTTTCAGGTGCTGCTGGGAACGAGAAGCGAGTGCTCGGGAGCGATGGACGCGCGTTGGGAAAAACCGGACACAGCCTGAATGGCGAATGCACTTTCCTTGGCTTGGCGCGAATACGTATCACCCCGGTCGTGACCGCATCTCTTCGGCTTCCGTCTCAGCGCCGCTCGAAAGCGCCCATGTCCGGCGCCTTGCCCCTCATCCTCTGGTCGTCAATGCCGGGAATGGCCACGCCTGCGTCGATGCAGGGGCTTGCGTCTTCCAGCGTGAACACGCCTCTGGCCGGATCGGTGAACAGGGGGTTGGCGCTGATCCCGTGCTGGAGCCATCCCAGCTGGCCGCGCACCTCGTCCAGCGTCATGTGCTTCGCGTGGCCGGAGATCTTCGCCAGCGGCGCATCCGCGTCTTCAACATAGAGGTCGTCATAGTCGAAGTCCATCGGCGACAGTTGCGCCCGCCAGCTGACGAAGCCCGTCTTGCGCCCGCACCAGATGTTGTTGCGCAGGGTGATCTTTGTCCAGCAGGCGTTTTTGATCAGCATCGCGCGGCTTTCCGGGTCCGCTGTCCAGGCCGTGTTGTGGTACATGAACACCGGGCCGGAGCCGGCCTCCGGATGCGGCCCGCCGTTGGTCTTGAATGGATAGCCTTCGAATCCCTCCTGCTGCGCGGCCTTGACCATGCCGCAGTTTGCCAGCACGTTGTAGATGACAAACGTCGGACCGTCCAGTGCCTGCGCCAGCGAGACGCCCGAAAGCGACCGGTTCATGCGGTTGTCGAAAATCCTTACGTTGCGGGTGATGCCGTCCGTCTCGATGAAGTCGTCCACTACGTCGTCCACCACATTTTCATAAAAATCGGTTTCATTGCTCCGTGCGTCGTCCACGCTTGTCGGCGACACATGCGCGCCGTCGAACAGGCCTGCGATCCGGTTCCGCCGGATGACCATGCCGCGGCCGCTGTACTTGGCATCCACGTAAACGCAGCCGGTTTCGATCTGGCCGTCGATCCCCACCTCGCCGTTCTTCATCAGTTGGAAAGGCCAGCTGTTGAGGACGTCGGTGAACACGCAGTCCTGGACCGTGAGCCGGTCGGAGCCCGCCTTGACCCATAGTCCGGCGTTGCAGAGCCGGACACGGCAGTTCTGGAACAGGATGTCGTCCGCGTTCATCACCATGGCCGCGGCGCCGAAATCCCCCTTGCCCGCGTGGGCGATCTCCAGCCCGTCGATCTGGATGAAACGGCGGGATTCGATCACGAGCGCCCGGATCTGCCGGGCCAGGAAGACCTTGTAGCCCGATAGGTTGCCCGGCACCGCCAGATATGCCGCGGCGCCGTCGCAGAAGATGCCGCCCTCGACGCCGAGCTTTTCGAATTCCCCCTGTGTCCTGACGGTCCGCGTCTTCAGCTCATCCAGGCTGTGGACCGGGAAGAGCCGCAGGACCCTGCCCGTGGCCCTGTCTTCGAGCGAGGCGTTGAAGCACCCGCCTGTAAAAGCGTGGCTGTAGATTTTTCCGTCGCTGGTTTTCCAGTTTGACGGGTCGATTAGGTTAGGATCGGCCGCGTCGATGACCACACGTTCGTTGTTGAACGCCTTCACGACAATGGGGGCCTGCGCGGTGCCGTTGCGGGCAAACTCCAGCTCCCCCTCATAATAGGTTCCGCCGTGGATCATGACGGTGGTTCCCGCATCGGCGACGCTGAACGCATGCTGCAGCGTCTTGAAGGGCTTTTCCGGCGTCCCCGGGCTGGCGTCGTCGCCGGACGTGGCGACGTGCAGCTGCATCGCGCTTTCCCGCACCCGGGGTTCCTGGCGCGTCGCGCCCCCGCCATATCCCGTGGCCAGGACCGCGCCGGCCTTGTCTTCCATGGTGACCTTGACCTGGTACGTGGTGTCGGGCCGCAGCCAGAAGAGACTGGTTGCAAACCAGGGGAATCCGCCGACCTGCACCAGATCATGGACGGGCTGCCAGCGGCCGTCTACATTCAGCCAGCACCGCACGCGGCCGACCTGCCAGGCCGGGATGCCCGTCGGCAGGTCCATGAGCACGCCGGCGGTTTCAAAATTGCCGTAGAACTCGACATTCGTTGATTTCACGAAATCAGCAGGAAGTTGGGGCGAGACATTGGTCTGCGCCGGCGGGTTCGTGCCGGGCTCCGCCGCAAGGATAAACGGCATCATGATGGCCAGTCCTGCAACCAGCCGAAAGGTTGCCCTTGTGATCGCTTGGTGGTTCATATTTGACTCCGTCGATGCCCGTCATCTGTGTATGGCTATTTGCCTTTGCCGGCATCCGGCTTGATGGAACTTTTTTGATTTTTCATGTGGTCGACCAGCCGGTTCTGCATGATAATGTCGTTCACTTTCTGGTAATCGTAGAAGGCCTCATCGGAATCTCTCTGGAGAATGCGTTCCCGGAGTGCTTTGAGCTGCGGTTCGTCTTGCGTTGTGCAGGAAACTCCGAGGGCTTCATAGTCGCCCTCCTTTCCATAGGATTCGAACAGTTTCGCATATTCACGCGTGAACGATGTGGCTGATAGGTGTTTTTTCCGGGAAAATTCGGCCGCAGCGTCCCTTATCTGATCCATGTTGTCCAGTGTTTCATGGGCAAATTTCACCAGCTTTTCATCTTTCTCTTTGGCCATTACCTGCTCGAGAACTGCCTTCATCTGCGGGAGGTCGGTGATGGTCCGTTCCAGTGAACTTAGGATCATGTTGCGCAGTTCCGTATCTTTCTCCGTCCAGAACTGCTCATACAAAGGCTTCGCCGCCTCGGGGGGGATGAGCCACTGGCCGAGGACATTGATGGCATTGGACCGGATGTTGCGGTCTTTGTCGTTGATCCTTTTCAACAGGAAGGGGACGGCTTTATCACCCATTTTTCCGAAGACGAAGATCGGTTGCCAATAGAATTCCCCAGGATCTTTTTTGAGGACCTCTTCTGTGTTTGGCAATGCGGCTTCGTGGTGCATTTGCCCCAGCAAGTTCAGGATTTCGAACCGTGCATTGCTGTTGGTCGTTGCCGCCAGGGTGGACAGGAGAAAACTCCCGGCTGGCTGGCCTCCGATCGTCGCAAGCGCACGAATGCAGGTTGCCCTGACCATGTCGGATTTGCTTTGCTGATGCACTTCCTTTATCGCGTCTACTGCGGCGTTGTCTTTTGTCAGCCCTATGGCCCATACATAGGTCACCAACTGTGTGTCCGTCAGGTTCTTGCCTTTGATCTTTTCGAGAAGCGCACCCGACACCCCGACGGAGTTTTTAGCGATGCCATCCGCGATCGACTCGCCAAGGGAAGGTTCGGCCACGGCGCCAAGCGATGCGAACTGCTCAATCTGCGATAGGAGATTGTTTGTTGTCGCTGCGGATGATATTGTCTTTTTTGACAACCCGTCCGATGTGTCGTCAGGGCTTTTCTCGGTTAGCCGCAGATTCCGGAGAACCAATTGAACGATGGGGTGCGGCCAGGACTCAAAGCCCATAAGGCCGGGCTGAAGGGGGAGGATCCGTGTCTTGTGGATCCCCTTTTTTTTCGGGACCGTCATCAGTGCGTCCATGTAGAGGACTTGTTTGAGGTTGCTTTTGAGTACAAGCATCATCATGGGCTCGCCACCTTTTTCCGACTCCTGCTTGAACTCCAGCTCAACGTCTGCGCCTGCTTTCTCCTTCTGGTAGCTTACTGCGACAATTTCATTGTTTGTCATGTTGAGCTTCAGCCCGAATGATTCGCCTGCGAACAGATAGACATTGTTGCCCGCAACGAAGGGTAACTTCCTGTCGAATTGCTCTTCGTAATAGTGCTCCTTGTCCACATGCAACTTGAGGGTGAAGGGTTCGCGGAGTGCGAGACTGCTTTCGGGCGCGCTTTTTGGTAGCTGCGCTGATTGCGCCGAGCTGCAGGTGCTGGCAAGCGTCATCGACAGTATGAATCCACAAAAATATCGCATAATTTCTCCTTGGGACAGTGGCATCCGTGCGGCCGTTCCCTTCGCTGTTTGTTGTGTCATCTTCGTGTCCTCTATTCCGGCCGGCTGTCCTTGTTCGCTTTCACGGCCTTGATCATCTGCTGCCAGTACGGGGCCAGGAAGGGCGGGTTCTGCATGCTGTCGCGCACATAGGACCGGTCGGCCCGGGACAGGTCCAGCACGGCCGTGATCATCTCTTCCTGGTAGAAGCCGGCTTCGGCCAGCGGGATGCCGTTCGGCTCCCGGATGAAGGAGGAGCCGCTGGAGGTCTGTTTGCCGTCGGGGGCCTCCCCGATGGTGTTGGCCACGCAGTGGAAAATCCTGGAGTTGGGCCCGACCGGCTGCTGCGCGCGGCCCGACGTGCGCTTCCAGCACACCGCCTCGATCTCGTCCGAGCTGCAGGACGGGTGGAAGAGGATCTGCGCCCCGGCCATTGCGGGGATCCGGTAGAGCTCGGGATGCCGGCCGTCGCGGCAGATCACGAGCGTGCAGAGGATCCCGTCGATCTCGAAAAGCGAGAGCTTGTTGCCGCCGCGGCAGTATTTCTGCTCGTCAACGCCCGCCCGGTTCACCTTCGCATATTCATGCACGATCTTCCCTTTGGGGCTGATGACATGGGCGAGGTTCAGGAACCGGTCGGCGGTCTTCCGGAGGGTGCCCGCAATGACCCAGATGTCGTGCTTGCGCGCCGCCGCGCACGTCTTCGCCAGGGCGCTGCGGACGGCCGCCGGCTTGAGCGCGACCGCATAGGGGAAGTAGTAGCCCGTCAGGCTGGTTTCCGGGAACAGCACCACGCGGCTGCCGCAATCCGCCGCCGCCTTGATGTAGTGGAGGGTCCGCTCCAGGTTGAACGCGAGCGATCTGGCCCAGTGCATCTGCACGCACGAAACTTGAAGTGTCTTTGTCATTGGCATCCTTTCCTGTCTATCCGACATTCCAACCTTCAACTTTCAATCCAAACCGCTTCGCCCCTGAAGCATATGGGTTTCGCAGTCGGGCAAGATCATATTTAAGTGTGAGCGCGCCGTCAACGCGGCAGTGTTAAGAGCTTATCCGAAAACCCACTGAACCATGACATGGCGGGTTCTGCCCTGTCCGCAAGGCGCGCGTTGGGGGCCAATACCCGCAGCTGCCTTGCCCGGCACGAAAACTCAGGCCATCATGGGCCCAGTGGTTTTTCGGATAGGCTCTAATACCGGTCCGGCAATTGTGCGCGGTGTGCGAGGATGCGCTGCATTTCTTCGGCGGTTCCGACCGCCGGCGGGTCGGACCGGGTGGCCTGGTCGAGCATCGCCTGCGACACTTTCGACGCGACATAGCTGTCGCGCGCCGTGGGCAGGCCGAGATTCTTTCCCGCGTCCAGCGATGCGGCGAACATGTCGCACATGACATCCAGCTTCTTGCCGCCATACGGCCCCACCTTGGTCTCCGTGCGGCCCACCCCGCGGTACTCGATGGTCACGTCATGGAAATCATGCCACATCCGCACGACCCCGGTGGTGCCGATGGCCTCCAGCCCCGAGCGGATGACGCGGTCCCTGGCCAGCTGGCCGTAGACAAAGCCCTGCGTGATGCTGAAGACAATCCCATTCTTGAATGAGCCGTGCGCGTTCACCCACCACGGGTCCTTCCATCCCCACATGCGGATGCCCTGCGCGTGCCAGCGGTCATATTCGCTCCCGGCATACCACCGCGCCACGTCCACGTAATGCATGCCGCAGTTGTGGAAGGGCGGCCCTTCCGGCGCATGCCCTTCGGTTGGCATGATGCCGGGCGTCTGGTGCGACACCGCCAGCACGGCCAGGCTCCCGATCTCGCCGGATGCGATGAACTGCTGGATTTCCTTGTGGTACCACGCGTTCCGGTTGAACAAGTTCACCGCCACCAGCCGGTCGGATTTTTCAATGAGCGGCAGGATCTCCTCCTCCAGTGCCACCGTGGATGCCAGCGGCTTCTCCGCGATGATGTGCTTGCCGTGTTCCAGGGCTGCGCGGATCTGGGCTGGCCGGTGGTCTGCCAGGGTAAATAGCCCCACCACATCAATGGAGGGATCGGCAAACAGGTCGGATGCGTCTGACGTGGTCCTGATCCCCGGGTAGACGGATCCGGCCCAGTCCAGCTTTTCCCGGCTGACATCGCAGGCGCCGGCGATCTCCCAGCGGGGCGAAGCGGCAAGCGGCTTCAGATATTTCGATCCCATGTTGCCCAGCCCGATGATCCCGATCCGGTACCTTTTCATACGCTCCTTTGGAAACGAAAGTTTCCCCGCCTTTATATTTCAGGACACGCGGACCGTCAATGCATCAGTTTTGAGTAATGTTTAAGATCAGGCGACCGCAGAAAAGCGGCTACGGTTGCCGGCCGGTGAATGACGGCAGCCCGCCGGCGACCATTGTATGTGTGCAGTTGGTGAGGATGACATCAATGCCCATCCGCACATAGTTCATGGCGTCCGCGGGCTCGTCCGACCAGAACAGATTGCAGACAAGCCCGGCCGCATGCGCGCGGCGGATGTGGTCCGGGGTGATATCCCGGAAAAACTGGATTCGCTGGCAGGCATATTGCCGGGCCAACTCGAGGGAGCGGTTGGGATTATCCTGGCTCACGAGGCAGGCGAGGGGGATCCCGGGATCATAGGTGCGCGCCACCCGCAGCGCTTCTTCGGAATAGCCCGCGATATAGGCGACCTCCGTCAAGGCGCGCTGCCGGAGCAGGTCGCACACCCGCCGCACGAGCCGTCCGTCCCATTCCTTTTCCAGCACATGGATGTTGAGCCCCACGCGGCCGTCAGCCATGTCCAGCACCTCCTCCAGCCGCGGCATCCGCACGCCGGCCCACTCCGGCCCGCGCTTGATTCCGGCATCCAGCCGCCGGATATCCGCCCAGTCCAGCGCGGTCACGTGTCCGCTGCCGTCCGTGGTGCGGTCCACGGTGGCGTCATGGCAGATGACCGGCACGCCATCGCGGCTCATCCAGACGTCGAACTCGATTTCGTGCGCGCCGGCCGCCATGGCCGCGGCAAAGGCCGGCAGCGTGTTTTCCGGGCACGCCAGGCTCAGCCCGCGGTGCGCGCAGAGGCGCGGGAAGGGGGCTGCGGTCAGCGCATCGGCCAGTGCCGCGCGGGCCGGATACACGCCCGGCCGCCGGTGTGCCCCGATGAGCGCCCGGTGCTCGACCGGCGGCCGGCCGTGGGATGCCGGCTTGATGAACTTGTGGCGGGGGTTGATCTCAACGGTGATGATGCCGGGGGCTGTTCCGGCGTCGGCCAGGATTTGTCCATCCGGCGCGGCCACCAGCGCATGTCCGCCGGTTGCGGGCGAGCCCATCGCATAGCCGCTGCGGACCACATACGCGCCGCTGTCCAGCGCCCGGGTCTGGGCGATCAGGCGGATGCGTTCGCCGGATTCCGAGCGCTGGTAGCTGGGGCAGAGCACGATATCCACATGCCGGGCCGCTAGGGTTGCAAAGTATTCCGGGAAGTACAGGTCAAAGCAGGTGGCAAACCCTAGCCGGATACCGCCATGCTCGACGACCGCCGGCGCCGCGCCCGGTGCCAGGCCCATGTCGTCTTGTTCCGCATCCGTGATGTGCAGCTTGTCATAGCGGGCCACGGTCGCGCCCTGTGCATCGAACACCAGTGTGCGGTTCAGCCAGCGGGCCCCGTCCTGCACCAGCGCGGGCACGACAACAAGGCAGCCCAGCCGCCGGGTCGTGGCGGCGGACGCCTGCACAAAGGCGGTGCCCGGTCCGGCGGCGAACAGTTGGACCGTTTCCCGGTCTTCCAGCCCCGGTGCATTGGCGTATTCCGGCAGCAGCACCAGCTCTTGTTCGCCGGGTTTCAGGCTCTCAAGCCGGTCCCGCATCCAGTGCAGGCAGTCGCTGGCGCTGGCCGGGGTTCCTGCAGTCGGATACGGCGGCTGGAATACGGTGATTTTCATGGTTCTCCTTTGCCTTGCGTCGTGTGGTTTTCAAAAAGATGCGGCAAGCCTGGAACAATGGCAAGAACCTATCTCAAAATTGTTTTGACCATGACATTGCGGGTTCCGTCCTGCTCGCAAGGCGTGCGCCTTGGGTATTCCCGCCTGAACATCCGCCTTGTCTGCGGCGGCGACTCATGCCATCATGCCTCCGCCAATTTCAACATGGAATCAAACGGAGGCGCATATGGATATGCTGCAGGTCAGAGGAAACAAAATCGTCAACCAGCACGGCCAGGACATCCGCCTGCGCGGCACCTGCATCGGCGGCTGGATGAACATGGAAAATTTCATCAACGGCTATCCCGGCGCCGTGCATAGCCTGCGGGAGGCCTTTGAGCGCGAGATCGGCCCGGCAAAAACAGCATTCTGGTTTGAAAGTTTCCTCGACCATTTTTTCAATGAGGATGACGTCAGGTTCATTCGTTTCCTCGGTGCCACCGCCATCCGTATCCCCTTCAACTACCGGCATTTTGAGGACGATGCCCGGCCTTTCAAGTACCTCGAATCCGGCTTCCGGCGGCTTGACCGCGCGATACGGTGGTGTACGCGCCACGGGCTATACGTCATTCTCGATCTCCACGCGGTGCAGGGGTGGCAGAATCCCGACTGGCATTCCGACAATGCCAGCAACTACGCGCAGTTCTGGCAGCACCCGCATTTCCAGGACCGTTTCGTGGCCTTGTGGCAGGAGCTTGCGCGCCGCTATAAAGGCAACCCGACGGTCGCGGGCTACAACGTGATGAACGAGCCGGTCACGCACCGCGGCGCCTTCAATCGCAACCCGTACACGGCGGCGCCCGTGATGACGGACTGGAAGGCGATCAACCGGGTCTACCGCCGCGTGGTGAAGGCGATCCGCGCCATCGATCCCGCCCACATCATTTTCCTGGAGGGTGACGATTACTCGCGCCTGTTCAGCGGGCTCGATGCGCCCTTTGCGCCCAACCTCGTTTACAGCAGCCACAATTACATGACGCCCGGCCAGCCGGCGGGCCAATATCCCGGCAGGATCCAGGGCGTGCAATGGGACAAGGCGCGCGTGGCCTCCGAATTCACGGCGTGCGAAGGCTTCCGGTTCGCCAGAAAACACAGCGTGCCGCTGTGGGTCGGCGAATTCGGCTCCATCTTCAACGGCCCGGCCCGCGAGATCCCCGACCGCTGCCGCGCGCTCGACGACCAGATTGCGGTCATGGACGAACGCGGCGTGCATTGGACGACATGGACCTACAAGGACGTGGGCGTCATGGGGTGGGTGTCGCCCGACCCCGCCTCCGCCTACATGCAGGCCATTGGACCCAGCCTGCGCGCCAAACGCCGGTTGCATGCCGAAGGGTGGGGCTACCTCGCGCCCGCGCCGGTGGAAAAACTCGTTGACCAGATGGGCAAAATGATCGCAACAGCCGTTGCCGATCCGGAGCAGGCCGCCCCATGTCATCATTGGCACATGAAAAAGGCATTCCTCTGCACCTACGTGGCGGGCATCCTGCAGACACCCTTCGCGCGCGCCTTCAAGGGAATGTCCGAAGCCCGGATCGACAAGACCCTCGCCTCGTGGGAAGTGTCCAGTTGCAAGCAGGACAAGACGCAGCTGGCCGTGCTCAAAAAGCATCTTGAGCTGGAAAAACAGTAGCTAGGATTCAAGAGGCAGAATACAAGAGTTCAGGGGCAGGTTGTACCTTTGCAACCCAATTTCGCCTGCTATCCATTGTTCCAAAAAATCATCGCGTCTGCGCGATGAGGCGAACCATGGCACGCATTCGGTGTTCTGCCGGCAAAACGGCTGGATAAGTTTGTCCTGGCTGGCAGCCGTCTCAGGCGGCGCTGTATAAGCATATGCGTCGCCTGTACGCAACGAACCAGACGGGATAAAATCGTCCAGCCATTTTGACGGCCGAATGCGTGTCATTCCGGTTATGACCGTCTGCTTGCCGTGGCCTGCGGCGGGCCGTCACCGCCACAACCACTCCAACGCCTCGGGCAGGGTTGCACCGCCATGCTTGTCGTTGTGCGCCCCGTCGCCGTAATCAAGGCGGTAATCGTATCCGGCGAAATTCAGTGCCGCCGCCATCTCCAGATTGGCCAGCGCCCAGTTGCCCCAGTCGCAATCCAGGTCGTTGGATCCGGCCTGGAGGAAGATGCGGATGGGTTTCGGGGGTGTCTTGCGGATCAGGGCGGGGTAGACATGCCCGCCGCGGATGTTGGCAAAGCTGCCCACATGGCTGAGGACTTTGCTGAAGGCATCGGGCCGCTCCCACGCGACCGTCCAGGCGCAGATGCCGCCGGAGCTGGCGCCGCAGATGGCCCGGCCGTTGGCCTCCTGGGTCAACCGGTATTGCGCGCCGACCATCGGCAGCATCTCCTCCAGCAGGAACCGGGCATACTGGTCGCTGAGCGTGTCATACTCGAAGCTGCGGTTGCTGATCGGCTCCCTGCCTTCGGCCACTGGCGGAAAATATCCGGGGTTGATGAAGATGCCGATAGTCACCGGCAGCCGGCGCTGGTGGATCAGGTTGTCGAACACGATATGGGCCGGTGCGGTGCCTTCCTCGTTTACGTAGCCCCGTCCGTCCTGGAAGACCATGACATTCGCGGCCGAATCTGGCGTGTACTGGGCCGGAATATAGATGTAGTAGTCGCGCAGCGTTCCGGGAAAAATGCTGCTGCGCCACTCGGCCTTGGTGACCGAGCCCCGCGGCACGCCCGGCTGGCGCTGCGCGTCCGGGCCAAGGGTGGAGGGAGCGGGTCTGGGATTGGGAATGATGAATCTATCCGGCATGGTGTGTCTCCTTATAAAGCGGCAAATCATATTTCAAGGCCGGCGCGCCGTCAACGTGGCAGTTGCAGCTTGGAGCCTATCCGAAAACCCGCTGGGCCATGACATGGCGGGATTCCGTCCTGCCCGCAAGGCGCGCGGGGAGCCCGCCCCTCCCACATTGCAGCAGGCACATAGAGCCTGCTGTACCCGGAAAGAGTACAGCGGGGGCTATGCACCCGCTGTTGTATGAAGGTAGGGAGCCATTCTGCCTGCAGCGGCCGGACGGCTCGGCAGGGACGCCTCGCCCCACCATTTGAAATCTGAAATTTTAAATTTGAAATCACCCCTTGGGTGAAGGGCGAAGTCTCCGGCCTGTGGTGAGCTTGGTCGAACCGCTGAGCCGCCGAATCTTTCCCCATCCGTGCCATCAGTGTAATCCGTGGTGAATCACTTTTGAACATCCGCCTTGCCCGGCACGAAAACTCAGGCCATCATGGTCCTAATGGGGTTTTCGGATAGGCTCTTATTCCGAAAGCGGCACAACGGCCTTGACCCGGTAGAACTGTGTCGTGGCTGTCACGTCCGTGACGGTCTGGGTCATGGGCGACACAGCGGGCGGATCCAGTAGCCCCGGCCCTGCGTCCGGCCACGCTTCGTCGTCCGCCAGCGAGTTGGTGGCCTCCAGCCGGTAGAGCCGCGTGGGGCGGCTGGTCCATGCCACCCGGTTCGTGGTTGCATCGGTTTCGAGGGACACGATTTCCAGGCGGTCCATGGCGTTCAGGGGATCGGTGTCCGCGCGCGCTTCCTCCAGGTCTGTGGCCCCGTCCCCGTCCGCGTCATGCCCGTTGAGTCCCGAGAGGGCGGCCAGTGTGTTTGTGTGCGTGTATTCATACGCATCCGGCAGCAGGTCACCGTCGCTGTCCGGTCCCGGGTCGAGGGTTGTCGTCCGCACGAAGCCCAGTTCGTTCGATAGCCCGATCCAGCCCACGTTCGCGCCCCAGGCGTAGCCGCTCAGTTTGCCTGTGTGCAGGTCCACCCGCGGCTGGCCATAGGTCTGCTCGAAGGTCATCCAGCCGATGTTCGCTCCGTAGGCATAGCCGGTCAGCCCCCCTTCGCCGTCGTGGTTCACGCCCCAGTCGGTGGCCGAGTTGTTGGCATAGGCGTGGCCGTTGGCCGGCGTCCCGCTGCCGAAATTGATCCAGCCGCAATTGGCCGACCACACATACCCCGTGCAGTAGTGCTGCCCGATCGTCGCCCCGTTCGTCACGTCCCCGCACGCGTTGATCCAGCCGATGTTCGCCCCGTAGGCATCCGGGTGCGCGGGGTCGATGGTGGAGCCGGCGCGCACGCCGGACACGGTCGCCATCAGGATGCCGGCGCCGAGCCACGCCAGCTTGCGCGCGTTCGTGGATATGATCCTTTTCATGGCTCTGCCCCTCCTTGATAGGTGGTTCAGCGCGAGAAATTGGCCCAGGGGCTCAGTGCCGCCGCCCCGTTGGTTGTCGCCAGCGCCCCGCTGCTCGTGACAACCGGCCCGTACGTGTCGTTGGCGTTCATGACAAAATTGGTTGTCTGCCCCACGCACGTGTTGCGCACAATCAGGTTGTTTGCCGTGCCGGCGCAGTAGATTCCATATGTCGGGCTTCCGGTCTGGCCGGTGACATGGTTGCCCTCCACCCGGTTGCCATTGGCGTAGTACATGTAAATGCCGTCGTTCGCGTTGTCGCTGATCGTGCAACTGGCGATGGAGTTGCCGTTGCACTGGCCGGAGCCGCCGTAGAACTCGACGCCGTAGTCAGCGTTGTCGCTGACCGTGCAATCGGTGATGGTGTTGCCATTGCACTGGCCAAGGTAGCCGTCGAGCCAGACGCCGTAGCTCGCGTTGCCGCTGACCGTGCAATGGGCGATGGTGTTGCCATTGCACTGGCCGGAGTAGCCGTTGAGATAGACGCCGTAGCTCGCGTTGCCGCTGATCGTGCAATTGGCGATGGTGTTGCCGCCGCACTGGCCGGATTTGCCGTTGAGCCAGACGCCGTAGTAAACGTTGCTGGCGGCTATAAGCTGCTCGAATCGGCTGCGTTTGCTGTACGCAGCGTGGACACCATTCCCGAAGTTGCGCATGATGCCGTTGCGCACGACCACATCATAGATCGGGGCGTTGGTCGCGCCATTGAGGAGCACGCCGCAGTCCCCGCTTCCCCGGTTCCCGGTGAGCGTGAAGCCCATCAGGTCCAGCGTGACCCCGTTGGTGGCAATGATCACGCCGTGCCCGGTGCTGGTCAGGTTGGTGGTGAGATAGTACGACCCCGGTGCTGAGATGGTATAAGGCGCGCTGGTGATCGGCGTGCGAGGCTCCACCTGGCTGAGGCTCTTCATCGTGGGGGCTGGCGCCCCCGGCGGCGTCAGGCTGCCCTGCGCCCATGCGGTCGACAGCCCCATCACCCATCCCAGCACCACCGCTCCGGCTTTCACTCCTGTATTCATCGTGCTGCGCTCCTTTGTGCTTCGTGGGTGTGTTGTCCGCACATGCCCTTTGATGAAATCAAATGGTTACGCTTGTTGCTGTGCATAGTATTTCAGGATATGCACATCGTCAACTGCGTATTTTATACGCAACCGCTCATGCAAGGCTCAGGCGGCAGGATTTCCCTGCCATGAAAGTGCAGGAATCCGGCGTGCTTGGCGGGGGATTTATGATGCCGCTCCTTGTTTCATGGTTGAAAATCCATGCCGTCAGTTCGGGATAACTTTACCAGGGGAGGGGTGGCCCCTCCTTCGCCCGTCGGTCTTGCTCGGCAAGCAGCAAAAGCCTGGCTGTCTTTGCCGCCCGCATGAGCGCAATGCCGCTTGCCATCAGCAGCGCGCATAAGACGAAGCCCAACCCGGCGGCGGATTGCTGCTGTTTTGCGGTATAGCCCGGCGCAGTCTTCCAAAAAAACAGGGCGATCATGCCGATGCCTGTGCAGGCGCCGAGACAGGTGAGGATGATGCCGGACACCAGCCGCCGCTTGCAACGCGTTTTGAGCCACATAAGCTGGCGTTGTGATTGCAGTGGATCTGGCGGGGGTGGCGGGGCCGGTTCAGGTTTGGGCGTCGGTTCGGGGTCGGGCGCTGGTGGGTCTTCGGGAAGTTGAATCCTTCCATTGCAGGCGGGGCAATCGACAGCCATCCCGAACAGTTCCGGGGGTGCTTCCAATAACTGCTGGCAGTGTGGGCACCTGAACCTGAAATCGCTCACGCCATCCTCCGCCTTGCCGGACATCTGGTCAAATTCAAGGCAAATCATATTTCAAGACATGCGCGCCGTCAACGGTGTAGTGGACTGGGGAAAGAATTGGGAACGGGCAATGAGTAGTCAGGAGCGAGGGACGAGCGATGAGAGAACCCGGACACAGTCTGAATGGCGAATCACCAAAAATCATCGCGTCTGCGCGATGAGGCGAACCGCAGGTTGCATTTCGTGCCTGCCTGCACTGAGCCTGTCGAAGTGTGGTGAAAAAATGCGGCAAGCTTGGCTGTGCCCCGCATAGCTTCCGAACGACGCGAGGGATGATGGCGCGGCGTCGCGGGTGCCGCTGGATAAGTATCCGCGCCACCCCGTAGTCAGGATTCAGCGTTCAGGACAAGGAAAGCCATGCGCCCCTTGTCGAACAGAATACGGTGGAGGTACGACCATCGTAAAATCCATGGCGTTGCGCCATGGAGGCGAACCATGGCACGCATTCGGTATTCTGCCGGCAAAACGGCTGGATAAGTTTGTCCCGGCTGGCAGGCGTCTCAGGCGGCGCTGTATACGCATACGCGCCGCCTGTACGCAACGAACCAGACGGGATGAAATCGTCCAGCCCTTTTGACGGCCGAATGCGTGACATTTAGGTTGTGCTCGTCCCGCTCGCGATCCCGTAGATGCCACTCAGCTGCACTCGTACGCGGCGTCCAGCATCGCAATGACATTCTCGGGTGGCACATTCGGCTGGATGTTGTGCACCTGGTTGAACACATATCCGCCGCCGGGCTTGAAGATAGCCAGCCGCTCCCGGACATGCTCGCGGATTTCTTCCGGCGTCGCCCGCGCCAGCACGCTCTGGGTATCGCACCCGCCGCCCCAGAAGACGATCTTGCCGCCGAACTCCTTTTCCAGCCGCTCCGGCTCCATGTTTGCCGCCGAGGTCTGGATGGGGTTCAGGATGTCGACGCCCGCCTCGATCATGTGCGGAATCAGGTGGTAGATCGACCCGCAGGAGTGCAGGAACGTCTTCCAGTGGGTGTTCCGGTGGATCCAGCCGCACAGCTTGGTGTAATGCGGCTTGATCATCTCGGCCCACAGCTCCGGGTTGATGAACTCGCCGCGCTGCGTGCCGCTGTCGTCCGAGGCGATGCCCCACGCGAAGCAGGTGTCGCCGGTCGCCTGGTGCAGCTCCTTCATGCACTTGATCGCGGCCTCCACGGAGCGGTCCATCATCTCGTGGCAGGTCTCCTTTTCCGTCATCAGCATCATCAGCCATTCGGAGGGGAGTCCCATGGTGACATTGCTCAGCCGGTCCGTGATCAGGCTCATGCCCAGGAAGCACACGCCGCCGCCCCAGCCCAGCATGGCGTAGTCCGTGTTCTCGTGGAGGAACTTGCCCCGCGCCTGGATGGCGGTGAGCTGCTCGTCGGTGTATCCCGTGGGCGGCCTGAACGCCGCCGGATCGATTGTCGCGCCGGGCGCGTTGAAGCCGATATTGTCGAAGTAGCAGCCTTCGCGTGGCATGCGGAACGAGGTGGGCTTCCCGTCCGGGCCCAGCAGCGCCCAGCGCCCCTCCGGGTCTGTGCCGATCAGGGTGCCCGGCGGCAGCAGCCCCTCGGCCCCTTCATACAGGGTTTTCGGGATCCATTCGCTCTCCGGTTGCATATCCTGCACCACGGAAGAGATATCGAGCGGCACCACATCCGCATGGAACCGTTGCAGGACCGCTTCCTCCACCGATGCGATCATGAACTTCGGGTCCCAGATACGGCTGCGGGTGCGGATGCCCAGCTTCGCCTTGAGGCGGTTGTAGGCCCTGACGCCGATGGTGGAGGCCTTCATGGCGCCAAGGTCGATCGGCACCCGGTCGGTCTTCTGGAAATTGACGGTCCGCAATACACGCTCTCTGGAAGTCATGCCGGCCATAATTGCTCCTTTGCGCTGACTGACGGATGTGTCACTCAAATTCACGGCTATCATATTTCAAGGCCGTCGCGCCGTCAACGCGGCAGTTGCGGGCGTGGACGACACGGATGGAATCGGTTAACTACGAAACACGCGAAAGTCACGAAAAGTGGGGGAGCAGAAACATTTACGGTGGAGGATACGAATAGGTATATTCCATTAAGAGCCTATCCGGAAACCCACTGGGCCATGACATGGCGGGTTCTGCCCTGTCCGCAAGGCGCGTGCCGGGGGCCAATACCCGCAGCGGTCTTGGCCCCCGGCGAGGAACACTGCGGCAGGGCAGAAGACGCCGTGCCCGCAGCGGGTGGCATGTCTTTTCGCGCCGGGCGGCGTTGTCTGTTCGGGGGAAAGACCGCCTTGGGTATTCCCCCCGAACATCCGCCTTACCCGGCACGAAAACTCATGTCATCATGGTCCCAATGGGTTTTCGGATAGGCTCTAAATGCCGGCGTGTTTTCAGAACCACAGAAAGTGGTGATCACCCAAAATGACGCATCCTGAAAACATCAGGCATGCCGCAACCAGCGTGAACAGCATCACCATGATAACGATGTTCTTTTTCATATTCATAAACCCTCATGACCTGCATCCGGCCGCTGCCCGGCGGCCGCGTGTGGCCCATGTCGCCTGTTTGCCGTGTCCGTTTTTAAATCCGGCCCATGAGAATCAAAATGAGCAGGATCAGGACGACGAGTCCCAGCCCGCCGCTTGGCGCGTATCCCCAGTTCTTGCTGTGGGGCCACGTGGGCAATGCACCTAATAGAAACAGAATAAACACCACCAATAATATTGTTCCAAGGTTCATAGGATGCCTCCTTTATAAGAGATAGAATATCTGACGGAGTTGCCCTTTGCGATGGGGTATAACCCTACTGTTGGTGCGCCGGGGTCCCGCACCGCATTGTGCGGATGCGACCAGTGTCCCGGTGATCCATGGCGTCACGTCATGCAAAAAGCCGTTCCGACTCGCCTGATGTCGGAACGGTTATACCGTGCCCGGCTCGCATGAGCTTGTGGAAGTGAATAGCTTCTTGGCGAAGCCGGGCCGCATACGGATACAGTCTTCCTATTTGCAAGCCTTCGGGGTCGCGCTGCACCCGCACTTGGAGGGTTTGGCCGGCGTTTCCGGGCATCCGCAGCTGTGTCCGTCATGCTTGACCATTGTTTTGACCTCTTTGCCGCAGGCGCACTTGTCGTCCTTCACGCCCGCCGCGTCGCACGTGCAGCTCACGGGGCAGTCGCACAGCAGGGTCTGACCGTTCTTCGTTCCTAAAATATGCTTCATGTCAATGTACCAGCCTTTCTTATTCGCATTTCTTCATCATCTTGCCGCACCCGCCGCAGTTGCCGGGTTTGTTCGAAACCATCGGGCAGCCCGCCGGACATGCATACATGCCTTTGAGGCTGACGCTGATGGCATCCTTGCCGCAGGCGCACTTGCCGTCTTTCATGCCTTTCGCATCGCAGCTGCAGCCCTTGTCGCAACTGCATACCATTCAAACCTCTTTGTTGCGTTCGTTGACGATAATCGGCTTCCCGTCTCCGGCGGCAGCCGCCGTTGCCGATTCATACTGCGCATTCTCCATCCCGTCGCACCTCCTTCCACCCGTTCCGTATGGGATTGTCTTCACCCTGCAGAATGTATCGCAATACCCGCCCGGAATGCCATGGGGTGTAACCCGACCATTGGGCAGGGTGTGGCAAAAAGACAGTATTCAGGAGTCAGGGAAGATTCATCGCAGAGGAACAGGAGCGGAGCTTTACGCCAAGCCCGCCTGATTCGCGAATCACCAAAAATCCATGGCGTTGCGCCATGGAGGCGAACCGTCCCGACCTCTGAGAGTCGGGACATTTCGTGTCTGCCTGCACTGAGCCTGCCTGCTATGAGTTTGTCGAATTGGTCGAAGTGTGGTGAAAAAGATGCGGTAAGCTTGGGATGATGGCAAGGCGGAGCGGGTGGGGCTGGATAAGTATCCGCACCACCCGCGAGAACACCGCCAGCGCCCAAGATCGCCGCATCCGTTTTCACCCGAAATGCAACCTGCATTCTTTGTGCGGCCTGCCCCTTGCTTCCGAATGCACTCCGTGCCTGCTGCGTACCCGTCACCTGCGCCGTGCTACCCCGATGGTCTTGCGCAGGGCGTCGAGGTAGCGCCTGCCATAGCGCTTCTCCGGAAGCAGGAAGCTTCCCTCGGTCCACTCATTCCACGCGTTGACGAACACGGCGTAGGGCGTGGGCTTCGCTGCGATGCAGTGCTGCCGCCCGCGTTCGCATAGCTGGCCGAAGAGCTCCGGCGTGTTGCCTTCCACGACCTGCACATACGGGTAGTCCAGCTTCCCGGTCAGCGGCGACGGCGGGAACGGCCATTTGACCGTGGTTTCGCAGCGCGGCGTCACGTCCCAGCCCATCGTGACCACCGGGGCATGGGGCAGGGAGGTTTTGGCCATTTTCGCCCAGTGCCGGCCATGGGCCTCGATCAGGTCGTCATAGCGTTCCGTCAGGTTCGCGGATGGCTTGCCGCCCGAGGTGATGTTGTACGTCGTGGTGCTCGCATAGCCCGCCTCCCTGAGCTCGTCCACGTCGTTTTCGCCCCAGACCATGGCGTTCAGGTGCAGGGGCGGGAGCCGTTTTTTCGCCAGCAGCCGCCCGGTGGCCGACAGGGTTTTGCGGAAGGCCTTGGCGCCGCCCATCTCCCGCACCAGCCGCAGGGGATCGAACATGCTGAAGAACAGGTGGCCTTCGACCTGCCAGTAGTTCGGCTGGCAGAAATAGTGTTCCACGCAGTACTCCATCACCCGGGTCCAGTCGCGCGGCGAGTGTCGCGACGGCAGCCAGGAGTTCCACGTCCGGCCGAACGGCGGCGGGAAATAGTCGCCCCAGTTGTGGTTCGCCCACATCAGGGCGAACTTCACCTTGTTCCGGTTCCGGGCCTTGAGCAGCCCCCGTTCAAGCGCCTCCTCCATGATCTTCACGCCGCTGTACCAGTACCAGTCCACAAGGAACACGTCCACGCCGTTATCCGCCGCGAGCGAGATCTCCTTCGCGGACCAGCGCGGATCGCTCTCGTCGAAGCAGCCCCATGTCGGCCGGTATGGCTGGTAATGTCCCGGGAATCGGGGCTTGGCCGTCTTGAGCAGCTCCCATTCGCACCAGCCTTCGCCTTTCCAGGACGAGGCGTGGTCGTAGTTGTGCCAGAGCGGGCAGTAGACCGCCACCACTTCCGGCCGCGTCGCACCCTTCGCTGCTTGTCGAGTCATCGTGCTCCTCCCTCCTTCATGATCATCTTGTCACGCACCAATGCAATCGTATAGATGCAGATGTTTTCACCCGGCACGCAAATCGTCAACTGCGTAATTTTATCCGGTCACCCTGAGTGGGTTCAACAATCTGGCCCGGGGCAGGGGGCGCAGCAGGGTCAGGCAAGCAGGGTTTCGGCGCGATTTTTTATCGTGGATTCGATCTTTCCCTTGAAGAGTGTGGCCGCAAAGGGGAGATCACCGGATATTTCCACCTGCGCCGTCTTTACCGTCAGCGTTCCGGACACGGGGAAACCCATGGCCGAGAAACTGAACTTGCCCATGTTGCCGTCCCACTCCTCGTGCAGGTCGCTGATCTTGTCGGCAAACTGCGCTTTCACATCGTTGAGCAGGTTCCTGATGCGCTTGACCGCTTCATCCTGCGTCAGACTGTGCGGCACCGCCACATTGACTTTAGGCATATCTTTATTCCTTCGCTTTCTAGCGTGTTCTTCCCGTGCCCAGCCAGTCGCCGTAGCCCTTCCAGCCCTTGTTGGCGTAAATCCTATCAGGAGCTGCAGGAATATCTGAGGGGAGTTGTTTGCTAGGCATTTTGCCTTTGCAGAAGATTCGCCATCCAGATACACCCTGGAGTTTCAGTTTATGGGCAAAGGCACGTGCTGCACGGAACGGACGGTACTCCTTGAGTTGATTCGCAATATTTCCCGTACCTAACCAGTCGCCCATGCCATTCCATCCCTTATCGGCATAAGTCTTGTCAGGATTTGAAGGAATGTTTATGGGTAACCGCCCCTTTTGAACAAATACTCGCCACTCAGTACCGCTCTTGAGTTTGAGTTCTCGTGTAAAGGCCCTCGCTTTATGGAATGGGCGGTACTTTTTAAGGAATGACGCAATCGTCCCTGTGCCTAGCCAGTCGCCCATACTTGTCCATCCTTTATTCGCATAAGTTACATTAGGATTTGCAGGAATATTTGCAGGCAGTTGCCCCAGTTTCGGCATCCGTCCTTGCGTGAAGGCAAACCATTCGTCACGGTTTTTCAGTTTGAGTTTTTGAGCAAAATCTCGCGCTTCCGAAAATGGTCGGTACTCTCTGAGGTTTGTCGCGATCGTGCCTGTCCCCAACCAGTCGCCCATACCATTCCATCCTTTGCCAGCATAGGTTTTGCTAGGACATGCAGGGATATCTGCGGGTCGTTGTCCTTTGTGGGGTATTTTACCTTTGCAGAAGATTCGCCATTCAGATTCACCCTTGAATTTGAGTCTTCGTGCAAAGGCTCGCGCTTTACGGAACGGACGGTACTCCTTGAGTTGATTCGCAATATTTCCCGTGCCCAACCAGTCGCCCATGCCTTTCCATCCTTTATCAGCATATGTCCATCGCGGAACTGTAGGAATATCTGCAGGCAGTTGCCCTAATTTTGGCATCTGCCCTTTTGTGAAAGCGTCCCATTCAGCTTGGTTCTTGAGTTTGAGCTTGTGGGCAAATGCGCGTGCCTCATAGAATGGACGATACACTCTAAGGTTTGGTGCGATTGTTCCCGTGCCTAACCAGTCACCCATACCCTTCCAACCTTTGTCAGCGTAAGTTTTATGAGGGGATGCAGAAATATCCTCGGGTAGTCGTCCCAGGTGCGGCATACGTCCTTTTGTGAAGGCACGCCATTCATTTCCGTTTTTGAGTTTGAGTTTACGGGCAAAGACTCGCGCGGCAAGGAACGGTCGATACTCCCTGAGGTTTGGTGCAATCGTCCTGGTTCCCAGCCAGTCGCCCCAGTTCTTCCAACCCTTGCTGGCGTAGACTATGTTAATCGCATTTGGGATATCCGTTGGTAAGTGACCCTTGTTGGGCATCTCACCTTTACAGAAGGCGACCCATTCAGTTTGGCTCTTGAGTTTAAGCTTTCGGGCAAAGGCTCGAGCATCAAGAAATGGGCGATATTCCCTAAGTCGCGCGGCGATTTGCCCTGTCCCTAGCCAGTTACCCCAGTTCTTCCAACCCTTGTCAGCGTACGTCTGGTCAGGATAGGCAGGAATATCCTTGGGTAGTTGCCCCAATTGCGGCATACGTCCTTGCGTGAAGACGTGCCACTCAGCACCATTCTTGAGTTTAAGTTTTTTGGCAAAAGCACGAGCATCAAGAAATGGGCGATATTCCCTAAGTCGCGCGGCGATTTGCCCTGTCCCTAGCCAGTCACCCCAGTTCTTCCAACCCTTGTCAGCGTACGTCTGGTTAGGATAGGCAGGAATATCCTTGGGTAGTTGCCCCAATTGCGGCGCACGTCCTTGGGTGAAATCGATCCATTCAGAATGACTTTTGAGTGTAAGTTTTTGGGCAAAGGCGCGCGCCTTAAGAAACGGACGATACTCCTTGAGCTGATTCGCAATGTTCCCAGTGCCCAGCCAGTTGCCCATGCCATTCCAACCCTTATCGACATAAGTCCTGTGAGGATTTGTAGGAATATCTGCGGGTAATCGTCCCAAATGTGGCATGTGTCCTTGTATGAAGGCACGCCATTGAGTTTCGCTAGTAAGCTTGAGTCTCCACACGAAAGCACGTGCTTCCTCAAACGGCCGCCATGAGAGTTTGGCCAAACGGTCCCAGCACTTGAGTTCTATGTCCTGCGCAAACTGTGCGAGGTCAATGCGCTGGGCCAGCCGCTCATCCATGTCGAACTCAACACTGCCGCCGCCGGTGTGGCGCTTGCCTTCGGAAACGCCCCGGAAGTATTCGATGATGCGGTCATCGTTTGCGGCCAGCGCGCGTAGGGTCGCTAGAATTTCTTTGAAATCCTCCGACTCGAGGATGTCCTTGGTCCTCGCCTTGGCATCGTGCAGGATCGGCACGATGACATAGCCCAGCTTCTTGCCGATGGCCGGACGCAGGGCGCGGCCCACGGCCTGCACGATGTCCACCGCACTCTTGCGCGGGTCGGCGAACATGACGCAGTCAATGCCCGGCACGTCCACGCCTTCGGTCAGGCAGCGGGCGTTGGTGATCAATCCACGCTCCGTTTCGGCAAACTCCTTCACCATGCGGGCGCGGGTTCCGGTCGGGGTCTGGCCGGACACATGGAACGTCGCGACGTTTCCGTAATCCGGATAGGCGCGGGTGAAGGCGTCGTTGTGCGCCCTGAACAGCTCGGCCCGGCGGATGCTGCTGTGGAAGGAGACGGCGTGGCGGATGGGATATTTCTGCATGGCCTTTCGCAGCGCCACCAGCGCGGCGAGCATCTCGGCCTCGATCTCCCTGTCCCACGGTCCTTTGTCGGGTCGCAGGAAGACGTTTTTGCGGATCAGTTCCGCCACTTCGTCGCGGGACACGAGCATAGTGACGATCTTGTAGTCGCTCAGGATCGGTGGCTTGTACTCCAGCGCCTTTTTGAATGACAGCAGGTGGAATGTCTCCCCATAGATATCAAGGTTGTCCATGCTGAGGATCTGGTCGCCCTGGCCCTGGTAGCGGCGTTCGGTGGCGGTCATGAAAAGGCGGCGGCGGATCGCCAGGTTTTTGTCATATAGCAGATGCGAAAAGAGTTTGTCCTTGGCACCGACGGTCTTGTGTGCCTCGTCCATGATGCCGAGGTCGAAGCGGACTTTTGCCTGCCGGGCGGCCTTGGCGATGGCCACGCCGCTCTGGTAGGTGGTGAAGACCACCGTCAGCCCGTGGTTGGTCTTTTTCAGCCATTTGGCAATGTCTCCGGCATCGGTCAGGCAGGGCACGCCCAGATCCTGCCTCAAAACGGCCACGTCGTCGCGTTCGATGCGGCCGGCGGATTCGTCGCTGCAGACGCAGATCCATTCCACGGCCTGCCCGTGCGCCATGGATTCGCGCAGCCAGACTTTCAACGTCTGCCGGATCAGGGCCAGGCTGGGCACCGCGATGAGGATGCGTTTTGCGCCCAGCTTCTGTGCGATCCAGTAGGCCGCCAAACTTTTGCCCGAACCGCAGGGCATGATCAGCTTGCCGCGCAGCTCCTTTTTCGTGACAAAGTGGGACTGCGCATCCCGGATGGCGGCCAGCTGGTGCGGCCGGGGTGTCAGGGGCTTGATCCGTGCCGGCCTGCGGCCCAGCATGGCGCGCAGCCGCGCGAAGAACTCCGCATCGAGGCCTTGCCACACGTCCAGCGCGCAGAACCCGATATGGTCCTGCGTCTTGAGCACATGGGTGACGCGCTCCGTAGTCGAGCAGATCAGGCCGAACGCGATGTTGCGGCATACGCCGAAGGCCAGGCCGGTGAAGGTTGAAAGCTCGCGCCAGGGCAGGGGATGGGTGGCGTCGTCGCGGTACTTGCACTGGATGGCCCAGAACTCGCCTTCCTTCGTCCGGGCGATGAGGTCAATGCCCTGGTCGGCATCGGGGAGGTTCAGCTTTGCGCGGATGGCTTCCGGCACTTCATGATGAATCCACACCTCGGCCAGCTTGGTCGCATATTCCGGGTCGAGTAGGAGGTACGCCTTGACCAACTGCTCAAACAGGTCGCCCTTCTGCTTGTCGGGCAGGCCTGCGAAGTTTTGCCTGAAGTCGTCCCAGCCGGAGCAATGCCGTGTCGCCGCATGCAGCAGGCCAAACTTGTCCGTTGATTTCAGGTGAAAACCCGTGGCGTCTGGTTTCTTCATTGGAATGAATGTTATTTCAAAACACGTAAGCCGTCAACAGCGCCCTTCCATGTGTCAAGACTCAATAGAAATGTCCCCATTCTGGACTCGTTAGAAATGTCCCCTTTTACGTGGTTGTCACCGAGTTAGAGGTGGCCGTTTCCGGACGGTTTTCCGCCCCCCGAGAATGGGCC
>Ga0118677_10001925_pt1 | contig 42868 bp, 39 predicted proteins | sample AliMusrvi5mmetaG_FD_86154 | JGI IMG/M metagenome (GOLD analysis project Ga0118677, IMG submission 86154)
GCAGTACCGTGGTCAGGACGCTGGAAACGGCGGCGTTAGTGGGGGGGGGGATTACTTCTGGAAGTGGGCGAACCCGCATTTTCATTACGCCCCCTTACGCGTTCAAACTTGTGGACGTCATGTTGACAAATTTCCATCTTCCCAAATCAACGCTGATCATGATGGTGAGCGCGTTGGCGGGGCAGGAGCTGATTCGTTATGCCTATGACGAAGCGGTCAAGGAGCAATACCGCTTTTACAGCTATGGCGATGCAATGTTAATCCTCTAGACCTGCTGGATTTTTTTCAGTCGTGCGACAAACATGCCGTTACAGGGATCCTCCCAAGGCATGATTTGGAGTTGTCCATTGCAGGGTTCTGTAGTCATCGGGTTGATGAACGGATCCAGTTTAAAATCAGGTGTGATTTCAAGAAAATGCCGGACAATGGCGTTGTTCTCAAGCGGGTTTAGCGTGCAGGTGGCATAGATGAGGACTCCGCCTGTTTTCAATTGGGTAGCACAAACGCTGAGCAAGCGGGTTTGGATAGCGGTCAGTTCATCCAAGCGTTGTTCTGAGAGACGCCACCGGGCGTCCGGATTGCGGTGCCATGTCCCAATTCCAGAGCAGGGCGCGTCGAGCAGAATGCCGTCAAATGGCCCTACGGGGGGGGCATCATTCAGTCCATCCCATTGCGCCGCTGTGACGGTGCGAATCCCTGTTTTGAGAAGCTTCTGTTCCAGGCTTTCCAAAATAGTCTGGCGGAGATCGGTTGCCAGAATGGAGGATGAAGCCCCGGCTAATGCGGCCAGATGCAACGTTTTGCCACCAGATCCTGCACAGGCGTCCCACCAGCGTTGTCCGGGTTGAGGGTGACAGATCAAAGTGGTGACTTGTGAGGCCAAATCCTGAATATCAATTTGATCCCGCAGGGTGCGCGGGAGGGAACGCAGGTTGATACCACGGGGGACGGCCAGCGCCGAACGGATCACAGGGTGTGGTGTGGGTTCGGCGTGGAGATCCTTGAGTGCGGCGAGAATGGACGCCTGTGCTTCCGGTTGCACCCGGAGCCAAGTTGGCGGCGAATGTTGAAAGGCCTCGATCACACGATGATCGGGAAGATTCAGCATGGGGATTGCCCAGGGGGGAACCAATTGGGTAGAATCAAGGAGGTGTCCAGTACTTTTCCCAAGCATTCGGGCTTTTCCCTCCAGTGTCATTGAACCCATCGGGCTGAGTGCAACTTTGGCGATGGCACAAGTGGCTGCCAGTTTCCCCATGGCCGGATGGAGTTCCGTTGCATCCAGAAGATGGGCGAAAACAGAGGCGGTTTTTAAATCGGGCGTGACGATATCGATCCATCCCTTCCAGCGGAAAAAGGAAAAAACGGTTCCTGAAAACAGGCGTCGATCGCGTGAGCCGAACTCGGTATGTTCACGGTAAAAACGCGTCAGGAGGGAGTCCAAGGGGTGCCCTGCCTGAACGGACGTCCGGGCTTGTTCAAGGAGGCGGACCAAGACTTCGGCCTGTCGTTCAAAAATCCGTTCAGATCGCAAGGGATTCATAAGCAGATCAGGCTTTATCAATTAATAAGACGTTCCCAGGCGGGAAAGGAAAAGCCCCGTATAGAGGAAGCCCATGCGGAATTGTTCGAGGGAATACGATTCATTGGGAGCGTGAATATTATCTTCCTCGCTGCCGAAGCCAACCAGGATGGCTTCTCCGCCGGCGATTTGTGGCAAATACGACAAGATGGGCACGGAAGCCCCTTCCCAAAGGAAGGCCGTGGGCAGGTCTGATAACTCCCCTAACACCTGGCGCGCCATTTGAACGGGCGGTGACGAAAGATCACCGCGATAGGCAGGGCCACCAACTCCCCGTTCCGTGATATCCAGTTTTAGGCCAGCGGGGAGCTGCTTTTGAAGATGGTTTGTAATCAGGTTCAGGATATGTTCGGGATCCTGCCCGGGAACTAGCCGTACCGATAGTTTTGCCATCGCGCTGGCAGGAATGATGGTTTTGCTGCCGATTCCGTCATATCCCGAATGAAATCCATTGATATCAATGGCGGGGCGAAATCCTGTGCGTTCAACAGGGGTAAAATCCTGTTCGCCCGCCACGGGCGGAATTCCGGTCACCGATTGGTACCAGACGGGATCAATCGGGTTAGCGTTGGCCAGTTGGCGCTCTTCGGCTGAAGGGGACTGAATTCCGTCATAAAAGTCTTCAATAGCCACACGCCCGTCCGCGGAATGAAGCGAAGAAATTAATTTGCAAAGTCCGATGGCGGGGTTGGGGACGCGTCCCCCGTGAACACCGGAATGCAGGTCATGGTTGGGTCCCGAGACAACGAGGGTCATATGCGCGACGCCGCGCAACCCTATGGTAATGGTGGGGGTTCCGGAGCGGATGGCGCTGGTGTCGGCGGCCATAATGAGATCCGCTTTCAAGAAGCTCTGTTCGTGAGCTAGCACCTTGAGGCAATGCATATTGCCGGTTTCTTCATCGCCTTCAATCAGAATTTTGATCGTAGCGTGAAGTGCGTTATTTTGGATCAGGGTTTCAATGGCTTTGAGTGCGGCAAAAAGCTGGCCCTTGTTATCCTGGGCGCCACGGGCATAGAGGCGCCCCTTGATTAGGGTGGGTTCAAATGGCGGCGTATTCCAGAGCGTCGCCGGGTCTTCGGGCTGGACATCATAGTGGCCATAAAAAAGAACGGAGGGGAGTCCCGGTGTGCCCGGGCGTTCCGCGATTACCAGCGGATGGGAGGCGGTGGGGATCAGCCTGGTGTTAAATCCAATGCCAGCCAGATGGGCCATCAGCCAGTGGGCGCACTGAGCGCAATCCAACAGGTGTTTTTCGCTGATGCTTATGCTTGGGAAACGCAGAAATTCCTTCCACTCCTGGATGAAGCGGTCAGAATTTGCAATAAACAGGGAGTCCAGTTGGGCTTTATTCATAATGGGAGATGGATTGGCATTAGAGCAGATTGGCGGCAATGGCGGCCAGAGTGCTACGCTCGCTTTTGGTTAATGTTACATGGCCATGGATCGCCTGGGTTTTCATCCGTTCCACGGCATAGGCCAGCCCATTACTGCTGGCATCCAGATAAGGGTTGTCAATTTGATAGGGGTCACCAGTCAGGATCATTTTGGTGCCTTCCCCTGCGCGACTGATAATCGTTTTGACTTCATGAGGTGTCAGATTTTGAGCCTCATCCACAATAACGAACTGACGAGGAATGGAGCGACCGCGGATGTATGTCAGGGCCTCGAGTTCGATGGTTTCATCTCGCATCAGCTTGTCAATCCGGTCACGAACGGTGTTTTTGTGTTGTTCGTTGGCGCCGGTTTTGAGCATCAGGTAGGTGAGGTTGTCGAAAATGGGCATCATCCAGTTCGCGAGTTTCTCCTCCTTGTGCCCTGGTAGATAACCGATATCTTTACCAAAGGGCATGATGGGACGTGTGACGAGGATACGGTCATAACGTTTCTGGTTTAATGTTTTCTCGAGACCGGCGGCGAGAGCAAGGAGCGTTTTTCCTGTTCCGGCTTTACCCACCAGGGTGACCAGGTGAACTGAATCGTCCATTAGCAGTTCCAGCGCCATACGCTGTTCCCGGCTGCGGGGCTTGATGTGGAAGACACTTTCAATTTTGGAGTTCATGGGAATAATGGTGCCGTTTCCACCCGCCCGCCCCAAGGCTGTCTGATGTTCCGTTCCCTCCGAAATAAGATTGACGAACTCATTGGGGAGCAAGTTCAGATCGGGTATTTCAACACTGTGGTTGGCGTAAAATTCATCAATAATCTCGGGCTTTACCGTTACTTCCCTGTAACCGGAGAAGAGTTCTTCGAAATTGATCTTTTCCTTTTCAAAGTCCATTACCTCAATACCGAGCGCATCGGCCTTGATGCGGGCATTAATGTCCTTGGAAACGAAATAAACGCGTTCGCCCTGCTTGTGTAGCCAGTAGGCAACCCGAATAATTTTATTGTCGGGTATTTCCTCCTCTAGACCCGAATCTTTGGCCGGACTTGGCGAAACCATAATCTTGAGGATCCCTCCGTTTTCCATCCGGACACCTTCACCCAGGCGACCCCGCTCGCGGAGAGCGTCAAGTCGACGGATAACGCCGCGGGCATTGCGCCCGAGTTCATTGGTTTCCTTTTTGAATTTATCCAACTCCTCAATTACCGGCATGGGCAGAATGACGGTGTTGTCGGCAAAGGATTCAATACAGGTGTGGTTGTGGAGCAGGACATTAGTATCGAGAACAAATGTTTTATCACTCATGATGAAGGTTATCTCCTATTTAAGCCTTGAACTCTTCAAAGGCCATTGTCGTGATGAAGGTATGACTTGGCAAGCAATTCCTGTTACGGTTAAAGTCTGTCTATGAAGAAGAAAATAGTGGTCATAATGTTTTTCGCCTTGTCGCTGGCAAATGGATATGTGGCAGGGGGGGCCGTGGTTGCTAGAACCATTGTGGCGACGTTCTATCCTATCCGTATCATCCTTATGAATATTGTCAGTGGGGTGGATGGGGTAAAAATTATTTCCTTGGCAGATTCGGAAACCGGTTGTTTGCATGATTATCAACTAACGCCCCGTGATATGGCTGTCCTTTCCAAGGCGGAATTATTGGTGATCAATGGAGCGGGACTGGAGTCATTCCTGACTGATAAGGTGCGGCGTCGTCCAGGCTTGAAGGTCATTGATGCGAGTGCTGGAATAGATTTGTTGGTGTCTGGTGGAGTTACGAATGCCCATATCTGGGTCAGTCCGAGACGATATATTCAGCAAATTCGCCGAATTGCCGATGGGCTTGCCGAGTGGGATCCGATGCAGGCCGCCTTGTATCATCAAAATGCGGCATCCTATATTGCCCGTGTGGCGGCTTTGGAAAAAAGAATGGAATCAACGTTGCAGTCGATTCGGCATCGCGAAATCATCACTTTTCACGAAGCCTTTCCTTATTTTGCAGATGAGTTTAACCTCAAAGTGGTTGGCATCATTGAGCGTGAGCCTGGTTCCACTCCCTCCCCGGCTGAGATGGCGTCGCTGATTCAGGAGGTGAGAAGAAGTGGAGTTAAGACCATTTTTGTTGAACCCCAGTATCCAACGAAGGTTGCCGCGGTGATTGCCTCTGAGTCAGGGGCAGGGATTTACACATTGGATCCTGTTGTATCTGGACCTGTTTCAACGAACGCCTATATTGTCATTATGGAACAGAATCTGACGGAACTCGAGCGTGCGCTACGCTGATTCTGAATTCTGTGCGATTGTAACATTTTGCAGTCGCACTCTGTGCTGACTATTCCTCGGACTTTTCTGCTTGGCTAACATTTTGAAAAGCGTACGCTGAAACTGTTCTGGTGCTTGATGGGACATTCATCTTTTGTGTCATTTAAGAAAGCGTGATTTAACGTGAACGAATTTTTGATTGATAATCAAGATTTTGTTTATCTGATCGCTGGAATGAGCTTCTTTATCCTGGCACTGATGGCCGGTTCCATGGTGCGGAAGCGTGGGAACAATGTAGATTGGCGTTATCTTTGTGCTTTTGGCGTTCTCCAAGGCTTAAGTGAATGGTCGGATATGCTTTTGCCGGCGTTGGGTGCCGAGCGATGGCTCATCCTGTTGCGTGGAATTCTATTAGGGGGGGCTTTTCTTTGTCTTTTTGAGTTTGGCCGGCGCAGTTTTATCTCTCGTTGGAAGTGGGGGACTGATCTATGGATTTATCTTCCATGGCTATTGTTGATTTTGCTCAGCGTGCAAGTGGAACCGGAAGGTCTCTTGGCGATCATTCGTTTGATATTGGGTGTCCCTGCTGGAGTTTTGGCGGCTTTGGCTTTGTGGCAGGCTGGAGTCCTGTATCATGATGAGCGACGATGGATCGGAAATTTGCTTGGACTGTTTGCCTTCGGTCTCTACCTTGTGAGTTCATGTTTAATTGTGCCCTCAGCACATTTCTGGCTGGCAAGTCACTTTAATGAGGCATGGTTTTGGGCTCATACGGGTGTTCCGATTCAGGTATTACGAAGTCTCATGGTAGGGATTGTGACGCTGGTGCTTTGGCGCAACTACTCGCAATGGCGGGCTCACACCTATCCGGCCGATTATATCCGGCGCATCAAGTATGTCCGTTGGATTTCAGTCATTGCGGTAAGCCTTGTGGTGGTTATGGGATGGTTTTTGGTTGAACGCGCTGAGATGGAGTGTCGCGCAGAACATGAACGTCGCCTCTTGAGCTTGTCATGCGGTATGGCCTCCGTCATCAACCCCCAGGAAGTGCGTGAGCTGAATGGCAATCGTTCGGACCTGCAGTCTCCGTCTTACCGCGATCTGAAAATGCAATGTCAGCGGATTTGCGAGGCCGATCCCTTTATCCGCTATGTGTATATGATGGCGATACGTGAGGGTAAAGTGGTGTTCCTTATGGATGTGGAGCCGGAACGATTCAAAACGGAGATCGATAAACCCAATGCTGCTCCAGGCGAGGTGTATGAGAATTTTCCGCCGGAAATTATGGATGTGTTTAGAACGCGAAATGCCATTATTTCTAAACCCTATTCCGATGCCTGGGGGTTTTTTATTTCCGGCTATTCTCCAGTTTTGGATTCTAACGAAAATGTTATTGCCGTGCTGGGTATTGATGCGAAGGGGCAGCAATGGCTTTCTGATATTGCTATTGCGCGCCTGTTACGCCTGCTTTTGACGGCCGTTGGAATTGTTCTGGTATTGACATTGGCGGTGCTGTGGCGTCGCGAAATGGAAGAATCGCAAATTCGAAATGCGAACGGGAAGCGTATGCAACTTCAACAATCTGCATTGCTCCGAATTGCGAACTCCTCGTTTATCACGGATGGTAATATATTCATGATGGCCCGTGCCGTGACGAGTGTGACTGCGGAAGTGATCGGCGTTGATCGGGTGGAGCTTTGGTTGAAGTTGAAAAATGATGAAAAATTCAGGGCTGAGGATATTTTCCAATCCGGTATGGGCACCCATACGTCGGGGCAGTTCTCTTGCGTTGCTGAAAATGACTCTTTTATGGAGCTTTTGAGAGAGGGGCGGGTTGCTCTCTCGTCGAATTTTCAGGAGGATGAACGTTTTGGGATTATTCGAGAGGAGTTAGGCCAAAAGGTCCGCGCTGTGCTGGTATCCCCCCTGCGAGTATCCGGCGGGCTAGCAGGGTGGTTGATAGCCGTTCAGACCAGCAGTTGCCGTAACTGGTTGACCGACGAAATGCGGTTTATTGCAGAAATGACAGATCAGGTGGTCCATTGCCTGATTAATAATGAACGTCGGTTAGCTGAAGACGCGCAGAGAAAAGCCCACGATGAGTTGGAGATGCGGGTCCGGGAACGGACAGAGGCGTTATCTCATAAAAATGACGAGCTTTCGCGTGAGATCAATGAACGGCGGCGTATGGAGAAAGAGCAACGTATGCTTCAGGACAAGATGCAACAGGCGCAGAAACTCGAAAGTCTCGGGCTCATGGCGGGTGGTATTGCTCATGATTTTAATAACATTTTGATGGCGGTCCTTGGAAATGTGGAGCTGGCACGACTCGAAACCCCTGAGGGTTCGCCTGTTTTTGAATATTTGAAGGACATTGATAAGGCCTCGTGTCGTGCCGCTGAACTTGCTCGGCAGATGCTGATCTATTCCGGGCGCGGTCATGCCAGTATTCAAGGGGTTGATTTGAACGAAATGGTGAAAGATATGACGAGTATTCTGAAAGTATCACTCGGGAAAAGGATTCATCTTGATTATGATCTCGAACAAGAACTTCCGCTAGTCGATGGTGATTTGACTCAAATACGACAAGTTCTTATGAATCTGGTGATCAATGCTGCGGAAGCCATCGGGAAAGATAATGGAACAATTACTCTGAGAACAGGCGTTATTCAGTATGACAAAGCGATGTTTATGGCATTGTGGCTGAAAGAAGACTTGCCGGAAGGTAAGTACGTTTTTATGGACGTCATTGATACTGGATCCGGTATGGATGAGACCACATTAAAACGTATTTTTGATCCGTTTTTTACGACTAAGTTTACCGGACGTGGGCTGGGTTTGGCGGCTGTTCTGGGCATTATCAAAGGCCATAGCGGTACGATTGATGTGGCCAGTCAGATAGGAAAAGGCACACGTTTTCGCATTATTCTCCCGCTGGGACGCCGAGCTGTTTGTAATGGGAAATCTGCGCCGAGTGAGGTTGCGTTGGATTGGAAGGGAGAGGGGATCATTCTGTTGGTAGATGATGAGGCAACGATTCGGGATTTGGGACGCCGCATGCTGGAGCGGCTAGGGTTTTCCGTTTTGGAGGCCAACGATGGCAATGAAGCCATTGAACTTTTTAAAATGCATTCTTCCCGTATTCGATGTGTGATGTTGGATATGACGATGCCCGATTTGAATGGGAAAGAGGTCTTTAATGGAATTCGTCAAATTGATCCTGTGGCGAAGGTCGTTTTGTGCAGCGGGTATATAGAGGAAAACATGGCAGACCATTTCCCCGATTGGAAAGTCTCTGGATTTCTGCAAAAACCATACAAACTTGAGACGCTGATAACATTGTTGCGAAGTGTCTTGAATGGTTGATAAACTGAATCAAAGTTTTAAGAGAGGATTGTGTTAACGTGAAAGTTCAAGATTGGATGGCAGTGTCTAAAGCCGTGGAGGTGGATGAGTCCATTACCGATGCGACGGCTTTGGCGGTGTTACAGGCCGAGGCCGATGAACTTCCCCGCTTGATGGATGCGGCAACCCGGGTGCGGATGCGCCATTTCGGCAAGCGCATCAATCTATGTTCCATTCTTAATGCCCGTAGTGGAGCCTGTCGTGAGAATTGTTCCTACTGCGCCCAATCGGCTCATCACAAAACAAAAGTGGATATCTATGCTCTGAAAAATGCCGCCCAGATCGGGGCGGCCTATCTGGCGGCGGGGCAGGTGCCGATTGGCCATTATGGAATTGTGACGAGTGGTGACGCATTGAGCGATGCCGAGGTGGCCGAGGTGTGTAAAGCCCTTCAAGAGAATCCTGCCCGTTCTGTGGTTTGGTGTGCATCGCTTGGGGGGCTGACGGAGACACAACTGCGGAACTTGAAAGCGGCCGGGATGCGGCGGTATCATCATAATCTTGAGACGGCCCCCGGTTTCTTTTCGAAAATTTGTACCACACATACATTTGAAGACCGTTTGCGGACCCTACGACTCGCCCGTTCGGTCGGGTTGGAGCTGTGCAGTGGGGGCTTGATGGGATTAGGGGAAACGCTTGAACATCGTGTCGAGTTTGCACGTATCCTTGCCCGTGAGAAGGTTGACTCTATTCCTTTGAATTTTCTTGTGCCGATTCCCGGTACTCCGCTCGAAAATCAGGTTCCCTTGACACCTTTAGAAATACTCAAGGTTGTTGTTATGATGCGGCTTATGACCCGCAAGGCGGACGTACGGGTGTGTGGTGGGCGTGGACATTTGCGTGATCTCCAAAGTATGTTGTTTTTTGCAGGAGCCACCTCGATCATGGTGGGGCCTTTATTAACGGTGCCTGGTCGTGAGGTCAAACATGACTTGCAGATGATTAGCGACCTAGATCTGTTCATTGGACCATCTTGAATTGTGTGGCTTTAGGAATCTCAAAGTGATACGCATAATGAAGGTAGGAGGATATGAACATGGCTAAAAACAAGGAAAACAATGATCCTAACGATATCCGTGATTCTGATATTGTTTTTGATTGTCCGGTCTGCAATAAAAGCCTCGCCATTGATTGCCGAGGCGCAGGGCTGACAATTTCATGTCCTGATTGTAATAACAAAATTGAGATTCCCATTCCCGAAGGGATGGAGGTCACGGACATCGACAGCTCGGATGCCGACAAGGCGGTTCGCTTGATCCATATGCGCGAAGTGATTTCCGATTCACAACAGCGTATCATGGAGCTCGAGGGCGAAGTAAAAGACGTCATTTTACGCCGGGATGCCTTGGAAACCATTCGTACGGAGAACGCCTTGCGATTTGAAGTCATTGAACGTGAAGTGGCGAATATTCAGCGTTCTTTGTTGCGCATCACCGAAGTGGTGGGCAGTGCCAACGGTACGACTAGCGCCTAAGTTCAAGGGCTTTTAGCGTAAAGCCTCAAGCAGTCTCGACTCTACGGAAGGCCAGGAATAGTGATGCTGGACATAATCTTTTCCTGCTTTTCCCATCGCCTCCCTGAGTGATGGCTTGCCCAATAGTAGTGAGAGGGCTTCTTCAAATTCGGGATAATTCCGGAACCAGAGTCCTCCATTGGACTTCCTGCAATGATCGGGCATGACGTCCCCGGCCCCATGAACCAGCACTGGGGTATCTGCCAGCCAGGATTCCAAGATTACAATACTGAAACTCTCATTCACCGAGGGATGACAAAAAGCGATGGCTCCCGCCATGGCGTCATGCTTTTCCTGTTCCGTGACGAACCCGAGATCTAGAATATGGGGTGCCAGTCTGGTGGGAGGATCATAGGTCCCACTGCCTGTCAGGACCAGTTTGATATTCAAACCAGTCCTTTCTCTGAAAATATCCAGATAATCCAAAAGGATGGGGGTACCCTTCATGGGTTCCCGCCGACCGGAATAGAGGATGTAGGGTGTCGTGAGATGATGGCGTTGACGGAATCCCTTCGGGTTTGTATCAAAACCGTTCAAACCCATGCCGACCACGTGTGCCTTTGCAAGGTCAAGTCCATACAATTGTTGTGCCAGATTCCGTTCCGGGTCAGAATTGAATATCCAACCTTTGACATTCAGAAACATCTCCCGGACAGTTTTCAAATAGGCAAATGACTCATCATGCAGACAGGGGAGAAGAATCGTTTTGTCTGGATGGATCTGACTGGCGAAATAGACCAATGCGAAAAGATAGGGCCCCATGACGATGCGGTCGTAGCGGTGCCCTTCCGTTTTCAAATAGTGGTAAAGAGCCTGGCTGTTGACATTGTTGTGATGCCAACTCAATTCTTCGTCGCGGGTTAGTTCCATGGAGCGACTGATCCGGTTTTGGATAGTAATGAATGTATTCAGATCACGTCCTGAATCCACGGGGAAGTAATGCACCGTAATGCCGGCAATCGAAGTATGACCCGGGGGAACTTCATTTTCCCAGGTAAAATGATTGCGAGCGCAGGTGGTTAGGTAATCGACTTGCCAACCTTTGGACACAAGCCGTTCGGCAAGCTGGCGGAGAAGCGTTTCTGCGCCACCGACAGTAGGGCCTTCAGAAAAGCGGGGCGAGACAAAAGCTATGCGGGGTGGGGTGGACATCAACCGGGGGGAAGTTTGGATTCCAATTTGACAATACGGGCTTCAAGCGTCTTGATTTTTTCACGATATTTTCGATCTACCTCTTCGGCGGCGGATAGCAAAAGCCCGTTAACCTGATTCTGTTGTGACCAGAGTCGATACGTATAGAATTTCAACAGGCTCCAGATGATTTTTTTTAGTTTAACCAAAAGAGGCGCAAAAGCGGTCCGTCGTTCGCGGATTTCAAAGTCATTGATATCAATGAAGACGGCTTCGCGCAGGCTTTCCATGTAAAATTCGAAGAAGTTTTCGTCTTTCTTCATATGCATCAGGTTATACCGTTCCGCCCGGGCCAGTTGAGCTCCCGCATAAGCGCCCGACTTCATTTTGGCAGCCACCGTTTCCTGGATTTCAGCCATAATGCGCTGTACATCCACTCCCTCGGTGTCAATTTCAAACAGTTCGGTGCTCATGGGGCCAAAGACGATTAAATTTTTTCAATGCTGATCATCGGATCATCTTTTTTGATAGGTGCGCCATGCAGAACAAGCATGGAAATGATTTTGCATTTGTAAGGTGCTTTGATTGGGTTAAAAAGCTTCATGGCTTCCACGATACAAACGGTCGCGCCTTCTTCGATCACATCGCCTTCCTTGGCAAATTCAGGTTTACCGGGGCCAGGTGAACGATAGAATGTCCCGTTAAGTGGTGCATTGATGCTTGGACCCGATATGGGTTTGGCCGCCGCTGGAGCGGCGGGGACTTCCGGGGCAGTAGTAGGCATCGTGCCTGCGGCTGTTGGGACGGCAGTGGTTGCAACTGGAGCCGCAGACGCGGGAGTTGTGGCGGGTGTCATTAAGGAACCCATCGTGACGCCTGTGGCATTGATGCTGATCACGCTTCCTCCATGCTGAATCGTGATCTGAGAAAATTTTAGAGCGCTGACTTTATCGACCAACTGATTAATCTGTTCGTAATCCGAAGTGGCTAGGAATGGAATCGCGGCGGCGGCAACCGGAGCGGGAGCAGGTTTGGTCGCCGCTTCTTGTTTGGCCAGTTCCACGTCAGCAGGAATGGGGGGGCGCTGGTCAGGCGGAAGAGCACGCCATTTGAAATAATCCAGCGCAACTTCAGGGAAGAGGCAATAGGAAATGATGTCCTCTTCCTTTTTGATCAGTTTGGGATCCACCCCTTCCGTGGCGTCGGGAAGCATGGGTTTTAGAAGATCTGCCGGGCGTCCGGTGATGGGCTTTTCATTGCCCAAAATCTTTTTCATCACAGCTTTATCCATAGGGGCTGGGGAGCGGCCATAGAGCCCCATGGCGTAGTCCTTGACTTCCTGCGCCACGAGCGAATAGCGCTCGCCGGAAAGAACATTCATGACGGCCTGAATGCCAATGATCTGGCTGGTAGGGGTGACGAGCGGGGGATACCCGAGATCGGCCCGGACACGCGGTAATTCGGAGAAAACCTGATCGAGTTTATCCAGAGCGCCCTGTTGCGCCAACTGGCCGCGCAGGTTGGAAATCATTCCCCCAGGAATATGATGCAACAGCACTTCCGGGTCAATAATGTTGTCCGACTCATGCGCCTTGAGTTGGCGCAAAGGTGCCAGTTCAACGAAAAATTTACAGACTTGCCGGAGCGCATCCTGGTCAAGGTTTGCGTGATAATGTGTTTCTGAGAAGATGGCCAACATTGTCTCGACCGGGGGCTGGGAAGAAAAGCCTGCCATCGGGGAGATGGCGCAGTCGATGGCTCCTGCCCCGGCGCGTACCGCTTCCACATAGGTGGAGGAGGCCATTCCGCTGGTTGCATGGGAATGGACTTGGATCGGGATCTTCGTCTCACGAACCAAGGCTGACACCAAACGTTCGGCCGCGATGGGGGTCAGGATTCCCGCCATGTCTTTAATACAGAGCGAATCAATCCCCATGTCGATTTGCTCTTTGGCCACTTTGACATACAAATCGACGGTGTGGACGGGGCTCACCGTGTAGCTGATGGTTCCTTGGGCGTGCCCCCCGTATTTCTTGACACACTTGATGGCCTGTTCCAAGTTCCGGGAGTCGTTTAGCGCATCGAAAATTCGGAAAATGTCAATTCCATTGGCAACCGCCAACGCCACAAAGCGATCAACCACGTCGTCGGCATAATTTTTGTATCCCAGAATATTCTGGCCACGCAGAAGCATTTGAAGGGGTGTTTTTTTGGCATGAGCCTTGATCAGACGTAGGCGTTCCCATGGATCTTCCCGCAGGAATCGAAGGCATACGTCAAAGGTGGCACCACCCCAGACTTCCAAGGAGTAATAGCCAACATTGTCCACGGCATCAATGATCTTCATGATATCGCTGGTACGCATCCGGGTCGCCCAGAGGGATTGATGGGCGTCACGCAGTGTGGTGTCTGTTATCCGCAGTGGGATATGATTGGCACTGTCGCGAATGATGTCCTGAGCGATATCTGATTTTTTCTTAGCCATAATCTTTCCTTTCTTAAATTATTTGAAACGGCCCATGGCCGCAAATTTTTCAAATCGCCGACTGGTCAGTTTCTTCGGGGATATTTTCGCCAGGCTATTTAAATGCTTGAGGAGGGTTTTCCGGGTTGCCTTCATGGTCGCGGCATGATTGCGGTGTGCGCCACCTAGGGGCTCGGGGATAATTTCGTCAATAATTTTGAGTTGAAGCAATGATTTGGCGGTGATTTTAAGGGCATTGGCGGCTTCTCCCGCCTTGGAACCGTCCCTCCAGAGAATGGAGGCGCAGCCCTCGGGTGAAATCACTGAGTAAACGGCGTTGGAGAGCATGAGCACGATATCGCCTACTCCGATGCCAATCGCTCCGCCACTTCCTCCTTCTCCCGTCACCAACGCAATGACAGGGGTTTTGAGGGCAAACATTTCTAGCAGGTTTCTGGCAATGGCTTCGGCTTGGCCCCGCTCTTCGGCATCACGTCCAGGAAAAGCACCAGGGGTATCAATAAATGTCACGATGGGGAGGTGAAATTTTTCTGCCAACTTCATCAGGCGCAGGGCCTTACGATAACCTTCCGGGCAGGCTTGACCGAAATTACATTTGATTTTCTCATCGAGGTCACGGCCCTTTTGATGCCCTATGACCATGATACGGTGATTTTCCAACGTGGCGAAACCGCCGATCATTCCGTGGTCATCGCCAAAGAGACGATCGCCATGGAGCTCAATAAACTCTGAAAAGAGCCCATTGATAAAATCACGGATCAGGGGGCGCTCCGGATGCCGGGCGACTTGTACGGTCTGCCACGGCGTGAGATTGGCATAGGTTTCCTTGAGTTTCTCAACCCGTTCCAGTTCCAAGCGGTTGAGATCTTTAACGAGTGAACCTGTTGGCTCAGGGTTTTTAGCTTTAAACTCCTCGATTTTTGCCTCAATATCAGCCACATCTTTTTCAAAATCCAGACTCATCGTTACTCCATTGGTTAGGGGTTTCGAGTTTACGTTCGTACTGCCAGTGCTTTGTTTAGCGGCAGCCGGCGTATTTCAGAATCTTGTAGAGCATCTCTTTCATATCTTTGCGATGCACAATCATGTCTACGAAACCGTGGTCTACTAGGTATTCTGCGGTTTGGAAGTCTTCAGGAAGTTTCTGTTTGATGGTTTCCTCGATGACGCGGCGGCCTGCGAAACCAATTAGAGCCCGTGGTTCGGCAATATGAATATCGCCTACCATGGCGTAACTTGCTGATACACCGCCTGTTGTGGGGTCTGTCATGATGGAGATATAAGGAAGATTTGCTTCTCGAAGTTGTGCCAGGGCCGCACAGGTTTTAGGCATCTGCATCAAGGAAATAATTCCTTCATGCATGCGCGCTCCGCCTGAAGCCGAGATAATAATATACGGAAGTTTGTATTTAACCGCATACATGGCGGCCAGAAGGATTTTTTCACCCGTTCCACTGGCCAAGCTGCCTCCCATGAAACGGAAGTCCATGATCGCCATGGAAACCTTAATTCCCTTGATTTTGCCTGTTCCGGTGACAACCGACTCCTTCATTCCTGTTTTTTCACAGTTTTCAGCCGCCTTATCGGCGTAGGGCCCTTTGGAATCTGAAAATTTTAAAGGGTCGTTCCAACTGATTTTCGCGTTTAATTCAGAAAAAGAGTCTTGATCCAGCAGCAAATCCACCCGTTCCTGCCAATTCAAACGCTCGTGGAAATGGCAACGGTCACAAACTTTAAGATTTTTGTCCCATTCTTCCTTGTAAATGTGGGCTTTACAAGACGGACATTGAATCCAGACTTCTTCTCTGATGGAAGAATCCAGTTTGGCGGCTGTCTTTTTTGTTTTGGTAAACCAACCCATGAGCCAACAAGCCTCCTCTTTAGGTGTTTCAGTTCTTCGTAACGGGGGAAAGTGTTACCACGACAAGGGGATGGTTTTCAAGGGAAAAGGAGGGGGGCCGGACGATATGATTCTTGAATTGATGCTTTTGCTTCTGTTACGTTGAGCTCTTGTCATAGGAATACACCATTGTTGTGAGGAGGCTAATAAGATGAGCATACGAAGATTGAAGGCGGCGATCCGTGATGTGCCTGATTTCCCCAAGCCGGGCATCATATTCAAGGATATTACCCCGGTTCTGAGTGACCCGAAGTTGTTTCGGGCCGCTGTTGATTTGTTTGCCAAACGCCACCGGGATAAGGGGATCCGGAAGATTGCGGTAATTGATGCACGTGGATTCCTGTTCGGGGCTGCCTTAGCCTATAAGCTGAAAGCCGGTGTGGTACCCATTCGCAAAAAGGGGAAATTGCCTTATCAAACCTATGAGGAAAGTTATGAGCTCGAATATGGTGCAGCCACTTTGGCCATTCATGTCGATGCCTTTTCACCCGGCGAGCCAGTGGTACTGGTCGATGATCTTTTGGCAACAGGGGGGACGGCGCTGGCTTCCGCCAAACTCATTGAACGGGCAGGAGGGAAGGTGGAAGAAATTGATTTTCTCGTTGAACTGGGTTTTTTGAATGGGCGTGATAAACTGGAAGGTTATAACCTATTCGTTCCCATTAAATATTGAGGCTAATGCTGTTGGCGATAGCTTGGGCTTTGTCGGGGGTATCCACCAGCCTGACCAGAGTTAAAGCGAAGTCAAAAGTGGTGCCAGCCCCCTGACTGGTGACAATGTGGCCATCGACCACCGTCGGGGTGTCAAGCCGTGGGGTAACAGTCAGTTTGTTGGCAACGCCCGGATGGCAGGTTGCTTTCTTTCCGTCGAGAATACCGGCGGCCTGCAGTGCCAGAGGGCCTGCGCAGACGGCACCCACCCACTTCTCCGCCTGATAAAACTGCCGGATGGTTTCCAGTAAAGGCTGAAATTTCAGGAATCGCTCTACTCCCGGGCCACCACCGGGGATCATTATAATATCAAACTCGGAGGGGGTGATATCGCTCCATTGCTTGTCGGGCATCAGGCGAACACCCCGCGAGGCAGTGAGCAGACCTGGCTCAATGCCGACTACGATGACCCCCCATTGGGCGCGGCGCAGGATATCAATAATGATGACCGCTTCCATTTCCTCCGTGCCATGGGTGATGGGAACGAGAACATTTGGCATGGGGTTGGACTGCTCCTTAATCGTTTCTCCGCCCGCCGAGCAGGCCCGCCCGCCACAGGTAGTAGAGCAAGGTGAGCAGGGCGGTGATGGCCGAGGCCACGTAGGTTAAAAATGCAGCATTTAAGACGCGGCCGGCATCTTCCTGCTCCCGGACGTTGACGATCCCTGAAGAAACCATCAATTTTTTGGCGCGGGCACTGGCATCCCATTCAACGGGCAGGGTGATCAAGGAGAAAACCACGGTGACGCTGAAAAGCACGATGCCGATCAGGATCATTTTCGGGTTGTGCATGAACATACCTGCCAGAAAAAAAATGTAAGACCCCATGCTTCCAATCTGTGTGGCCGGCACCAGAGAAGAGCGAAGCCCCAGCCAGCCATAGGCGGAAGCATGTTGTAAGGCGTGCCCGGCTTCGTGACAAGCGACTCCAATGGCGGATAGCGACGGTGAATCGTAAACATTCTCGGATAAACGCAGGGTCCGTGAGGTGGGATCGTAATGATCACTCAGGAAGCCACTGGCGCGTTCGATTTTGACATTGGTGACACCGTTACGAGTCAACATTTGTCGAGCCGCTTCCGCGCCTGTCATGCCAGAGGCGGCTCGGACTTCCGAATAGCGCGCGAAGGTGGATTTAACCTTAACGGTGGCAATTAAGGCGAGCACCATGCCGGGCCCGATAAATAAAAAATAAATGGGGTCAAAAAACATGGATTATAACCTCCTTACTAAGGTTTTCAACCTAGGGACTGACAGATCGTAATCGCGGCGACCCCGACGATATCGTCTGCGCTGCATCCCCGGGAGAGATCATTTACGGGTTTGGCCAGACCCTGGAGAATGGGGCCGTAAGCGATGGCGCCAGCCAGTCGCTCGGTGATTTTGTAAGCAATATTTCCTGCTTGAAGATCGGGAAATATGAAAATATTGGCTGCGCCCTTCAGGGGGCTGTCGGGACATTTTTTGGCCGCAACACCGGGCACCGTGGCGGCATCAAATTGGAGTTCGCCATCCACGACGGCATTTAATCCCAGTTCCGCCACGCGTTTTTTCGTCAACTCTGTGGCCTTGATCATTTTGTCCACCATTGGATGTTGAGCGCTCCCGCGGGTTGAAAAGGACAACAAGGCAACGCGGGCCTGTCCGCCGACCAGCACTTTGTGGGAGGCAATGGTCGACACGGCAATATCCACCAATTGTTCGACGGTGGGGTCTGGATTGACACCGCAGTCGGCGTAAAGAAGGATGGAGTCCCCGGCAGGGGTCGGCTTGGCCAACTCCATGGCAAAGAAACTGCTCCCTGTTTTGATGCCAGGAGCCGTACCCACACATTGGAATGCCGCGCGCACCATATCGGGGGTCGAGGCGATACTGCCTGCGACCAGACCGTCTGCCATTCCAAGGCGTACCATCATGTCACCGAAATAAAGGCGATCTAGTAACAGGGTGCGGGCCTTCTCGATCGTGAGGCCCTTATGTTTGCGAAGTTCGAACAGTGCCTGAGCGATACGTTCGAAATCCGGAGAATGGGGGTAATCCAACAGGGTAACGGGAAGTCCGGCAAAAACGACGCCAGCGGTCGATTTATGGACTTCCGATGGAGTGGCCAAAACGATGACTTTGGCAATACCCTGTTGTGCAATTTTGACCGCCGCCTGCATGACGCGCGGATCATGACCTTCGGCCAGAACAAGGGTACGGTGGGCCGCACGAGCTTTCGGAATGAGTGTTTCAAGAAGTGACATAAGTAATGAACCTTTCGAAATATTATTTAATACAGGCGGGGCAGGGGAGTATGGATTTATTGGGGACTGATAATAAACGGACGGTTTCCCGGGCGATCATCAGTTCCTCATTGGTTGGCATGACGATTGCTTTCAACTTGCTTTCTGGCGTACTGATGATGGCAGGACGTCCGATTGCCTGGTTGTTTTTCTCGGGATCCAGATGGCAACCCAGTGCTTCAAGTTTACGGATCGTCTGCTCACGGATATAGGAACTGTTTTCCCCTATGCCCCCCGTGAAGACGACCGCATCGGCACCATTCAGAAGGGTAAAATAGGAGCCGATATATGAGACCAGACGCTGAACAAACATGCGGATACCACGTTGTGCCTGAAGATTTCCGGCTTCAGCAGCGGCAATATTATCGCGCATATCTCCACTGCCAATGCCCGAGACACCCAGCAGACCACTGCATTTATTGAGTAATTTGTCGATGGCATCAGGCGTCATGCCGCGGCGGGCCAGGTAAAGGACGACGGCAGGATCAATATCACCGCATCGGGTGCCCATGACAAGTCCGTTCAGTGGTGTCATGCCCATACTAGTATCCAACACATTGCCGCGTTCCACCGCAGTAATGCTGGCGCCATTGCCGAGATGTGCCGTTATCAGTTTGAGTTCTCCCAGCGGAGCGTTCAGAAGGTTGGCGGTGGCGTAGGATACGAATTTGTGAGACGTACCGTGAAATCCATATTTGCGGATTCCGAACTTCTCGTAATATTCGTAGGGAATGGCGTAGAGATAAGAAGAGGCCGGCATCGAATGGTGGAACGCGGTGTCGAAAACTGCAATGTTCGGAACCCCGTCGAACACGAGTTGGCACGCCTCAATTCCACCGAGGTTGGGGGGGTTGTGAAGCGGGGCGAGAGCGGCGCATTCGTGAATATTATTTTTCACTTCATCGGTGACAATGACCGAGTCATGGAAATTCTCGCCACCATGAACCACGCGATGGCCGATGGCCTCGACATCCTTCAGGCTGTCCAGGACCCCCACGTCACTTTCAATCAGTTTTGCACATACCAGTTTCAAGGCTTCAGCGTGATTAGAAACGTAGGCCTGTTCCTTAAAGGTGCTGCCGTCAAAACGCTCATATTTGAGGAAAGGTTCATTCATGCCAATACGTTCCACAATTCCCTTCGCCAGCATTTTCTCGTTATCCATGGCGAACATGGTGAATTTCAGGGATGAACTTCCGGCGTTAATGACGAGCACATTTACAGGCCCGCGCAATGATACAGATGCAGACATATTAATTCCTCAATGCACTAAAGGTTTAGTCGTTAAAAAAACGTGATATATTTGCATGACGCGAACACGAAGTTCAAGCATATACGCGCAAATTTAAAATATTTATACGGATCAAAAGGGGCGTGTTTCGGGCATGATGCGTGTGCGGCGAAAGCGGGCAGGGGTGACGCCTGTCAACCGCTTGAAGTGCTTGATGAAATAGCTCTGGTCATTGAATCCTACTTCATAGGCGATTTCCGTACATTTTTTTTCGGTGTTTTCTAAAAGCTGGATGGCGTTTTGAACGCGCGAATGAATGATAATTTGAAGCAGGGTCTTCCCGCTGTGCTCCTTGACCACATGGGCCAGTCGACAGGGGCTTAATCCCACTTCCTGGGCGATGTCCTTGAGGCGGATGGGTTTCATATAGTTGCGGGTGATGAAGTCGAGTGCTTGGGTGACGTGGGTGTTGGATCGATTAAATCCATGCAGGTAAATCCCCTTAATGAAGTCATTCAGGGCGTCGGTCAGAACACGCGCCAAGGCTTCGAAATCACGGGCCCGGATCAGGCGCTCCATCCATTGATGATTACGTTCAAGGAGTGATTCCATGGCTGGGCTGTCTTCCACGGCTGTGCGGGTGAGATAGCTCATCATTTCAATGGCACGGGCGCGTAGTACGACCAGTTTCGGGGTGGAAAGATACATGGCTCCCAACATTTCATTCAGCACCTGGCGAGCCCCGGTTTGATCACCCGCCCGGATATGGGAGAGCAGGATCCGCTCCTTCTCAAACGGATAAGCAGAAAACGCCCCCCGTCGGCGTTGATCTTCGACGGCTTCGGCAATTTGTTGTTGTTGCTGGGTACGAAGACGGTTTTCCTCCAGTTGAATGGCCTTCCAACCACTCATCTGGTAGAAGGTACGCTCCAGATAGGCGGTGGCTTCGCTCCGTTCACTGGCGGAAAGGATAGGGCGACTGATGTAATATTCATGGGCCGCTAGGGGGGATAGCCCCAGTGTGAGCAGGTGTCGGGTGCAATCCGATTCGGACAGAAGAGATTCTTTTAACAGCACATCCCCCCCGATCAATGCTCCATGGATAATTCTGCGGTGCTCAAGCGCAACGATCCAACTGCCTAGTCCTGGTGTGGTTTGAAAGAAATAGGGGTATCCCATCGTGACACTTTCATGAAGGGCATAGGTGCGAAGTTTTTTAATCCTCATGATCGGAGATCCAAGAGGATCGGCCTCTGGATCCGTGTATCCGTTCAGATCCATGAAGAAGGGGCGCACCCCTGTAGCCCGACGGACATCACGGGATATTTCGCTGAGAAGTCTTTTGGAGAGATTAGCCATAACGACAATAATCGTGTATTTATCTTTTGTCAGTCAAAAATATGAATTCGAAAATCCCTGCTGAATATTCAAAATATCTTGGTTTATGTGCGTAAGGTCAAGAGAACTTATGTCCTAAATTTTGCAATTTTATCATTCTTCATGGCATATACAGCAAGAATGTTGCATTTTTGAGCCGTAAGGATCTATTTTCAAGGGGGTAAGGACTGCTACATTGCGTCCCATTCTTGAGAGATGGAATGCAGTGCAACTAGTAAAAGGAGTATTCAATGAGTGCAGTTTTGGAGCAGATCAAAGAAACATTGATGAAGGGTAAGGCCAATGATGTCAAAACGTTGGTGCAGCAGGCGTTGAACGAGAATATTGGGGCTGCAGAAATTTTGAATAATGGCCTGCTATCCGGTATGGGCATCATTGGAGAGCGATTCAAGAAGAACGAAGTCTATGTGCCCGAAGTGTTGATTGCGGCGCGTGCCATGAAAGCCGGTATGGAAATTCTGAAACCTGCACTGGCGGCGGCCAAGGTGGAGCCTCGAGGTGTTGTCGTGATCGGCACAGTGAAGGGAGATCTCCATGACATTGGTAAAAATCTTGTTGGAATGATGTTGGAGGGGGGCGGGTTCAAAGTGGTGGATGGCGGTGTCAATGTTGAGGCGGGCAAATTTATTGAGCTAGCGCGGGCCCACAATGCATCGTTGATTGGTGTTTCGGCCTTGCTGACCACCACTATGACGAACATGAAGGAAGTGGTCGATGTCCTGAAGCACTCCGATCTTGCCGGAAAGGTAAAGCTGATTATTGGTGGCGCCCCGGTCACACAGGCGTTTTGTGATGAAATCGGGGCTGATGGTTATGCTCCCGATGCCGCCTCTGCTGCGGATCTGGCAAAAAAACTGGGATGATTTACGGTCGGATTAAGCCCCTCGCTGTTGTGGAGGACGGATAACGCGGAGCTTATAATGTCCATAGAACCCTGAAGGGTGGCGTGAAGCTGCCGCCTTCAGGGTTTCTTTGTTTCCCGGGGTACCGTAAGTTGACACTCTGGTGTAATCGTGACATTATTTATCGTTTCCAGTTTACGGGGAAAGGATTTTTTATGGCTGTTCTGATTGGAATGTCGAGTACAGTAAAAGGAAAGAAGTACGAGTTGACCCATAATGAAACTTTCATTGGGCGAGTCCGTCAGAATCAAATTCCAATTGAGGATGCTTCTATTTCCAGTCGCCACTGTAGTATCGTTTGTGATGAACATAAATTTACACTGGTTGATCTCGGTTCCACTAATGGAACCCGCCTTAATGGTGCCGTCATCACCAAAGCCGGTTTGCGGCCAAAGGATATTATCCAAGTGGGGAACGTCGAATTGATGTTTGACGGTCAGGATGTCGAGGTGGATACAAATTCGGCCTCCGACACCGCTCAAATTGAAATCATGGCGGAACCGGTTCATATTCCGCAAAATTTTCACACGGCCTCCCCGTTTGGCAACCGCAAAGATAATCGAAAACCGTGGGTAATCTTGACCATCGGGTTGATTATGCTGGTGGTGGCGGCACTTGTGTTTTTCATCGTCAGAATGTTTTCTAATTGATGGCTCTCCAGAACAGGCGACGTGCCGGCATGACGCTGGTTGAGATTTTGGTTGCGATGTCTGTTTCGGCTTTGATTTTGTTGGCTGCCGTTTCGGTGTATCGCACCCTGGTTGGATCACTCCATCGTCAACAGAGCAGCCGGCAGACCCCTGCCTATGCTGCTTTGGAGCAATTGCGGCAGGATCTGGCCCAGTGTGCCCAGGTACCCTCCACCAATCTCCCGGCCTTTCTCCTGGAAAGCCAGAGCCGAGGAACGAATCTCCCGCACCTTTCCTCTCTCGACTTCTCGATGGGGGGGCTCCCTTCAGCGGATACCGATTTTTCGAATCTGGAAGTCACGAGGATCCGCTATCATTTAATTCCCGCAGAAGCAGATGGGGACGGGATATTGGTGCGTGAAACCATGAGCTTATGGGGACCAAATGCCCTTGCTCCTGCGGTGAGTAATGGCATTTTGGATCATGTGATGGTGTTCGAGGTGTTTGTCCTTTCCGACACAGGTTGGACGAACAACTGGGTTTCATCGAATCGGACTTTGACCCCGCGCGCGGCGCGTCTTCGTCTGGATTGGCGAACCGAGACATCGACGGAAACGGCCAGCCTGGAGGTCTTCATTCCTGCCGGTAATCTTGTGTCGGGAGGGAAGCCTGTGCCGTAGATTTTTGATTTTAAGATTTTTTATCTTGCGTCATAAGAGGGAGATATCTATTATCCGCACCTCATTAATTCAAGGAGACGACCGATGGGTAGGGCATGCGAAATTTGTAATAAGACGGTTAGTACCGGCAATCGAATTGTGCGTCACGGTTTGGCCAAGGCTGATGGAGGTATCGGCTTGCACACTACAGGAATTACGCGACGGAAATTCCTGCCGAATCTTCAGAAGATTCGCGTCAAAGAAGGCGGAAGCGTAATACGCAAGACTGTTTGCACGGGTTGTATCCGTTCCGGAAAAATTGTTAAAGGGTAACGGGAAACCGAGTTCTCGTTTTCTTTAAATTATTGAAAGTGATTGAAAAGAGCGTGGAGTGAAAACTCCGCGTTCTTTTTTTATACTTCCCGTAAATTCCCGGCTTGTTTTGCCTGTCGATAAGCGGCGTAGGAACGTGCCAGGCCATCGCGTAGTTCCACGGTAGGTCTCCAGCCAATGGCGCGGATGCGGGAGACGTCCAGGAGTTTTCTAGGGGTTCCGTCTGGTTTTGTTGTGTCGAACACGATCTTACCCTTGTAGCCGACGGTATCGCAGATCAGGTTGGCGATTTCCATCAGGCTTTGATCGACACCTGAGCCGACATTAATCAGATCGGGTGGATTTGATGTTTTGAGCAGAGCGAGCGTGGCTTCCGCCAGATCATCAACATAAAGGAACTCGCGGCGCGGCTTGCCAGTGCCCCACATCACCACCTCCGGTGCGTTGGCTTCACGGGCTTCGTCAAAGCGGCGGATGAGTGCCGGGATGACGTGGGAATTATAGGGATGATAATTGTCACCCGGTCCGTACAGGTTGGTCGGCATGAGGGAATGATAAAGTACCCCGTACTGCTTGCGGTAATATTGACACAGTTTCAGGCCCGCAATCTTGGCGATGGCATAGGGTTCATTCGTTGGCTCCAGAGGGCTGCTGAGCAGGTATTCTTCCTTCATAGGCTGCGGTGCCTCGCGGGGATAGATGCAGGAGCTCCCCAGAAAAAGTAGGCGTTGTACGCCTGTTTGCCAGGAGCCATGGACGAGATTCATGGCCATCGCCAGGTTCTGATAGATAAATTCGGCAGGATAGGTGCTGTTAGCCCCGATGCCGCCGACACGGGCCGCTGCTACAAGGACGATATCCGGTCGCTGTGCTTCCAGGTAAGCCTTGGTGCTGGGCCCATCCGTCAAATCCAGTTCGGAACGGATTTGGGTGATGATGTTTTTGATACCGTGGGCTTGCAAAGCTCGCAGGAGCGATGCTCCCACCAAGCCTTGGTGGCCGGCTAAATAGACACGGGATGAGGCATTCAGGAGTATGGGTGTATTCATTATTTTTTTCCTTTTCTGTCAGTTTTTTTTAAAAGGGGTTGTGGCTTGGCGGGCGCAACCGGCGTAGGGGTGGTGTTGACGGCTTGGGCGTTGGCCAGTTCGCACATCGCCAGCTTGAGATCCTCTTCGATCATCATGGAAACCAGTTCTTTAAAGCGGATTCGGGGTTCCCAGTGGAGTACGCGTTTGGCCTTGGCCGGGTTACCAACCAGCAGAGCCACCTCGGAGGGGCGCTCGTAGTGGGGATCATGCTGGACGTAGTCCTGCCAGTCCAGATCCAGAAGACTAAAGGCTTCCTCGCAGAATTCCCGCACCGAATGGGCTTCATTGGTGGCAATCACATAGTCGTCAGGGGTATCTTGCTGGAGCATTTGCCATATCGCTTGCACGTAGTCGCCGGCAAACCCCCAGTCGCGTTGGGCCTCTAGGTTGCCAAGAAAAAGGGCGGTTTGAAGGCCCATCTTGATACGGGTGGCTGCCCGGGTAATTTTGCGTGTTACAAAGGTTTCACCCCGCCGCGGGGACTCGTGGTTGAACAGGATGCCGTTACTGGCGTGCAATTGATAGGCTTCGCGGTAATTAACGGTTAGCCAATAGGCATACGCTTTAGCGCAAGCATAAGGGGAGCGAGGATGGAAGGGGGTTTGTTCGGTTTGGGGCGCCTCCGTGGCTTGACCAAACATCTCAGATGACGAAGCTTGATAGAATCGCGTTTTCCCCTGCAAGCCGGCGCTCCGTATGGCGTCCAGGATGCGGACGGTGCTCAGGCCGGTAATGTCGCCGGTATACTCCGGGATGTCGAAAGAGACCCGCACGTGACTCTGGGCACCGAGATGGTAGATTTCATCTGGCTGAAGTTCATAAACCAATTGCACCATTTGAACTGGATCTGCCAGATCGCCATAATGCAATGACAGGCGCGACTCCGTGATATGCGGGTCGCAGTAGAGATGATCAATCCGTCCCGTGTTGAAAGAGGACGAACGACGGATGACACCGTGAACCTCATAACCCTTAGCCAGAAGTAATTCCGCCAAGTAGGACCCGTCCTGTCCGGTGATGCCTGTAATAAGCGCTCGTTTCATGATAGATAGTCTAGCAGTCTGGCTATCGAATGTATTTGCGTATATACGTAAAATAAAGGTATATATATACGCATGAATTCGGTGAAAAGGGATGGAAATCACGCAGGTAATACGGAAAGCGGGCGAGGGGTAGCGGTTTTATTTGATACGGATCTGGATTATGCTACAGCCGTATATCAGGGGGTGCAGGAGCATATCGCGGCGGCGACTGGTTGGTCGGTCATACCACTGGCTCCAGGAAGTGAGGCGGCCCTGAGTGCCTTGCTGGCCGCAGGGCGCTTGTGCGGAATCATTGGGCCGTTCGTCAGTGATAGATGGATTCAGAGCCACGACCTTGCGACGGTACCGATGGTGAATGTCGGAAATTTGTCGGATATCAAAACCGTGGATGCGGTAACGCCGGATGACCGTGAGGCCGGGCGTATGGCGGCGCGGGTATTTGTAGAGGGTCGGGTACGGTACTTCGGGTTTGCGGGAGTGTCTGGAATTTTCCATTCCCGGTTGCGACAGGAAGGTTTTTGTGAAGTCATCCAGGCAGCGGGTGGCTTGGTGTCGATTGCGCCGATGGGGGGGGTAGGAGGAGCGGTTTCGGCGTGGCGCGTTTGGCTTGAAACGCTCAAGCGGCCGGCTGGGGTGTATTGTGCGACGGACTACCATGCCCGTTTAGTGGTGGCTACTTGCCGGGATATGGGACGTTTGGTGCCGGACGAGGTGGCCGTCATCGGAACTGGTAACGTCCTCATGCAGGGTTTGTTTGCCGGGATCGGGCTATCTTCGGTTGAGCTATCGGGGCGGACCGTGGGCCGTGAGGCGGCGCGGCAGTTGGAGGCCCGGGTTACAGGACAGATGACAGGGGGCCCGGTACGCCGCTGGATTCCGCCGGTTCGGGTGTGGCACCGCGAATCATCGGCCAGTTGCCTGGGTGGGGATCCGGTTGTGGCACGGGCTCAGGCCTATATCCGGCCCAGATTGTCCGAGCCATTGAATGTGGCCGCGGTGGCGCGTGGGATCGGTGTCTCACGTCGTTTATTGGAAATGCGATACCAAACGGCGTTGAAGAGGAGTCCTTATCAGGAATTAATGCGTCTGCGGATGGAGCAGGCCGCCTATCTCTTAGCGAACACACCGATGAAAGTTTTTGAGGTCGGCATGGCCTGTGGCTTTCCTGAACCCCACCATTTCAGCGCCGTATTTAAACGCTGGCACGGTCGCTCCCCGCGCGCCTCTCGCAACGTTTGATTTCCAAGTTGAATGGTGTTGGGTCAACCGAACAGTGACATCTGGGCGGAATCCCGGGGGCGTCGCTTTTGCCGGGCCAGTTTGGGCTGGCCCGCGTCGCTGAACTCGCCTTCTTCCAGATTGTTCAGAATTTCTTTGGCACGATCAATTACTTCGCTGGGCAAACCGGCCAACCGGGCAACTTGAATCCCATAGCTCTTATCTGCTGCCCCAGGCACAATTTTGCGGAGAAAGACAATCTGATCGTTACGCTCACGGACCACAACATTATAGTTCTTCACACCGTTCATGGTCAGAGCCAAATCCGTCAGTTCATGATAGTGCGTTGCAAAGAGAGTTTTGGCCTTGGCCTTAGGATTATTGTGCAAGTATTCCGCGACCGCCCAGGCAATACTGATCCCGTCAAAGGTGCTGGTCCCTCGGCCGATCTCATCCAAAATGATCAGGCTGCGCGAAGTGGCATTGTTGAGAATATTGGCGGTCTCCTGCATCTCGACCATGAATGTGCTGCGCCCACGGGCGATGTCATCACTTGCGCCAACACGGGTGAACACTTGATCGACCACCCCGATCTGCGCGGCGGAAGCCGGTACAAAGGAGCCCATCTGCGCCATAATTACAATCAACGCCACCTGACGGATATAGGTGGATTTACCGGCCATATTGGGACCAGTCAGCACAATCAATTGTGAATCCGTCCCGTTCAGTAGAGTATCGTTGGGTACAAAACGTTCCGCTTCTGACATACGTTCAATCACCGGGTGCCGACCATCTGTGATGGAAACCTGATCATCTGCTGAGATACGGGGCCTGACATAACGCCCCATCACGGCCCGTTCCGCCAGAGCGGCCAGAACATCCGTCTGCGCCAAGGATGTCGCTGTTTGCTGAATCCCGACAGTCTGCTCCACCACCTTATCCCGAATCTCGACAAAAAGCTCATATTCCAGTGCTTCCGCGCGTTCCTGAGCCCCGGTGATCTTGCGCTCATACTCCTTGAGTTCCGGGGTCACAAAACGTTCCCCATTGACAAGCGTCTGCTTGCGGATGTAATCGTCAGGAACATTGGCCAGTTGTCCCTTGGAAATTTCAATGTAATAGCCAAAGATTTTATTGAAACGGACTTTGAGCGTTTTGATGCCGGTGCGCGCCTGTTCACGGGTCTGAAACTCCGCCAACCATTGTCGCCCTTCACTGGCTGCCGCGCGAAGTTCATCCAACTCGGGGCTGAAGCCTTTGCGGATAATGCCCCCTTCTTTCAAGGCGATGGGGGGCTCATCTTCTATCGCCCGCTCAATCAAAGCCGCGAGTTCTGGCAACAGCTTCATCTCGCTTCCCAGATGCCTCAAGAGCGCCACGGGATGATCCACCATTAGGCTCTGCAATTCCGGCAAGGCGGTCAGGGAGGAGCCCATCCCGCGCAAATCGCGTCCATTTCCGCTTCCGGCGCTCAGGCGTGCTACCAATCGCTCCAAATCACGGATGCCGGTCAGCCGCTCACGGACATTGTGAAGTAAAGTTCGATCCCGCATTAAGGCCTCAACGGCGTCCAGACGACGTTCAATGCCCTGTACCTCGGCCAACGGACGCAGTATCCATTCGCGCATCAACCGGGCACCCATAGGGGTTTTGGTTTCATCCAGGGTTCCCAGTAAGCTCACCGAGCCGCGACGTTCTTCGTTACGCCGGGGCACCAGATCCAAATTCATACAGGTCGCCTGATCAATCATCATGAATTCAGCCGGATTACTCACCCGCAGGGAACGTACATGTTTGAGGTCACGCTTCAGCTCATCTTGAACGTAATACAGCACACCTCCGGCTGCTCCGACCGCCGCGGTCTTCTGCTCACACCCGAAACCCTCCAGCGAATGAACCGCAAAATGACGGATCAGCCGGTCCCGTGCCACGTCATAGCGAAACACCCAGTCTTCGCTGCTGGTGATGACAATTCGGTCGAGTGAGGCAATCAGGGATTTCATCGCCGGATCATTCAGTTGTTCTGAGGGAATCACACATTCACGCGGACCGAACTGCTTGAGGGTGTCCACCAGAAGTGTGGCGTCGGCCGATTCTTCCACCCAGAAAGCACCTGTGGAAATATCCAGTAAGGCCAGACCAAACATGTTCCCGCTGCGGCAGAACCCGCCGAGATAGTTGTTTTGCACCGAAGTCAGGATTGCATCCTGCATTACGGTACCAGGCGTCACGATGCCTGTTACTTCCCGGCGGACAAGCCCTTTGGTCATGGAGGGGTCTTCCACCTGCTCGCAAATCGCAACTTTTTTCCCGGCACGGATCAGTTTGGCCAGATAACTGTCAACGGCATGAAAGGGAATCCCGCACATGGGAATGCTCTGGCGTCGTGTCAGGGTGATGTCGAGAATCTGGGCGGCCTCCTTGGCATCCTCAAAAAACATCTCGTAGAAATCGCCGAGCCGGAAAAAAAGAATCGTATCCGTTGGCAGCTTGTTGCGAATCTGCCGGTACTGCGACATCATTGGCGTCAAAGTTTCCCCACTCATGATAATCCTCTTTCACCTACCCCATCCGCCAGTTGCTGCCACTGGCCCACTTCCAACATTTCCGGGCGGATGCGAGGATCCACCCCCATCTTCTCAAGTACAGTTAGGGCCTGATCAAGCTCAAATCCCAATTTGGGGGCGACGCGGGAGAGAATCGTGGCCAACTGTTTGCGCCGGAATACAAAAGACTCCTTGGTCAAACGGGTAAACATGGCACGGTCTCCAACATTCAGTACGTCATCCGGTAAGCGCTTGAGCAATACCACTGCTGATTTCACTTTCGGACGTGGACAAAAACAGGAGGGACTGATCACCTTGATGATCTCGACGTGATACACCCGTTGTGCCCAGACGCCCATCAGTCCCCGGGTTTCAGTTCCAATGGCCGCCGAGAGACGCTCGGCGACTTCCAACTGGAGGGTGACGGTGATTTGGGCGGGTGGGCGCGGCAGGGTGAAAACATTCATCAGGATGCGACTCCCCACAGAATAGGGAAGGTTGGAAACCAATTGGGTAATCTTTTCTCGTTCAAAAAAATCAGCATCCAGGTCTAGTGCATCGCCGAGTATGAGCGAGAGGGCGGCGTGGTCATGGAATTGCTCTTGCAGGTAATCATAAAAGCCCCGGTCTTTCTCCACCGCAATTACGCGGCCGGACTTCCGGGCTAGAATTTCGGTTAACACACCCAGGCCAGGCCCGACTTCCAGCACCACATCATCCGGTTGGGGATGGGCGGTATTGATGATGATGTCGCGGATATTGGCATCGATCAGAAAGTTCTGGCCCAACAGAGTATTTGGTGTCAGACCACGAAGATGAAGCAACGCCAGAACTTGAGAAGGACTTGTAAGGTTCATCAGGGACTTCACTCCAGCCTCATCAGGGCTCCTGATCAACCAGTTTGATATAGGCATCTTTTCGTAAACGCGCGATCCATACTGCCGTCAGTTGTCGGATATCCTTTCGGCGCAATTCCTTCTCAATGGAGGCACGCACCACCTCAAAAGGCAGGGTTCCCGCAGGATGCCGATCTTCCAATTTGACCAGATAGAAGTCGCCATCCATGTGAATCACGTTGCTCAGTGAGTTGGTCGGTAGCGAAGCTAAGGGAACGGTTAATTCGGGGCGTAAATCTTTGGTTGCGACCCAGCCCCAATCCCCGCCCTCTTGCGCTTTGCCATCTTCTGAGAGTTTCTTGGCCATATCGGCAAAATCGGCGCCTGCTTTCAGTTGCAATACCGCATTGGACACGGAGACTGCACGAACCTCTGAATCTGTAGTGTTGGTGGATCCATGGATCAGAATCACACGGAGTTTCATCTGTTCTTCCTGGTAGTATTTCTTGGGATTCGTGACATAAATTTCGCGCACATCCTTGGGCGAAATTACCACCTTGGACTCAACCTCGCGTCCTCGCATCATGCCTACAATGACCCGCTCCCGCATGCGGCGGCGCCATTCGTCCATGGATAGTTTTTCTTCGCGAAGTGCTTTGAGAAATTCCTGTCGATCCCCGCCAAAGCGATCCTGAATGAAATCGCTGACCTTCTTCTCCACATATTTGTCGACGCCATCCTTGTTGACCTTGGTATCCTCTTCATAGGCTTTCAGGATCAGTTTGGCGTTGATCAGATCATCAAGCGCCTCACTATAGGCCGTTTTTATTTTTGCCGTCAGTTCTGCGCCTTCATAAACCTGACGCCATTGTGGCAAAGAGGGGGCGATGGCTTCGTTCACTTCCCCGACCGTTACCACGGTGTCATTGACATAGGCCGCCACGCCATCAAGGGTAACGGCCCCGCCTTGGCAGTCAACGGCAAGCGCAACGATCATTAAAGTTGAAAAAATCCGTTTCATTCGATCCACCTTCCGTCCAGGCATTTTTGCCGTGGAATTGGGAACTATGGCACACCCCTGCCTGCCGTCGCAACTGCAAAGGAATATCCCGGACCTTATGGATCAGTTCTGGCTTCCCCCAAGACTTCCAGAGTACAGCCGGCCAAGAGCAGGATTCCATTCCGGATTACGCGGTCATTGAAATCAAAATGGGGGTTGTGTAAACCACACGCTTTTTCGCCAAGCCCCAGATGAAACATTGCCCCGTAGTGATGCTTGAGATAGAACGCAAAGTCCTCTCCCCCCATGCTTGGATTTTGAGCCGCCTGCCATTGGGCTTTCCCCAGCAACCGCTCTGTTACACGCTGCCCCAATGCCACGGCACGGCCATGATTCACCAGTGGGATATAAGGTTCGGTGTAGATAAAATGGCAGGTGGCACCCATGGAGGAACAGAGCCCCTGTGCCAACTGCTTCATTCTGGCGACAAGTTTCCCCCCCATATTTTTATCCAGATATCGGACGGTTCCTTCTATTTCCACTGTGTCGGGAATGACGTTGCTATTGTTGCCGCCATGGAATCGACAGATGCTTAGGGTGGCGGACTCAAAGGGGCTCACTTCACGAGCTAGTGCCGCGAACGCCTCTACAATTCTGGTGCCGACAAGAATGGGATCAATAGCCAGATCAGGCCGCGAACCATGCGCGCCTTTGCCTTGGATAACCAATTTGAAAAAACCTGAGGCCGCCATGAATATGCCCGTCCGCGAGTGAATCACTCCTTCCGAAATGCCCGGCCAACCGTGAAGCGCAAAAATCATATCAGGGCGGGGATCCTTTAACGCCCCGCTGGCTACCAAATCTTTTCCGAGCGCCGCCACCTCCTCGCCTGGCTGAAAAACAAACCGTATGGTACCACTCCATTCATCGGTGAACTGCTCGAGCACTTTGGCCACGCCCAACAGGATCGCGGTATGTCCATCATGCCCGCAGGCATGCATACAGCCTGGATTTTTTGAAGCATAGGGCAGTCCGCTTTTTTCAACCAACGGGAGCGCGTCAATGTCCGCCCGTAACGTTACATTCCGGCCCGGTTTACGCCCCTTCAGGATCGCGACTACATCGGTTTTAAGAAAAGGCTTCAGTGCCCGGATGCGGGTGCCCGCTAAAGTTTTCCGGATCAGAGCCGCCGTTTGATATTCCTCACCCGCAAGTTCGGGGTTACGGTGCAGGCGGTGCCGGAGCTCTATGACTTCCGGACACACCCGCTCGACCAAGGTCTTTAATTTCTTATCCATCTATTCAATATGGCACACCCCCTCCCGCCATCGCAATAGGAAAGGGGAGCCTCAACAGGCGTGCTAGAAATTGGTTTCGACCATGGGGCGGAAGGTGAGTTGATGGACGACCACATCGGCAGGGACGAAAAGGGTGTCAACGATCATCCGGGCTGCGCTTTCGGGCTTGAGGTAGTCGGGGCGTTCCTGGGCGCGGAAAGGCGTGTCGGTTCCGCCGGGATACACGCCGGTAACTTTGATCCCATGCGGTCGGGCTTCCTTGATGAGGCAGACGGTGAAACCGTGCAGGGCACACTTGGAGGCACTGTACACGCTGTAGTTCTCTGCCTGATGCCAGACGACGGTACTGGCGACATTGATGATATGGCCGGATTTCCTCGGGATCATGTCACGCATGGCTTCGCTGCAGAGCAGGGCAGCGGCCCGGAAGTTGACCGCCATATGCTCATCCAGATCTGCGGCGGTGAGTTCGATGACCGGGGCCTTGCGGTGGTTGAACCCGGCGTTATTGATCAGGACATCCGGCGGGGCCCCCAACTGCTCCTTGGCGGCGGTATAGAGCGCCGCTGGCGTTTCAGGGCGGGCAAGGTCAAAGGGGGCGGCGAAACAGCCGGTTTCCCGGCGGAGTGAGGTTAGCCGGTCAGGGTCACGGCCGCTGGCAAACACACGTAGACCCCGTTCACAAAGCTGGTGCACGATTTCACGTCCAATACCGCTTGAGGCGCCGGTAACCAGAACTGTTTGAATCATCATTATCTCCTGTCATTCATTTTTTGTCGCAAAAATTACCCAAGAAAATATTGCTGATAATAAATCATGGTAGGCCGTCAGCAAGAATAAAGGACAGCTATCCTCAGTAGCGGCAGTATCCGTTGCGCCTTCAGGGGTCTTGTGATAATTTGAATCAGTTTTTCTTAAAGAAAGTGAAGGCATTGGAATGAGTGTTCGCGTACGTTTTGCTCCCAGTCCAACAGGGCAGGTTCACATTGGAAACATTCGGGCGGCCATTTTTAACTGGCTGTTTGCCCGCCATCATGGAGGCCAGTTTCTCCTCCGGATTGAGGATACTGATCGTGAACGGTCCACGCCGGAAGCCGTTCAAACCATTCTGAACGCCATGGAATGGTTGGGCCTTAATTTTGACGAAGTTCCCCTCTACCAATCCACCCAGAACGAACCGCATCGGCTGGCGGCGGAAAAACTCTTGCAGACCGGGCACGCCTACAAACAAGACAAAGGGGGTACCGGCCACGGCGAATGCATCATCTTCCGGATGCCGGGTACCGACATGGCTTTCCACGATGAGGTTAAGGGAGACCTGAAGAAGAAAGCTGAGGATGTGAAAGATTTTGTGATTGTCCGCTCCGATGGCTCTCCTGTATTCCACCTGGCCAACGTGGTCGATGATATTACCCAAAACATCACCCATATTATCCGGGGGGATGATCATGTGGAAAACACCTTTCGCCATGTCGCTCTTTATCAGGCGCTGGGTGTACCGGTTCCCCGTTATGCCCATCTGCCAATGATTATTAACGCCCAGGGAAAACCCTATTCCAAAAGGGACGGTGCTGCCTACGTCGGGCAGTTCCGGGAGATGGGTTTTACGGCGGATGCACTCTTTAATTACTTGACACTGCTGGGGTGGTCGCCGGGCGAGGATCGCGAAAAGATGACCCGCGAAGAGATTATTGCTGCCTTTACGTTGGATCGTGTCGGGAGCGGCCCGGCCCAAATGGACATCCGGAAACTGACGCACATGAATGGAATGTATCTCGCCGAACTCCCCGTAGCCGTTTTTGCGGCCGAGGCCCGGCGGCATGTCGGGAAATTAGACTGGGGAAAAAATATTAATGAAACCCTCTTCCAATCCGTCTGCCAGTTGATGCAGTCTCGCACCTCGCTTTACCCCCAGTGTGAAACCTGGAAATACTTCTTTGTCGACCCGATTGAATATGATGAAAAAGCGGTGCAGAAGACGCTGCAGAAAGAGGGGGTCAAGCTTGCGCTGGAAGCCCTCCAGGAGACTCTGACTCATTGCGATTTTTCTGAAATAGGCGTTCAGCAGGCGATTCGGAAGGCCGAAGCGGCTGTTGGAATCGGAGAAGGGAAACTCAATCAAACCCTTCGTGTGGCTGTCACCGGTGTTGCGATCGGCGCCGGTATCTACGAAATCCTTGCCCTTATGGGACGGGAACGTACTTTGGCTCGTTTGAAAAATTCCATTACCATTTTATAACTTTCAAAACCTTAAATTGGAGCGTCTTATGACCACACCAACTCCCTCTGATTCATCAGATTTTGTTCGTGACATCATCAGTGAGGATATCACTAGCGGTAAGCATAAGCGGATTGTGACCCGATTCCCGCCGGAACCCAATGGTTACTTGCACATCGGGCATGCCAAAGCCATCTGCATCGACTTCGGAACCTCACTCGAATTCGGTGGCGAATGCCATTTGCGCATGGACGACACCAATCCCTCCAAGGAAACCATGGAATATGTGGAAAGCATCAAACACGATGTCCGCTGGCTGGGCTTTGACTGGGGCGAACACTTTTATTTTTCGGCAGACTATTTTGAGCGGATGTACGAATACACCTGTGCGTTGATTCGCAAAGGGAGCGCCTATGTTTGTGAGCTGACGCAGGAGCAGTGGAAGGATTACCGGGGTATTCCCACCCAACCCGGAAAAGAGAGCCCCTTTAGGAATCGACCAGCGGAAGAAAGCCTGGACTTGTTTGGCCGGATGCGGGCGGGCGAGTTTCAGGACGGGACCCTGTGTGTCAGGGCAAAAATCGACATGGCTTCGCCCAATTTGCACATGCGCGATCCGGTGATTTACCGCATTATGCGCGCCCATCATTACCGGACTGGTGACAAATGGTGCATCTATCCTACCTACGATTTCGCCCATCCCATTGAGGATGCTATTGAGTACATCACCCACTCGCTTTGTACCCTTGAATTTGAGGTGCACCGTCCTCTGTACGATTGGGTTTTGCAGCAGCTCAAATTCAGCCCCACGCCGCCGCGGCAAATTGAATTTGCCCGGCTGAATCTGACTTATACGGTTTTGAGCAAACGTAAACTGCTTGAACTAGTTCGGGATGGGCATGTGAAGGGCTGGGACGATCCCCGTATGCCTACCATCGCCGGCTTGCGACGACGCGGTTTCACACCGGAATCCATCCGCCATTTCTGCAAACGGATCGGTGTTACTAAGTTCGACGGTTATACCGATATTGCCCTGCTGGAATTCTGCGTGAGGGAGGAACTTAACAAGTCGGCCAACCGTGCCATGGCGGTGCTGGATCCCGTTAAGGTGGTCATTGAAAACTTTCCCGCGGAGCAGGTGGATTTTCTGGAAGGGATCAACAATCCGGAAAACCCGGAGGCAGGCGTCAGAATCATTCCCTTTACGCGTGAACTCTTCATTGAGCGGGATGATTTCAGGGAAGAGGCGTCTAAAAAATATTTCCGTTTGGCGCCCGGCAAGGAAGTTCGATTGCGATACGGTTATTTCATTACCTGCACCGGCTTCACCAAGGATCCGGCCACAGGCCTGGTTTCTGAAATACGCTGCACCTATGATGCCGCCACCCGCGGGGGCAATTCCCCCGACAGCCGTAAAGTCAAAGGGACGATTCATTGGGTGTCGGCGGCACAGGGGGTCGCTGCAGAGATTCGGATTTATGATCGTCTGTTTAAAACGGAGCATCCTGAAGAGGTTCCGGAAGGCGTGGATTATAAAACCAATCTGAATCCCGATTCCTTGAAAATTGTTAAGGCCGTGATTGAGCCTGCGCTGGCGAAAGCCGCGAAGGGGACTCGTTTCCAGTTCGAACGTAAGGGCTATTTCATTGTGGATGGGGTAGATCATTTGGAATCTGCTCCGGTTTTCAATCAGATTGTACCTCTCAAGGATTCTGGAACCAAAACGGAAGGATGACCTATGAACTACGCTCAAAAGATTCTTGCCTATCTGGGCGATGAGGATCGTTTTTCGCAGGTGTTACTCATTGCGGGAGCGCCTCCTGTTGAAAAAATCGGGACGCAATTCCGGATCGTCATTAACACCGTTCTCACCCCTGAAGATATCCGCGATACGCTGGCGACTTTTGCCAGTCACGTCCGTCGTTCTGGCTCCAGTGACATGGGTAAACAAGGCGTGTTCGCTTTTGGTATGCCCAATCAGGGCCGCTTTAAAATCTATTACCTGACCCAGCGTGGCAGCGATTTCGTTTCCATTCAGCGCATGCCCTTCGATGTTCCACAACTGGAAAGTCTGCTCGCCCAGCCGGCCCAGTTGGCCCTGGTGGACGACGCCTTGTCACAACCTGCCGGTGGCATCGTGATTTTCACGGGCACTTCTCCGGACACCCTGGCGCGATTCCTCTATGCCACGATTGCGCGAATCAACGGAACCAAAAATATGGTGATCTATATTTTGGAGCAGAACCTGTCCTTCCTTCTTAAACACCAGAATTCTATTGTTATTCAAGTGGAAGTGGGGACCGATATTCCCACACTCACGGAAGGCATCTGTAACGGACTGTTTCTGGCACCCGACCTGATTTATGTAAGCAGCCCTAAAACCCCGGAAGAGTTTGCCGGCTTAATGTGCGCCGCCCAGACCGGTGCGACCGTCCTCGTCAGCATGATCGATATTAATGAACAGCATCTGTTAAGCGATCTCGAGAAACGGTTGCAGGGTGATTTTCCTCTGTTTTGCCACTATGTCCGCAAAACCATCAGTCTCAGCGTGAACCAAGCGGGCTTGATATCCCTGGCAGAATAATAACAGGAAAAATAATATGACTAAGAAAATTAAAAGCCGATGGGTGGTAAAAAGTGATGACTCGAGATATATCATTAACCGTGAAAAAGATGGCGGGTTGATCCTGTTGGATTGCTCCGTACTCGAACCCGATGATCCCGACAGTATGGAGGGGTTGTTTTATATCGCGCCGACAGAAGCCAATGCCTTTCTAGCCCTGATGAAAACGGCTCTTGTACTGGATGAGAAGAATGCCATATCGGCTTCAGGTAAGGCCAAAGTGGTTAAATCATCTTCTTCGCATGGATGACGGTGAGTAGGGCCTTCATTTTTGACTTGGATGTCACCTTTGCCTGTGAGTTGGTGTTTGGCCGGGCTTGGAGCGATGTCCTTACCCGCTTGCGCCTGGATTATCCCTCGATCCAGGACGATGCCTGGGCCATGGAGCAGGAAAGCCAGCGCTACTATGACGCCCTCCACGCTACCATCGATATCCGGATTCACAGCTCCATCAATCTGTTGAAACGACTTGCAAAACATCACCCCGTCGCGATTGTTTCCGGTTCTACACGCCGGCAGATTGCCGATGCCATTGAACTGATGGACATCCGTGATTATATTCAGTTCTATCTTGGCAACGAAGATTATTCCTGCGGTAAGCCCGATCCCGCCTGCTTCCTGTTGGCCGCCCACCATTTCGGAATGGAACCGGATCAGTGCCTGGTATTTGAGGACTCTTCCGCTGGTGTTCGTGCCGCCAAAGCGGCCAACATGCGCTGTGTGGCCTTGTGTCGGAAAGGACTTCCGCCTCAAGATGTGAGTATGGCTGATGAAATCCTGTCTGATCTTTCAGAGTTCACCTTTAACTCATGATGGCAATCGGTATATTTTTAACGCTGGCATTATCACTGCTGTTTCTGACGATTATGGGTGGCGGACTTTTCCCTGCCACCGTCGGCATTGTCGCCCTCATCACCAGTGCTATGGCCTGCCTAGTCATCCTGCGGAATACCAAACCGCTTTCCGGTGGGGAGCAGGGGCGGCGGGGGGCCTATCTCGAGATCACTCTTGCTCTCATTCTGCTCTTTGTCCTGATTACCGCGTTACCCTTGCCGCCGGTGTTGGACTCGCTGGCTGGTTCGTTGCGGCACCAGCAAAATCAAACGGTGGTGACCTCCATCCATGAGGCATCCCAAGATGGAGCTCCACCACTGATGGAAAATCCTTGGTTCTGTTTGAGTCGCAATCGGGCGGGTACCCTGCGTTTTTTCCTGTTGCTGGCGGCCGCCATTAGCGCCAGCCTCCTTACCGCCGCTTTGCCATCAAAAGGAAAAATTATGTTTCTCAGCTTTCTTGCGTTGCTGGGCACCGGGGTTGGGATTGGCGGTTACCTCGGGCAATGGAAAATCCCCCAAGGTGATACCCTCTGGTGGTTTATCCCGATTCCCCATGCGCCTACTTCGCCGGTGGGATGCTTCCTGAATCGCAACCATTTCGGTGGTTTTGTCGCTATGCTTTGCCCAGTCGCCTTAGCGCTGGCCGCCTATTCCATCAGTACGCGTCGTTGGTTTTCGGCTATCTTCCACTTGGGCCTTACTGGCCTTATGGCGGGAGCGGTTTTTATGTCCCTGTCCCGGGGCGCCATGCTGGCCATGGTTATTGGACTGGTGACGACTTCCCTGATAGTAGCGTTTCGACACCGGTTGCTTTGGGGGATCCTTTTGCTCGGGTTGATCGCGGCAGGCAGTGGGGTATTGATGGTGCAGAGTCCTGCCATTCGGGATCGGCTTGCCGGAATTCATAATCCGACACAACTTGCCAGTGTTAACAGCCGGCTGAATGAATGGCGGGAATCATTGCGTGTGTGGCCGCATTATCCCATCATCGGTGCCGGGGCCAATGCGCTTCGCATGGTTTATCCCCAATACCGCCAGACCAGTGTCGGTGCGCGGTTGATCCATGCTGAAAACGAATACATCCAATTGGTGGTTGAAGGCGGTTTGGTCGGGGTGGTACTGGCGATCGCAGTGATGGGGGCGATACGTCAGAGAATCAAACAGGCCACGAACCCGATTCCGGTGGTCATCATCACCGCTGTGTCAGGCGCCTTGTCCGTGACGGCCATCCACTGTATTTTAGATTTCCCCGCTCATCTTCCGCTCTATGCGCTCGTTTTAGGTTCACTGGCAGGCTTACTGCTCACTCCGATTTCGGGCCGGAATAACCGTTGGGTGGCAATGCTTCCGGTACTGATTGTCATGGTGGGGACGGTCGGGATTGCCTGTTCACACCCTCGTGACGTACGAACCATGGATGATCCAAACTATCTCTACCTGGCCAAAAACCGCGAATTGCACCGTGCCTTGATCTGGGCCCCGACCTCCTCGGCGTGGCTCTATCTGGGGCAGGCAATGTTGAAAGAAGGTTCGGCCATTGGGAATACTCCGCTTTATCGACAGGGCGAAACCTTTATTACCCGCGCCGCCGCCCTGGATCCGCAGAATTACCGGCTTTGGTACGAGGTGGGGCAGATTCGACTCCGCCTTAACGATCATCCGGGGGCCGAAGAGGCGTTTCGGCGGGCGCAGGCGCTTCGCTCCTGGCTAACCCCACCATCCATTCCGGGGAGTCCCTGACCATGAACCACGCCCTCCTTGGAGCATCCTTTCCGTTTGCTATGGCCCTTATTTGGTATCTGATTCGGCGAGGCCGGGCTAGTATCGCCATGCTGATCATCACTCCGCTCGCCATGGCTGCCTGTGGGGTTTGGGCATCCATCCCGGATCTGCCCCGGTTGATAGGCATGCAGTCGCTCTATTTAAAGCTCTCCTTTGACCCGCGCATCAATATCTTCTTCTGGCACTATACCATTGATCAGATTGAAACTGACTCATCCTGGTATTCCGCGGGGATTTTTCTGCTGGGGATGGCCGTTATTTTTGCGGCCTTACGTGAACTCAAAATACAGGAGAACCGCTGATGGCGCATGCGGCACTCCATTTTGCAGCAGGAATGACGACAGGTATGGTGCTGCTGGCCCCGCGTCTTAGGCAGGCCTGGCAGACGCGAACTCAAGTGTACGCCGCCGTCAAATGGTGGATCCTTGCCGCCTGGGGACTCGGGTTTACCGCAATTATCCCTAGTCTGTTGAGATACGCCGGATTACCAGAGTCTTTCGTGTCAGGATGGTGGATGAATCTTTTTCTTTTTCATCCGTTACTCAACCGGTTTCTTCCTCAGAATTTGATCCTCGCCAGTTTCCTCTTTGGCAGTCTGATCGCCCTGCAATACGGCGTTATCCTAGCCGGACTTTCGCTATTCACGACGAAAAAACAGCGAACGAATTGATCATGGACGGGGCAGAAGTGATCATTCTCGGTTGCACGGAAATTCCCTTGGCTTTGAAAGATAAGGCTTGTGCGGTTCCTCTGGTCGATCCCACGGAGATACTGGCTGAAGCGGCCGTTAGCGGCTGCGGGACGTAGGCCCGACGTATGCTGCGAACTCTTTCGGCCTTTCTCCATCCATCTTTGTCATTCGACTTGTAGTGCTTGGGCAAAGAGATTCGAGACACGTTTATTACCTGCCGTCTTGGTTCTTGAAGTCAGATACGTGTATACCACTCGTGCCACAGCTCCTACGGCCAAGTTCTTGACAGTTATTTTGCTAAACCAGGGAACTAGGATAGATTTAGAAGCTATTCCGTACCCACCTTCCCCGCGGACTTGTGTGATTGCAGGCCTTTGTTGAATCAAACGGCGGAATAGAACTTGGGTTGAAGAAGAATCCAGCACAGGCGTATACCCAGTAGTTCCGCATAGCAGCAAGAGTTCCATTATTTTCTTCAGCTCCTTGTGCACAGCTTCTTGCGCCATAATCTCGAGGATGCTCTCCTTTGATGGAACCTCATCCACGACGTCCAAGAGAGAATGCGGTATGGTGTACCTCACAATATTGCTGACGGAACACGGGACATTTGCCCCTATGGCATTCCGGTGTCGATCAGGTCAGCGTGTCCTGAATAACATGCCGTACGAATCGTTTTGAGGGCCTGTAGATCCCGATCAGTCGGCCATTCCAATCGAGATACCTACTGGGCAAGGGGGCCTTGTAGGGCGCTGACAAATCGAGTTTGTGGCTTATTGTGGTTTGAGAAGGGGAACCCCCCTTAGTATTCAAGATGACACGTCCAGACAGATTATGACAGGTTGAAAGTTAGAATACGTGCATAAACATTGACTTAAACGCTTGTTTATTGGGGTTTTAATAAGTGGGCCCGGCAGGGCTCGAACCTGCGACCAAAGGATTATGAGTCCTCCGCTCTGACCAACTGAGCTACGGGCCCGAAAGTGTTTGTATCAAGCTACTTATGGCTTATTTCTGAGTGGTTTTAATAACCTGCTTGTAACCCGAAGTTGTAACCGCTATTCTTGTAGCCGTGACGCAGGATACAATAATAAGTGAGGTTACAGCCATGAGTACAGGCGACCAGATCGGAACACAAGTTGTTAGCGATACATCCATTTCAGAAATTATAAATCAAAATTCATCCATAAAACAAGGTCGCAAGGCTAAAGACCGTGGGGATAAAGGTCAAGGAAAGAAAGAACAACAATCCCTTAGCAATGTAGCTGAGAACCTTTGGAAATCAGACAAAAGCGGTAGATACTATGGCATCGCCAAGATAAAAGGGGTGCAGATAAAGAAGTCGCTGAAAACAACAGATCGCCAAACCGCAAACCGAGAACTGAAAGACTGGCTTGATAAGCTTGGGTTCCTGCTACCATCAATCGCCCGAAAAACACCATTTGAAACATTGGCTATTGAGTTTTTGAAGACCAAAAAAGGGAGAATCAAGGAATCTTCATACTTGCGATATGGGACAATTATCAAGTCCTTAGGACGGTTTTTGAACGGGGTGCAGGTTTCGGAGATAACCAAAGCAAAGGTTAATGATTGGACGGTCAAGCGTCGGGATGAACCAAAATGTAGTGCTCGAACCTTCAACTATGAGCAAATGACACTCAAGGCTATCATGGCGCATGGGGTTGACAGTGGCTACTTGTTGCGAAATCCTATGGATGGATTTGCGAAGGTTGAAGGAGAGAAGCGCAAAGACCACTACCCTGTGCTAACGACCGGATAATGAGAATAAAAGGATGAGTCAAATGGGTAACACTTTAAGAAGAAGGTTTTGCAGAAAAACCTTCAGGAGTGTTACCGATGAAAGCAAATCAAAAGAGACAAA
>Ga0118677_10001926_pt1 | contig 42855 bp, 33 predicted proteins | sample AliMusrvi5mmetaG_FD_86154 | JGI IMG/M metagenome (GOLD analysis project Ga0118677, IMG submission 86154)
ATAAGCCGCTCTTCTGGGATGCGTGGGATGTCGATGTCTACTACCAGGAAAAGGGACGCGTTATCACTGAGTTGGACAGCGTCGAAGTGGTGGAGGATGGGCCGGTCCGCGGCGCAATACGGATCACCCGCTCGTTCGGCAAATCCAAGATCGTGCAGACGGTGCGTCTCGATCGCAGGCTGGAATTCGTTACGGAGGTGGAATGGCACGAAGACCACAAGATGCTCAAGGCTGCCTTCCCCGTATCTATCAACAGCGCCAAGGCGACGTATGAGATCCAATACGGGCATGTCGAGCGACCCACGCACTACAACACGAGCTGGGACCTTGCGCGCTTCGAGGTGGCCGCGCAGAATTTGCTGGCGGACACGCGTCGAAGAAATCGGGCCGCCGCTCCAGATAGACGTTGAACGTGTAGAAATCAACGTTGGAAGGGAGCAGATATTCCGTGGGCGGATAGCTCGCGTAGGAATACATCGGCTCCGGGTCCACCGCGCGCGCGATGTTGATCAAATGCTCCACGAAATAGGTCACCCGCTTGGCTCCGAGCCAGCGTACCATCGTTGTGGGGATTTCGTTGCCCACGAGATACGCGAAAATCGCCTCGTGTCCCTTGTTGCGTGCCACGGCTTCACGGATCGTCCGGACGATCTGCCTGCGGATTTTGGCGTCGTTGAGGAACTCCACATGCTCCGCCCACGGGATCGAAATGATCACCCGCATCCCGTGATCGCGGCAGACGTCCAGGAACCACTTCGGCGGCACGTGGTAAATGCGGATGATGTTCACCCCCATTTCGCGCATCAGCTCAAAATCCTGCGCCGCGCGCTCAGGCGTGGGCAGAAAATCGCCGTCCGCATTGGGCCGGAAGGGGCCATAGGTGACGCCCTTGAGGAAAAACTTCTCGTCGCCGGCAAAGAAAAACTTTGCACGGGGACGAACGCGCTCCAGTGAGAGCACGGTTTTGGTTGGGGTGGAGGGAGATAAAGAAGCCAGAGCCTGAGACATTGCGCAGGCATCTGTAAATTGCCAGCGACCGCTTGGCAACCTTGGCGTGAGGGGAATCCACAAAAAACAAGCGGGCAGGGGAGGTGGAAGGCGGGACCACGCCGTCGTGCGGCAAACCGCCATATCCGAAAAAACCGCCAAAAATCGGCAAAAACTTATTGCAGCGCCCCCGACATCCCGCTACGTTCTCCGCTCCCAACCCAACAAGGGTTGAGAGCAACGGAGTCTTAGCTCAATCGGTTAGAGCGCCGCCCTGTCACGGCGGAGGTTGCGGGTTCGAGCCCCGTAGACTCCGCCACTGTAACTTCTACAGTGGCAAAGAGTGGGTCTGCACCAAAGTTGAGAAGAACCTCAACTCGCCATCGCATTATGTTGGCGGATGGTCTGGATGGGGAGAAACAGGGTTAATGGCGAGCCGTCCAACGGAACAAAACCAAATTGGGCATAGTAAGCAGCGGCTTGCTCATCCTTGGCATCGACGAATAACCCCACACCTCCGGCAATTTTTTCGGCGCGTTCCACCATTTGCAATGCACAGGAAAGCAGCATGTGCCCGATACCCTGCCGTTGCCTTGCCTGCGAAACCGCCAACCTCCCCAAGCGCATGGCAGGAATTTGTTGCGGAAGTTTTTTGGCCAGCGCAGGCGGCAATATTCCCCCGTCAATCTGGCAGTAAGTCAGGGTGAAATAACCTGCGATGGATTCCTTCACTCCGTCCTCCACCACCACGTAGGTCTTTGCGATCCCCTTTGCCTCGTGTTGCCGGGCGATCTGCTTCAAATACCGATTCAGTGGCTCGACTCCGCAATCGAATCCCGCCCGATCATGATGGTCCGCGAGCGGCTCGAATTTAAACACGAACGTTGGCCTTGAAGAGTGAGGCCGCGCGTTTCAAGCGGGCGTTGGGTTTCGGAGGGTTTTCCAGAAGGGAAAATACCTGTCTGGCCTGGGTTTCAGAAAGCCGGATCAGCATTTCCCTCTCAACAATCTGCTGCGCCTCCTTATAGGCTGACTGCACCAAAAATTGATTGAGAGCGGCTCCTTGCAAATCAGCTGCCATTTGGATCACCCGCCGGACTTGCTCAGGAACTCGGGCTACAACACGGGCGTTTTTGGAATGGATAACCTGCATGGTGCCAATATGGCACCACTCCAATGATCGGTCAACCCCTTTACTGTCTTTCGTGCATGTTGCTCCAACACCCACCAACAGCTGCCAACTTTCAAAATTCCCAACGGCTTGCATACCTTTTATTCATGCCGTTTCCAGGGCAAATACACCAAAAATTCATTTTCAATCATCTTGGGTTCGAGCCCCGCAGACTCCTCCATCCTCACTCTTAGAGCGGTTCAACAAAAACTGTGGCCGCGCTTTTGGGCGGCGCAAGCCGTAGTGCGGCTCTTCGAGCTTGGGCAGTATAGTCAAATACAGCCGCTGTGCTCAAAAAGCCGCCCTCCAGCATGCGGCGCTCCCAAATCACTGGCCACAGTTTTTTTTGAAACGCTCTAGGATGGCAACTATTCGCGGCTGTTTTCGCTGATGAGAAGCGAGACGAATTTGACCCCCAGGTCGCGCTTGTCTTTGCCTATTTTGAAGCTTCTGGGGCTTGCGGGGTTGGAGATTTCAAAGCGTAGTACCAACTGCTTGCTTGCGCCCAACCATTCCTTGCGCAGGGGGATTTCCCGGGAGGCGGGCGCATCGCTGGTGAGCTGCCACTCACCGGCCGGCACGCCGTTGGCGAAGACCTTGACGTTCTGGCCGGGAATCTTGCCCGGGACGATGAAGGCCCCGAGTTGCGCCTTGAGCGACAAATCCCGTTCGGCAGGCGGCACGGAGAGCCGGAGGGTGGCCACCGGTCCATTGGTCCAAGTGTAGGCATCCTCCGTTTCGCAGAATCCGGTGCAGCAGAGGTCCTTTATTTGCGCTCCGTCGGTGGCGCGGAAAGAGAGCGTTTTGTTCCACTCATACGGCTGGTAGGATTCAAAGAGGAACGGCCCGCGCTTGCCCTCCTGCGGCACATTCGCCAGCGCGTCCTTGAGAAAAACCTTCAGGAACTGCGATGTCGCAATCTGCACTTCGTTGATCTCCAAAATCAGGCAATCCGCGCCATAGATTTCGCGGTTGAAATCGACCTGACCTGTCGGCTGGCGCACAATGCCGGTTCCTTTGGTGAAGAAACTGTTATCGATGTCCGGATTGCTCGACTTGTAGAGCTTATAATAAAAATAACTGTTGATCTCCGAAAACTGCTGGGAGGAGGCGAGGTATTGCAGCATGCGCCACATGAAGCTATCGCCGATGACCGCCAGGGAGGGACGGCGACCATCCACTGCGGGGTTGGGTTTCGCTTCCACCTTGGAAACGGGATAACGCCACGGGCGGGCCAGTTTCATCAGGTTGATGAGGTCCTTGTCTTCCATTCCGGGTTTGTCATCGACGTGGATGGGGCGGAAATCCATCGGGGCCAGAGGGGCGCCTTGGGCTCTCAACTCGGACACCACGCCGTCCGTCACCAACGATGCCAGATACTGGCCCCAGTGAATGCCTCCCTTTGGAAAAAGGGGCGCGGGCGCTTTGGGTTTTGCCTGCGTGGCCAACACCCGACCATCGAGGAAGCACACCCCGTGTTTTTTCAGCAGCGGGACGAAGATGTCATACGCCCGGGGGCCGGGAGCATACAGTTTCATCCAGCGCGCCGGGACAAATTCAGGATAGATGGCAGCCTTGCTGGGCGTCACCACCAGCACGCAACGAACCCCCAGCCGCTTGCAGACATCCTGAAATGCCTTGATGTCCCGAACCATCGGCTCCAATTCCCCGGCTGAGACCCGCGCCATGCAATACTCGGCGAGATAGCTGTCCTCGAAGAGTTGATCTTGGTTGCCGACCGTGATGTTCGCGCTCGGGGAGGCGCACTGGCGAAAGAGCCGGAACCAGATTTCGTTCGTCCAACGGATCAAAAATTCCCGCCCGAAAAACCTCGCATTGACCCCGTCTGCCATCTCTTTTTTGAAGGCTTCAGCGGCGTTCCAAACGCGGGTTAAACGGGAGGCTCCGGGAGTGGGGCGGGGCTCCCCGACAGGGTTGTCGGATTTCCCGAGGGCCGGGGAATTTGGCTTGGTCTCGGGTTTTGGGAAGGGGGATTTGCCTTCCTGAAGCGCCCGCACCGCCGCGGGCCAGTGCGGAAGCGACGTTGCCAAGGGCGTGAACAACAGCGCGATCAAGAGCGCCACCAAAACCCTTTCAAAAATAAACCAAAAGCGCTTCATATCAGAACCGGAAATAGAGGAAGGGGTGGAAGGTGCTCATGCCCATCCACGCGATGGAGCAGACCAGCAGCACCAGCGCCAGCGCGAGCTGCGGCACTCGATTTTCGCCGGGTTGCGCCCATTGTGGCCATTTCACCAGCGGAAAAAGGATGTAGATTACGCCGACAGTCAGGGCCAGGCACGTATCCGGATTGAAGAAAAACCGATCTGGCTGCGTGGCGTGCACGCCAAAGAGGGCGCCGAAGTAGTAGAGGGCGTGGGCCATTGTTTCACAGCGGAAGACCACAAAGGCCAAAGTGATCAACAGGAACGTGATGGCGATGTTGACCACGCGCGGCAGCCGCTTCTGCCATTCCAACCAGAACACGCGGTCCAGCACGAGGATCACCCCGTGGAAGCAGCCCCAGATCACGTAGTTCCACGAGGCTCCATGCCACAGCCCGGAGAGGAAAAAGCAGATGCAGAGGTTGAGATACGAGCGCCTCACGGAAATGCGGCTGCCCCCGAGCGGAATGTAGAGGTATTCCTTGATCCAGGTGGAAAGCGAGATGTGCCAGCGTCTCCAGAAATCCGTGAAGCTCGTGGCCAGATAGGGATCGCGGAAATTCTCCAGCAAACGGAACCCCAAAATGCGCGCCATGCCGATGGCCATGTCGGAATAGCCCGAGAAATCGAAGAAGATTTGCAGCGTGAAACACACCACCCCGAACCAAGCCGTGGAAGTGTGCAGCGCATCGGCGGGCAGTTTAAAGACAGCGTCCGCCGCCGCCGCCAGGAAATCGGCGATCAAGACCTTCTTGGCCAGCCCGGTGAGAAACCGGAGCACCCCCTCGCGCACGTCCTCGTAACAATGCGTGGGAGCGCCGAGCTGTCCGGCGATGTCATGGTATTTGACGATCGGTCCCGCAAGCAGCTTCGGGAAAAGGAACACATAGTTCAAATAATTCAGCAGCGAGCGGGCCGGAACCGAAACGCCCCGGTAGAGGTCCACCAGATAGGTGATTTTTTCGAACACGATGAAAGAGACCCCCAGCGGAAGGGCGATCGAGGGGACCGGCAACGTGCTGAGCTTCGTCGCGGCAAGCACGGCGTTGAGATTGACAACCGCGAACACCGTGTATTTCGCGTAAAAGAGCAGCCCGAGGTTGGATGCGACGCCCGTCCACAGAGCCCATTTCCGGGCCTTACCCTCCCCCGCGATTTTCCAGCCCAGCGCCCAATCCAGGCAAGCGGAAGCCAGGAAGACCCAAAGGAACACCGGCTCGCTCCAGCCGTAAAAGAGAAGGCTGCCCAAAAGAAGCACAATGCCGCGAGCTGGCAGGAACCAATAGAGCGCGAAAAAAACCGGCAAAAAAGCGAAGATGAAAAACGGCGTGGAAAACAGCATTTCGGTTATGGAACCGGACAGTGAACCAGAACATGGGCGCGCGGGCAAATTGAAACTGGACCCGCCCAGCTGGTTCCTTTTTCTTGGGTGCTCCCCTGCTTACGGGGCTGCGGGGTTGGATCGAACGCCGCGTAAATCATAAATCGTTCCCCAAGGGCCTGCGGCGATGACCGGCACGGTGGTTTTCCACGGTTGCGGGCCGGAGTATTTCTCCTCTTCGCGGTCTCCCCAAAAGAGGTAGTCCACGCCGAGGTTGCGGGCGCGGGTTTGCCAGCCGGGTTCGCCGCGCAGGAGCGTTTCGAGATCCGCGAAGCGCGCTTGGTAGTCGATGCCGTGGCTGGAGAGGTGGCCCTCGTACCCGGCCACCGCCTTGCGCCCGAGCAGCAGGAGCGGGTGGTTGTAGGTGGGCTCGCAGGCGAAGGTGGCGGTGATGGGGAGGAAACGCAGGGGGAGGGCGAGTTGTTCGAGTTCGGTGCGGTCGGCCAGCGTGTGGCCGGTGTGGGTGTTGTCGAGCCCCCCGAGCAGGGAGACCGCTCCGGAAAAAAAGAGGGCCAAGCAGACTGCCGCGCGGATCCACGGTGCGCACTCGCGCAGCATGGCCCAGAGCGCGGGCAGTATGGCCAGATAACACCAGACCAGAAGCTTGTTGTTGTCCCATTCCCAGGTGGCCAACATGACAAAGCAGGCGGCGCGAAAGAGCAGGACGGCGGGGACGACGACCACTGCCAGCGCGAACGTCTTCGGCCTCTTGCGCCGACACCAGAGCCAGCCGAGCAGCAGCGCAACGAGCACGGGCAGCACGCCGAGGTTCTGGAACCAGAACGAAAGCGGCGCGTCGGCTTCGCTCATCCAGCCATTGGTGAAGTGGATGGCGCTGTGGTTCTTAAATCCCCCGGTGAGAAACCAGATCAACGCGGTGGCGGGAAAAAAGGCCGCCAGGCCGATGCGAAGCCCCTCGCGGCGTGGGGAGGGGAGTCCGTTAAAGGCCGGAAGCAGCATCCAGAACCCGAGCAGGAGGGAGAGAAAAACGAACGTGTGCAGATGGAACAGCGGCAGGGTGGCGTAGAGCAGCACCTCGATCCAGCGGGGCAATCCGCGCTCCCCTTGGAGCAAACGCGCCCGCCAGCTCCAGAGCAGCGCCAGCCCGACGGGGAAGGCGTAGAGCAGTCCGCGCTGGGTGATGAAAAGCGCCAGCGGGATGCTTTTCCAATCGACCTTGTCCTGGTAATCCGCGAGCAGCCCGGTGTCGAAAATTTGGAACCCGGCGATGCCCCCGGCGAAAAGGAATCCCGCGAGGGCAAACGCGCCGCCCCAGCGCCAGAGCATCACGCCCGTGGCCGCCGCGCCCAGCAGCCCCACCCAGACGAGGCCTTGGATGAACGGGACATTGACGGCGGTGAGCAGGGCGTTGAAGAAATCGACGCCGAAGGGGTAGTGAAGCGGTTCCGCGGAGAAGATCGGGTTCGTGGGCCAGAGCGGCGTGCCATTGGCCAGGTAGCGGATGTAGGTGAGGTGCAGCGAAAGGTCGCCGAGGTTGTTCGGGGAAAGGCATTTGATGTCACCCGCCTCGATAAACACGAGCCAGCAAAAAGCGCGCAAGGCGAAGAGCGCGAACACGGTTGCCATGCCCCACTCCAGCCACCCTTGCGGGAGCCGCGCTTCAGGCAACTCTCTCAGGCTGCGCCAGGCCGCTGCGCCCGCGAGCGCACCCAGCCCGAGCGCCGCCCAAGCCAGCGCGGGGGTCAGCCCCCCCTGCAAAGCTCCCGCGATGAGCGCCGCTACCACCGCCACGCAAAACGCCACGAGACCTGAAACGACGGGTTTCATGGGGAGGCGGACACGGGGGTGCCCGGAGCGACGGGAACGGCTGGGACGATGGGCAGTTCGTCTCCATCTTTGTTTGTTTCCGGCGTGAAATCCGGCTGGCGTCCCGGGAAGATGGCGGCGAACCGGGTGGCGGCCAAGTAGATTTTCCCCACGCTCATGCCGTCCCGGAGTTGGAACGGCCAAACGAAATAGGCATTCTTGAGGCCAGCCTCCACTGTAGCAATGCGGTCCTCTTCCGCCAGGATGATCCCGGCATCCATGACCGGCGGCTCAGCATTTTCGTAGTACCCCACAGACGTGCATTCGCCCAGCACCCAGGGCAGCGGGTGGGTGCTGGAAAGCAGCACATGGATGGGCATTTTCCGGGCGCTCGGGTCTTGGGCGATCAGGGCTTCGAGCGGGCGCGTGAGCTTAAAGAAATCGTTGGTGGTCTGGACATAGACGTAGGAGGGGAGGCGAAGAAACGCGTTCACAGCGGCGACATTGCTCCATTGCGCTGGCGTGAGCTTGATCTCACGGTTAATGGTGGGTTCGCGGTAGTTGAGCTGCGCGGCGGCAACAAGGGAGGCTGAGAGGATGGCGAAAGCGGCCACTCCGGGCAGCCAGGCGGCGGCGCGGTTTTTTTCGCCGCACCAACGGATGGCTGCATCAATGCCGCAGCCAAAGAGCAGCAGGAACGGCCAGATGAGGGAGATGATGCACCACGGCGTTTTGTAGGGGACGATGCTGTAAGCCACCAGCGTGCCGCAGCCGTAGATGGCCAGAAAACGGGCGAGCCGGTTCATCCCCGGCCAGAGCGCGCGCACGCTCCAGAGCAGGCCGAGCAGGGCGGGCCACTCATAGCGCAGGATGAGCTGCAGCCAGTAATACCACTCTTTTTCGTGCCCCGGTGACTGCGTGCCGGTCTTGGTCCAGATCGCGAAGGCGTTGAAAAAGTTCGCTGCGAGTTCCTTGGGAGGTGCGGGATCATTGAAACCGCCCGAAAAGAAAAAGACCAGGAGCAGAAGGCAGACGCCCAGAGTGTCGCCCAAGTCCCGCCAGGTCCACTGCTGTGCCACGGGGCGCGCGGGGAGTTCGGAGCTTGAGGGCGCACTCAGCCATTCCAAGCCGGCTAGCGTCGCTGCTGCCAGCCCGAATGCGGCAAAATGGATGAGATGCGTCTCCTTGGTCAACAGCATGAGCGTGACGCCCAACGCCGCCGACCAGAGCCCGCGACGAGTGCCGTGCGTCCAAAGTTCCGCCGCGCCCCAGACCGCCGCGAGCATCCCAAGGACGAGCCACGGCTCGTGGATGCAGTAGCGGGAGTTAAAGAGCATCCCCGGGGAAACCGCGCACGCGAGCGCTGCGATCACGCACGCGCGCCACGGCAGGAACCGCCGGAATTGCAGAAGCAGCCAGACGGTGGCGGCGTTGGCAAGCACCAGCGGCAGCCGCATCACCTCGACGCTGCGGCCAAAGAGCGTTTTTGCCAAAAAAAGGACGTAGAAATGGAAAGGGCCGTGGTAGTTGGCCGGATCGTAATGGTAGAAGCCGTGCCCGGTCATCTGATCGATGAACCAGCCGTTGACGCCTTCGTCGTGATGCGGCGGCTTCATCCCAAGCCAAAGCAGCCGGAGCACGAGGGCGAGCCCGATGACAAACCATGTGAGAACGCGCGGTTCACGTTCGGTGGACAGGGAGAGCCTTGTCGCTGACGCAGCCGTGTTCTTTACAGGCTCCGCCGGATTTTCATCATATTCGCCAGACATCGCGGGATAATGACTTGAACGCCCCTCCTTCGATCAAGCTCTAAGTTGCCTGCCGCCCGCCCACCTCCAGGTGGTCCAGCAAATGCCGGAAGCGCTCCAAGCCGGGAATCCGCGCCGCCACTTCGCGCAGGGACGCCAGGGCCGCCGGGATGTGGCCCAAAAAGTGGGGCCGTTCTTTCACCAGCCCCAAAAATCCGTAAGCGCCGAGCGCCTGCATGAGCCGTTGCATGGCGCAGAGGTCAAACACTTCGCGGAACTCGCTGCCGACGGGCGTGCCCGCCTCCGCATAGAACCCGATGGCGTCCTCCAGCAGCGACGCCTGCTCCTCCGGCGTGAGCGTGACGTAGGGATCGTAGAGCAGCGAGGCGAGGTCATACTGCGCGAGCCCGGGGCGCATGCCCTGGAAATCGATGAGGCACGCGCGGTCCTCCAAGATCATGATGTTTTGGGACTGGAAATCGCGGTGGACCAGCACGCGGGGAAGGGCGGCGAGCCGTTCGGCGATCTCGTTGAGGCGCGCTTGATCGCTCCCGGCATCCACCGCGGCAGGGGGCACGCCGAAGTAGCGGCCCGCGCAGTTTTCAAAGAAGTAGTGTTGCTCCCAGCGGTAGAGCTCGGCGTCAAACGCGAGTTGGAAACGCGGCTGGGATGGGGCGGGGGCGAGGTGCCCGCGCGTGTGCAGCGCCACCACTTGCTGGAGCGCGCTGCGGTAGAGCGCCTGGCGCACCGGCCACGCCGCGTTGCGGAACTGCCACAGATCGGCCTCGCCCAGGTCTTCCATCCAGATCAACCCTTCCTGCGTGTCGTGATGGTAAATGGCAGGGACGCGCACGCCGATCGATTCCAAAAATGCGGCGATCTCGCAATAATGGCGGTTCTCGTCGCGCTGGCTGCCGTATTTGACGAGAATCAGCGAGCCCTCGCCGCACATGGCGATGCGGTAGTATTTGCGATCCGAGCCGCCTTTTTCCAGAGGCTCGATGCGGATGCGGTCCCGGAAGAAGCGCGGGAAACGGGCGGCGGTGTGGTCAAGCAGGGCTTCAGTCATGGGGCAAAGGAAAGGGGGAAATGAGGCGGGGATTAAAAATCACAATCGGCATGGACGCCACCTGCGGTTTGGTGATCGGTGACGATGCAGCGCGTGAGCACGCTCTCAGGAGCAATGGCCGTGCCTTCCCACAGCACGCAATCGTGCAATTGCGCGTGTGCCCCGACGCGCGCCCCCGGCCCGATGCACGTGGCACCGGTGAGCGCGGCGGCGGGGTCAATGCGGGCTGTCGGGTGGACCCGGCATGCGGCGGGCTGCGTGGCGCAGAGGGCGCGGTGGACTTCCAGGTATTGTTCGCGCGTGCCGAGGTCCCACCACTCGCCTTCGTCGATGACGATGGCCCCGAGCGCCGCCCCTTGCGCGATCATTTCCACAAACGCCGGGATGACCGAGAGCTTTTCTAGCCGCAGCCGCTGGAAGAACGTCGGTTGGACGAGGTAAATGCCCGTAAAGAGGTGCGTGCCGGGAGCGCGCCCGAGCCGGTGACCGATGTCGAGCACGCGTCCCGTGGCGGGATCAAACGCCACCTGCAACGGACCGCCGTGGCTGCGCAGGATGAGGGTGACTTCGTTGCCCGTGGCGAAATGGCGCTCGATGGCCGGTTTCAGAGGCAGCGTGGCGAGGATGTCCCCGTTATAGACCAGGAACGGCGCGCCGCCGAGGAGGTCCTCCACGTTCTTGATGCCGCCGCCGGTCTCCAGCAGCACCGGCTCGTGTCGGAACGTGAGGGCCGCATGGCGATAAACGCCGCCGGGGAACGCCGCGCCGTAGGCTTCCGCCCGGTGGTGTGTGTTGATGACGATCCGCTCCACGCCCACCCCCAGCAGGTGGTCAAACGCGTAGGTGATGAGCGGCTTACCCAGCACGGGCACCAGCGGCTTGGGCCGCCCGGCGGTGAGGCGTTTCAGGCGCGTGCCAAGCCCCGCCCCCAGGACAAACGCCTGGGTTACACGAGGATGGGCTGTGCTGGAGGGGTCCGACATGAGCAAGAGAGGTGCAATGTAGAGGGAAAATCGTCAAGGGCTAGTTTCAATTCGTCCAGAATCAAAACGCCCCGAAAACGCATTTGCGTTGAGGCTGTTGCACCCGTAGCATCTCCGATCCTCCCTGATGACTGAATCCGGCAAAATGATGATTGCAGCCGCGCTTTCGGTGCTGATGCACGTGAGTTTATTCACGGCGCTGGCGCTGATGCCCGCAGCTCCTGTCGTACCGGTGAACCGGCCCGATTCCGAGAAGCCGTTGGAAGTCACGCTCCAGGCGGCACCGGAGCCGATGCCTGAACCGGAAGCGCCGGTCGTAGCGGTGGAGCCGCCGCCCCTCAACCCGGTGGAGACCGAGGCGGTCCGGATGCAACTCGACCCTGAGAACCTCAAGAAAGCCGAGAAAGCCCCGGAAAAAGCGGCATTGATCGCGGCGCACGATTCCCAGGCCACGCCGGAAAAGCCCGAAGCCGCGGCAACGCCCCCTCCTCCTCCTCTTCCGCCCCCGGCGCCAACGCCCACGCCGTCACCGACACTCGTTTTGCAACCCGCCCCCACAGCGACTCCGACTCCAACGCCCGCAACCAACGGCCCCGCAGACGAGGTGGGCATTGATGCCATCGGCAATTACTCCAAAGCCGTCGCCAACGCCATCGGAGCGCGGTGGAGCGCGTATCAGCAGGCGCAGAGGGACGCGCTGCCTGTGGGCGAGGTGCGCATCAAGTTCGCCATTGACGCGCAGGGGACGGTCTCGGCTTTGCAGGTGCTTTCCAATACCGGGACCTCCGTGAACGCCGCCTTTGCCGTGCGCGCCTTGAAAGAGGCAAAGATTCCGCCGATTCCCCTCGAGCGGCTCGCACAAGTTCCTAGCGGTCGCATCGAAATCACCTATACCTTTACCAATTACCCAACCCCATGATCGTCGCTTTCTCCATTACCGAGTTCATCGTCCACGGCGGATTCTTCATGTATCTGCTGTTGCTTTGCTCCATTGTTTCCGTGGCCACCATCATCCTGCGCGGCTGGGCGTTGCGCCGGGAGATGGTGATCCCTTCGTGGATTTGGAACCGCATCGAGGCGCTGCAACCCGGCGAGAGCGGCCCGGCGCTGGAACGGCTTGCCCTGACGGTCAAGACCGATCCTTCGCCGCTGGCGCGCATCGCCGAAGTGGCCGTCAAGCACCTGGAATGGCCGCGCTCCGAGAATGTGGAAGCCGTGCAGACGCGCGCCCGGCATGAGGTCATCCGCATGGAGACGGGGCTCGTGGTGTTGGAGGTGATTGTCGGCATCGCGCCGCTGCTCGGTCTGTTGGGGGCGGTCTCGGGGCTCGTGACGGTGTTCGGGAACCTGGGCGCGAGCGAGAGCATCTCGGATCCGCGCGGGATCGCCAAGGGCATCTCCGAGGCGCTCAACACGACCATTGCGGGGCTGGCCATCGCCATTCCGAGCCTCATCGCCTACTCCTATTTTTCCAAGAAGGTGGAGACGCTGAGCGTGGAGATGGAGTCCATCGTGGGTGAGTTGCTGGCGAAATGTTACTCGCGCAAAATCCGCCGCGAAGTGCGCGCCGTTTCCCAAAATCTCGAAGACGCCTCGAACAAATGAACTTTTACCAGCGCAAACGGCGGATGCCTGCGGTGATCATCGTTTCGTTGATCGACATTTTTGCCATCCTGCTCATCTTTGTCATCGTCACCTCCACCTTCAAACGCTCGCAACCGGCGGTGACGATCAAGCTGCCGGAGTCCACTACCGCCGCGCCGAATCCCCAGTCTCAATCCCCGAACCTCGCGGAGCTCTCCGTCTCCCCGGAGGGGATCGTGCGGCTGGAGGGAACGGAGGTGGCGCTCGAAGAACTTTCCGGCAAAATCAAACTGGTGGTGGCCGCCAAGCGGCCTCTCGCCTTGAAGGCGGACACCAAGGCGCCCTTCGGCGTCATTGTTCGCGTGCTGGATTCCTTGAAAGAAGCCGGAGTCTCAGGTAGCTTGCCGGCGTTCACTGAAACCTTAAAGAAGGGACGCTAGAGTTGTGGAAATTGTAAAATACGGAAATCCGGTGCTCCGGGCCAAGGGAGCGCGCATTGAAACCATCACCGAAGAGATTCGGGCGCTGGCGGCTGCGATGATCGAAACGATGAACACCGCCAACGGGGTGGGGCTCGCCGCCCAGCAGGTGGGCCATGCCCTGCAACTGGCCATTGTGGATGTCGCCGACGTGGAGGACCGCCCCAGCGTCATGCGGGTCAACGGCGCAGAGGTCAACATCGCGGACTGGATGCCGATGGTGCTGGTGAATCCCGTGCTCGAACTTGGCAAGGAAAAAGAATTCGGCGTGGAAGGCTGCCTGAGCTTCCCGGAGATCAGCGCGGACATCCAGCGTTCCGTGGTGGTGAAGGCCAAGGCGCAGTTGATCGATGGGCGCGAGGTGGAATTTGAGGCGCAGGGGTTCCTTGCCCGCGCCCTGCAACACGAGGTGGACCATCTCAACGGCATCCTGTTCATCGACCGGATGAACTCCGCCACCAAAGTCAGCCTTTCCGGGCGGCTCAAGCGGCTGCAGAAGCAGGGATAGAGTGGCCGTTGGATCGGCGCATGCCGGCTTGCACATTTATGCACGACCGCCTGAATTCGTCCTTGCCGTCGCAGCAAGATAGTGATTAATACTTCGCCACCCCCACCTTTCTTCCCCCGCTTCCCTCTAATATTCATACTCCTCCCCGTATGCTCGCCGTCATCCAACTCGCCCCCATCGATCTCTCCATCCTTATCCTGTATTGCCTCTTCGTTATCGGGATTGGGTTTGCCCTGAAACGCTACATGAAGACCTCGGCGGACTTTTTCATGTCCGGCCGCAGCATCCCGGCCTGGGTCACGGGTCTGGCCTTCCTTTCCGCCAACCTCGGGGCGCTGGAGCTCGTCGGCATGGCCGGAAGCGGCGCGAAATACGGCATCGCCACCGCTCACTTCTACTGGGTGGGTGCCATCCCTGCGATGATCTTTCTGGCCGTCTTCATGATGCCGTTCTACTACGGTTCCAAGGCGCGCTCGGTGCCGGAATATCTCAAGCTCCGCTTCGACGAACGCATCCGCTGCCTCAACTCCCTCTCGTTCGCGGTGATGACGGTGTTCGCCTCGGGCATCTCGATGAACGCGCTGGCCAAGCTGCTCAACCAGTTGCTCGGCTGGAACTACGACGCCAGCCTCTGGATTTGCTCCGCCATCGTCCTCGTTTACGTGCTCAAAGGCGGGCTCACCTCGGCGATCTACACGGAAGTGCTCCAGTTCTTCATGATTGTGCTCGGGTTCGCCCCGGTCGTTTATCTCGGCCTCAAGGATGTCGGCGGCTGGGACAAACTTACGCAAACGCTGACAGTGGTGGCGCAAAATCCCGCTGCCCTCGAACTCAACACCCATCACTTCGCCTCGAACGCCTGGACCAGCGCCTGGCAGCCGCTGCTGGGCGGCCCCACTGCCAACCCGATGGGCGTGGATATCTTCGCCATGGTCTTCGGCCTCGGCTTCGTTCTCTCCTTCGGCTACTGGTGCACGAACTTCCTCGTTGTCCAGCGCGCCATGGCCGCCAAGAACATGTCCGCCGCCCGGCGCACCCCGCTCATCGCCGCCGTGCCAAAGATGGTCTTCCCCATCCTCGTCATCCTGCCCGGCATGATCGCCGCCGGGTTGGCATCGAAGCACCAGGATGGCTACCGCCTGCCTCCCAAGCCGATCAGCACCGCGATTTATGAAAAAGCGATCCCTTCGGTGAAGGATGCCGCCACCAAGGGGACCGCACCCGATGTCGCCTTCAAATCGATTGCCGAGATGGTCGGCACCACGGCAAAACCTGCCAAAATGAGCCATGAAAAAATGGACGCCCTGCTGAAAGATGCGCCCAAGCTCGACGATAAACAAATTCAGATCCGCCTTCAGGATGCCGTGCTTGAAAACGACTACGATGGAGTCATCCTCTCACTGGTCACCAAATACTGCCCGCCGGGGCTGCTGGGGCTCGCGCTGACAGCCCTTCTGGCCTCGTTCATGTCCGGCATGGCCGGGAATGTCACCGCATTCAACACCGTCTGGACCTACGACCTCTACCAAGCCTATATCGCCAAGGATAAGAGTGACGCGCACTACATGAACATGGGCCGCGTCATCACCTTTGTCGGCATCTTCCTGAGCATCGCTTGCGCCTATTTCGCCCGTCAATACGACAACGCCATGGATGTGATCCAGCTCGTCTTCAGCTTCGTCAACGCGCCGCTCTTCGCCACCTTCCTGCTGGGCATGTTCTGGTCGCGCTGCACCGGCACAGGCGCATTCTTCGGCCTGTTTGGCGGCATTGGAGCCTCCGCCATGATCCACGGTCTAACTCTGGCTGAGGACAAAGGCGGCTGGTTGGGCACCGTGCTCTACACGTTCCCCTCCACCATGGCCCAGAACTTCTGGCTTGCCACCTTCGCCTTCGGCGTCTGTTTGCTCCTCACCTTCTTCATCTCCCTGGCCACCAAGCGGACCAAGAGCGACGAGGAACTCAAGGGCCTCGTTTACTCCCTCACCCCAAAAACTCAGGACGAAGAACAAGCTTGGTATGCACGCCCCGCCTTCCTCGGCTGCGTGCTGCTGGCCATCTGCGTCCTGATGAACTTCCTCTTCTGGTAATCCCCCCCCCAACCCCAACATACTAAAGGAACCAACTTATGGGCCTCGATATCCGTCTTCCAATCGGCATGATGTTCACCCTCATCGGCCTCATGCTGGCCGTCCAAGGATTCCTCACCAGCGGCGACAAGGCGATGTACCACCGCTCGCTGGACATCAACATCAACTTCGTCTGGGGCGTCGCCCTGCTGATCTTCGGCTTGGGCATGCTCTTGGCCTCCCTCCTGACCAAAAAGCAGGAGAACCAGCCTGCGGAAAAAGCAAAGGCTGTGGAAAAAACTTCAGTTTAGACCCACGATCTCACCGCGAAGAACTCCCTCATTCCCAATTCGCCGGATTGGGAACGAGTTAATACAACCCCATGAAAGGGGCTGAAGCCCACAGGAAGTGAACTATTGGGCGTCCTTGGTGCAGCAGGACTTCTTGGCGCATTTGGCATGCTTGACGCATTTGCAATCCGGGGTGCCACATTTGCCGCAGTGGCAGGAGGTCGGGCAGCCGACAGCCGGAGCGGGTTGATGGCAAGCGCAGCCGCTCAGGGTGAGCGAGGCAATGGCAACGAGGGCGAGGAATGATTTCATAGTTTTGATGGGGTTGGGGTTGGCTGATTGCGGGAGTTATTAAACACCCGTATTCTATAAGACACCACAAGATTGGAAATCACTCACACTTATTTTTCTCTTTCCAAAAAACTGTCCGCGCCCGCCAATAAACCGGGTGCGACCGCAGCGGCCGCCTCAAAGCCGCTCTTCCAGCGCTTCGCGCAGGTGCATGTGGAGGCACGGATTGCGCAGGGCCAGGATTTCCAGCGCGGCGAGCGCGGCGTTGGAAGGTTCCAGCACGGTGGTGACGGGCACGTTGGAGGGGGTTCGCAGCGAGGACCAGACGTCCTCTGGGAATTCCTTGAAGTTCGCCGGCACGGTGATGACCGGGACGGTGGTGCAGGCGGAAAGCGTGGGCCCCGCGCCGTTGGAACGCCCGATGTAGGCGATGACGACGGTGTCCGGCACGGCTTGGACGAGCCGGTGGAGCTCCGCGATGGCGCGGACGGGTTCCTTGTGGACGGAACAGGCGATGCGGGTCGTCGCCAGCGTCCCCTTGGAGAGTTTGTCGAGGGCGCCCTCCACCGGGCTCACGTCGTCGTTGACGGAGCCTGACCAGATGACCACGCGCTGGGCGGGGATGCGGAAATGGCTGGTGATCCCGGCCACGCGCTGGTAGTTGGCGGCCACGGTGTCGAGTTGGCCGCCGTCGCGGTACACCTGTTTGTCAATGTAAGCGCCGTGTTCGAGCACGCGCCAGGAGTCGTTGTCGATCACATCGGCCAGCAGCAGCCGACCATCTGCGGTGAGGCCAAACTCCACCTTGCAGTCCACCAGCGCGCCGCCTTCGAGCTGCCACGCCTTTTCCAGCACCAGAAACGCGCGCCGGGCGATGGCGCTCATTTCCTTGAAGAACCGGGCCTCGCCCTCGTGCGTGAAGACTTCAGCCTCCGGCAATGCCAGAAACGGTTGCTGGGTGGCCAGCGGCTTGGAGGGTTCAAAGAGATTCACGACGCCCGCGGTTTCGTCGTGGAGCATGAAGGGATCGTCGCAGAGCAGATCGTGCGCCTTCCATTTGCGGCTGTTCGTCTTGAGGTAGAACTCCACGAGCAGGCGCGGGAAGAGGTGGCCTTTGGCCAAGCCGGGATTCCGCTTGAGGTAGGAGCCGTGCGCCTCGCGCCGGATCACCACTTCATAGGGCAGCATCTCGCATTTGGGGGCGGAAAACGAGATGGCGCTGAGTTGTTCGTCAAAGCCCACGGGGATGCCGCACGCCGCCAGCAGCCGGAAGTTGTTGCAGGTGGTCAGCGTCGCCATCGCGGCCTTGCCGCTGAGCAGATCATGCTTCGCGCCGTCTCCGGCGGTGATGTCGTCCTTGGAGACCACGATCACTTTTTCAGGGGAGTCCGGGGATTGCCCGATTACTTTGGTTTTGCCTTCGGCGAGGATCACGCCATCAAAGAGAGATTGCATGGCGCACAATATAGGGGGGCGGCAGAGGCAACGTCAATGCCGGGGTGTCCTCGGCTCAGGGCTCACGCATCTAAAATAATCGAGACGCATTGCTGAATTGCGCCACGGAAAAACTCTCACGCAAAGCCGCAAAGGCGCAAAGAAGAGAGGAATGCATCGCCAAAAATTCACAAATCTTGGAAAAATAGGGGGTCTTGCTCGAATTTTTTCTGTTCCGGACCTTTGCGTCTTTGCGGCTTTGCGTGAGAATCATTTGGATGCGTGAGCCCTGGTCCTCGGCTAAATCGACATTTGGATAGTGGCGCGGTTAACGCGGGGCTTTAGCTGGGCTTATCTTTAGCAAAAAAGGATGAAAAGCCGGTGGCAAAGCATGAATGCCGGCTAAAGCCCGGCAGGAGGGGTTTCTCAACATCCGGTATGCTCCTCCATTTGCATCCGGTAATTATCGGTGTAAAGTGCCAAAGCCGGAAGAAAGCGGCGCGAACCATGAAAAACCTGCTTTGTGTTGCGGTGACATTGCTGATGGCGATGCTCTCGGGTGCCTGCGGGCAAAAACCAACCGATGCCGCCCAGGTGCGCGCCAAACTGGAGGCCATTCCTATGCATGAAAAAGTGAAGCTGAGCGAGGACGAGTGGCGCAAGATTTTGACGCCAGATCAGTTTGCGGTGATGCGGGAGCGGGGGACGGAGCGCCCGTTTTCCAGCACCTGCGTGAACATCCACCAACAAGGAACCTTCGTGTGCGCGGCGTGCGGCAACCCGCTCTTTGAATCGGATACGAAGTTCGATTCCGGGACGGGTTGGCCGAGCTTTAACCGCGCGCTGGCCGGGGACCGCGTGAAGGTCGTCAAGGATACCAGCCACGGCATGGTCCGCGAGGAGGTCAACTGCGCCCGGTGCGATTCGCATCTCGGCCATGTGTTCAACGATGGGCCGCCGCCCACGGGGTTGCGCTATTGCATGAACGGCGTGGCGCTGCGGCTGGTGAAAGTGGAAAAAGCGACCTTTGCCGCCGGGTGTTTCTGGGGCGTGCAGGCGGCGTTTGACGAGACCAAGGGGGTGCTCAAGACGCGCGCGGGCTACACCGGCGGACATGTGACGGACCCCACCTACGAGCAGGTCTGCTCCCATACCACCGGCCACGCGGAAGCCGTGGAGGTGGAATACGACCCCGCCGTGGTCAGCTACCAGCAACTCCTGGAGTTGTTTTGGAAAGTCCACGATCCGCGCCAGAAAAACCGGCAGGGACCGGACATCGGGGACAACTACCGCTCGGCCATTTTCACCCACACGCCGGAGCAGAAAGCCGCCGCCGAGGCTTCCAAGGCGGAACTGGACGCCAAGGGCAAGGGGCCCATCGCCACGGAGATCGTGCAGGCCACGGAGTTTTACCCCGCCGAAGCATACCACCAGCATTACAAGAGCGCGACCTGCCGGATTCCGCGGTAAGAGGGCGAAAAAGAGGGGAGAGTAAAAAAATAGTTCCTTAATCGGACTTTCACAACTATTCGATATGCCATGGAAAATTGGCATTCGAAAAAACCCGGCTTCCGGGTAACGGTTTTCAAGCGGGATTCGAGCACCGTGATCGATCTCCTTCAGGTGCAAAGGGGATGCACCACCGCACGGCTTGATCACCTCACATTGATTCTTCTCGGGGAAGTCGTGGATGAAAAAGGTTTTCTGAGTGCCGCCGAGATTCTCGATCGCGTCCAACATTCGGGAGTTGATTGCGCAAGGGATTTTGATGGGGCTTTCGTTCTCCTTCTCGTAAGTGATACCTCCGCGCCCCCCAACGTCATCACGGACCCGTTGAATTCCCTGAAATGTTTTATTGAAGAAACTCCCGAGGCATTCATTTTGGCCTCCTCGCTCTGCTTCCTTCCAGCCCGCGCTCGCGCTTTGGATCGAATCGGAATCACCTCCTTTCTCGCCAACGGAGTGATTTATAATCACCGAACCATTTTTGACGGCGTCCGTTCGCTCAGCCGCGCCAGCATCCACACCATCGATTCCCGCACAGGGCCACACTCCCGGACCTACTGGGAATACAAATTTGATGACGGATTTTCCAAAAGGAGCCGCAAAGACTTGAAAGAGGAATTGGCATCCCTGCTTCTCAACGCCGCAAAGAGGCGCATCAACCCTGCGGAGAAAATCTATTTAAGCCTCAGCGGTGGTTACGATTCGACCTGCGTTCTGGGGCTTCTCTCTCGAATCCGGCCCGAAAAATTGGAATGCTTTTCCTACATCACCGACCAAGCATCAACAGGAAGCGACGAAACGGTGGCGCAACAAATGGCGAAAATCGCCGGGTTCCCCCATCGTTCCGTGATTTTTTTCCAAGGGGATTTTATCGATTTGGTCCGGCGCAACGCCGCAATGGGCGAATGCCGCGCAAATTTCTGCGGAGAACTCGACGCGTGGCAAAGCATTCAAAATGAAATGTCTGAGGATGGCGTGTTTTTCGTCGGCGACGAATGTTTTGGATGGTCGGATTGTCGGCTCTGTTCCGTTCAGGATATATTGGCCAGCATTCCCATCCAGAGGGCGGGTGTTTTATCGAAATATGCGGACTGCCTGAATAGCGAGGCACTCGGAGGAGATTATGACCGCGAAATTCTCGCGATAACCGAGGCGGCCCTTGCACAGGATTTGCATCGGACCAAAGATTTCCTCTATCTCGACCAGCGGCTGGGAAATGTGATCATGCCGTGGAGGGAACTCTTTGGCGGACGCCATACACCACTGAGAAACCTCCTTTTAGATCGGAGGATTCTAGACTTTATGACCCATGTGCCATCGTCCTTGCGGCGCGGAAAAAAACTCTACAAAGAAACGGTGCGGATGATGTTCCCTGAATTATTCAGGGTGAAACGCGCATTCAGACCCCAAAAAGACTATGTGAAAATGGCCATCCACCAGCAACGGGAGCGGATTGAAAGCGAATTATTGGGAGGAGAGAGCAGCCGTATCGACGAATGGTTCGCGCTGCGAAAATGTGCTGAATTACTCCAACACGCCCGCCCAGCCGACGCTCCATCTTTGAAGAAGAAAGCCCTGATTTTCGGAAAGAAAATGTTTAAGGAAAGCCCTCTGGCTCATACGTTCAAAGGGCTTTTCCCCCCCACGCCAATGACAAACGTCGATCCTTTGGTCTTATTGACTCGAATCCTCACGTTGCGGGAATACCTCAGGAATCCGGAGTAGCTGGCTTCGTCGTCCACTTCTGCGCCCGCCAAGTTTATCACGCTCGCAGATTTTCCGATCACGCCTCCAGCTCCGTGTGGATGTGGATGAAGTGGAGCAGGTCGTGCCGGGTGATGATGCCGATGAGCCGCTCGGTTTCGTCGATGACTCCCAGGCGGCCCTGCCCGGCGACGAGCAGCATGCGCAGAGCGTTGGCGGCGGTGGTCTCAGAGGAAATGCCCAAGCGGGTGTCGTGGGCGTCGGCGATTTCGCCCGCCAGAGTGTAAGGCCATTTTTCACGCGGCACATCCTTGAGGAATTCCAGCCGCAGGAGGCCGCGAAAACGGCGGTCGTCATCGATCACCGGGAAAGCGACATGGTGGTTGGTGAGGAAATAGTCGTCCACGGCAAGGTTGAGCGGCAGATGGGAGGGGACGCAAACCGGGTCGCGGGTCATCAGGTCGCCGACGCGCACGCCGTCGAGGATTTCCTTGGAAAGCGCCTGCGCGTAGCCGCTTTCCGCGGCGCCTTTCAGGAAAATGCCGATGACGAGAAAGATCATTCCCTGCCCCCACGCACCGCTGAAGGCCAGCAATACGCCCAGCCCCATGAGCAGCCAGCCAAAGGCGACGCCGATGCGGGAGGTGACGAACGTGGCCTGCCGGAAGCGTCCGCTGGCCATCCAGATGAGCGCACGCAGGATGCGCCCGCCATCGAGCGGGTAGCCGGGAATGGCGTTGAAGAGCACGAGCATGAGATTGACGGCGGAGAGCCATTTGAAGACGACGTAGCCCTCCGCAAAGGTCGCCAGATTGCAGACCGAGGAGATGGCTCCATAGAGGAGGACCAGCACGAGTGAAACGGCGGGGCCCGCGATGGCGATTTTCAATTCGGTGCGCGGATCCTCCGGTTCACGGGAGATTTCGGCGATGCCCCCGATGAACAGCAGCGTGATGCTGGGAACGGGGATGCCGCACCGCTGGCTCACCACGCTATGGCCGAGTTCGTGCAGAAGGATGGAGAGGAAGAAGAGCAGGGCGGCCACCACTCCCATGACGATGTAAACGGCGGGATCACGCCCCGCAAGCTCGCGGGGAAAAAGAAGCGTGGAGAGGGAATAAATGACGAGAGCGACAATGAAGAACCACGAGTAGTCCAGGTAAAAGCGAATGTTCAGGAAGGTTCCCAGAAAGACTCCGGGGCGGGTGCCCTCTCCCCGATCCCCCGGGGGCGCGCCTTCATTGGGTTGCTCCGGGGGTCGTTGGGTGTCCGTTTTCATGGCAAGTTCTACTACGGTGGCGCAAGCGTCGATGGCGAAGGGGCGGGAGTCGGCGAAGGTGCAGATTGGGCCGCTTGTTTTGCGGCGATCTCCTCGGCCAGCTTTGGATTGTAAACCAGCGGGCCCAGATCGATGGGGATGGTCCCGATTTCCGGCGGCAACGGGTGTGCTCCCGGAGTGAAGGCGAGGCGGATCAACGCGTCGTCTTCGGGCCGGTCAGCGCTGAATGCCGCATTGAGCTGGTAGAGCGGCCCAAGGTAATAACCCGTGTAGTTTAGGATCGCGTCGTCGTTGATTAATTTTCCGGAGAGCCGCGCCACCACGGTGGGTTCGCCGCCCAGGAACCAGGTGCCGCTCTCGAGCTTGCCGATGGCGTAGGAAAGCACCGTCGGCAGTCCGGTGAAAGTCACGCTCCCGGTGGCGGTCAAGGGGGTTCCCGAGCCCCGGAACCGCAGTTCAGCGGACGCCGTCCCACCTTTGATTTTGAGGGGTTCAGCCGTGGCGACATCCACGCGGTAGGACCAGCGGTCAAACGGCGGTTTCAAGACAAATGTGGGTGGCGGCACACGAATCGTTTCGGGGTTGCCGGTGGTAATGAGCGCACCGAAATCCGGGTAGGGAGTGGCGTCAAGCCGGGTGATTTCCCCGGAGCCGGTCACGCTGGCGGCCTCGCGCGTGCCGGTGACGGTCCAGTCGAGATTGGCGGCACCCGCCCAGCCCGGCCCGGCCTGGAAGCGGACTTGTTCCCCGTGGATGAGGAGGTCGAACGCGGGGAGGTCAAATTTCGAGAAGTCGAGGGAGCCGGTGGCGGAGAAATCCCCGAGCGCATGGCGGGCGGCGAGTTTGCTGATCCGCAGGACGTTGCCGTCGATTTCCGCGTCGGCTTCGAGTTGTTCGAGGGCGGGGATCCATTCCGAGGCAGGGAGCTGCCCCTTGGTGAGTTTGACGATGCCCGTCATGCGAAGGGTGCGCAGGGTGCTTTCGGTTTTCAGGGTGCCGGAGAGCAGGCCGCGGATGGGGATGGGCCGCCCGGTGAGGTGGGCGACTTCTTCGAGTTGCACGCCGTTGGCGTTCAACTGCGCCTTGAAGGGGGCATCCGGTGCGAAGGCCGCCGGGCCGGGTTGCACCCACCACTGGAAGAGGTTGAAGGGAAGTGTGGCGTTGCCTTCCAGCCAGAGCGCTTTCTTTTGGGTGAGCTTGAGGCCTTCGAGCGTGAGAGTCTTTTCGTCGGCAGCCAGCCGCCCTTCCACGCGGGTCTCGGCGTTGGCGAGGACAAACTTGGTCAACGAAAGGCCGCCGGGGGCATAGGTGCCCTCCACGTCGGCGTCGATGGGGAGCGTGGGGGGGATTTCCGCGTTGCCGGGCGTGTGCAACTTGCGAAAACGGGCGGTGAATGCCCCGGAATGCACTGCTGCGGTGCCGTCGCCCGCCCAGTTGACCACCAGGCCGCCTACGGGCGGGGCGGGGACGATCGGCTTTTGCAGGAGCGGGCCGTACACGGCGAGTTCTTCGATGGAAGCGTTGAGCTCGCCCGAGTAGCGCCGTTCGCCGAGGATCGTGATCATTCCCTTGCCGCGCACGAAGTCGCTGCCGTGGGTCGCTTCCAGATTAAGGATTTGAAGCTCGTTGCCGTCGAGTTTGATTCCGGCGTTGAGAAGGTCGAAGGGGACGCCGCGCCAGGCGAGCTTGCTCCCCGCCACCAGCAGTTGGCCCGAGTAGGATTTCTTGTCGCCGCGGATGGAGCCGTCCAGGGTCATCTTCCCGGAGGCGTCGGCAAACTCCGGCCCGAAGAGGGCGGAGAGTTCGGTGAGATTGTCGATGCGGGCGGCGATATCAAAGCTGAAGTTCGAGAGCCACCACGGGGAGTCATCGACGGGCAAAACGAGATCGCCCTTCAAGTGCAGGGTGTTGTGCGCCTGATGAAGTTCCAGCTTGGGAATCTGCACCCGGCGATCCACGATGGTGGCGCCCAGCACCAGCGAATTCCACCGGCGGGCGCCCCAGAGGAAATCGGTGGCTTCAAAGCGCGTGGAGACCGTGGCGTTTTCGAGCGCGTGCGGCGATCCCCGGAACGAAAAGATACCTTCCTTGATGTTGCCACCGGTTTTTTCCTGAACCTCAAGGAACCGCCCCAGAGCTTCCACGGAAAGATTCGCGAAGTTGCCCGTGATTTCGTAGGCGGGCGAGCGCCCCAGGGCGGTGTTGAGCAATTCGCCACGCAGGGAGCCGCCGAAGGCCGCGAAATCGAAATCGACCTGCAACTGCCCGCGTGCCAGGTCGTCGAGATCGGTGGAGAGGCTTTTGAGCACGACTCCTTCGCTGAGAGTGAGGTCCGCCACCCGCCATTCCGTCCCCTGAATGGCGGTCGTGCCGCGGAGTCTATCGAAGCGCCGGCGGAAGCGTCCGCGTTCGGCGGTGAGTTTCCCGATGGCGATCATGCCCGGTTGGAACGAGCTGAGGGTGAAACGGACATCCGAAAAAGTGATGGCGCGGTCGCCAAGATGAAAGGCGAAGTTCCCCTGAAGCACCTCCGCCTGGGCGGGAGCGGGAAGCCACGGCCGGAACTGGAGTTCCTGTTGGGCGGGAGTGGGCGAGGGACCCGCTTGCCGGGCATCGGGCTGAAAAGTGACTTCGGCGTTGACCCGGTCAAGGGTGAGGCTGTCAAAAAAGCCATGCCCTTTTTTGACCACGAGCGCGCGCCAGGAAAAGCGGACATCCGCCGAGTCGGCGTTCACTTTGGTGACCACTCCGGCACGCGAAGTCTCCACCCGGACGCGCTGAAAGAGCAGCGGCTCAAAAAGGCTTCCCTCCATGCCGCCGATTTCCAGCCGGACTCCGTGGCGGCCGGCGCTGAAAAGGACGCCATGTTTGACCACGAAGCGAAACAAGTGCGGCTCAAACAGGACAACGAGAAGCAAGCCCGCAAGCACGAGGATCGCGATGCGGATTCGTCGGAACAGGGATGGTTTGGTTGGAGCGCCCACGGGAAGGAAAATAACAGGATGGACCAGCGCGGGGGAAGCGCCAGCCAGCAGCCTTGAACCATCAAGTTTCAATGAGAAGCCCCTCCGGTGCAAGCTTCAACCCGTAACCCGTGGGGGTCCGAAGCGGGCCGGTTGGCCCAGCAGGTGGGATTGCGGCAATCCAAACCGCGTCCAAAAACCGATTCAAGGCGAATAAGAAGCGGAGGTTTGCGGATTCTCAAAGATAAAAGCTGAGGGGAGGCACGAAGCAACAGGCAGGAGGGGACATGAAAAACCACGATATTTCGGCAGATCACCCGGAGAAGACTCCGCCGCTTTTTGTTGAAGGGGTTTCCGCCATGCCGCTCCCTTCCGGGGCTCCAGCCTCGGGCGACCCCGTCGTGGACATGCGGCGGCTCTGGGATTGCGCAGATGGGGACCGGGAGGAATTGCAACGGCTTATCAGGAACTACCTGCAGGAGATGGAGGCGCAGTTGGAAAAAATGGAACATTTGATGACCGGGGGAGCCTTCCCGGAGATGGCGCACTGCGCCCATCGGAGCTGTGGAGCGAGCGCCACGCTTGGGATGAGGGCCATTGCGGCTCCCCTGCGTGCGCTCGAACGCATGAACCAGGAACGGGCGGCCCAGGATGCGGCAACGCAACTGGCGGAAGCGCGGAGAGAGCTGTGTGTGCTGGGGGAATTTCTAAAAGACCACCCGGCGTTGGCTGGCTGGCGCCCAAAAAACAGCCACCCACACTCATGAAAAAAATCCTGCTCATCGAGGACAACGAGTTGGTCGCCGACATTTACAAGAGGAAATTCGAGGCGGCGGGCTTCGCCGTGCAGGTCGAGGGGAACGGATCAGAGGGGTATTACCGGATTTTCAAGATGCACCCCGACGCCGTTTTGCTCGATCTGCTCCTGCCGGGCATGGACGGCCCCTCCATCATCCGAAAATTCAGGGCTCAAAGGGAATTCGCCCATCTTCCCATCATTGTCTTTACCAACGCCTATCTGAGTGACGTCGGGAGGGATGCGGTGAGCGCGGGGGCGACCCAAGTTTTTAATAAAGCGACAGCGGAACCGCGGGAGATCATTGAAGCCGTTGTCAATGCGCTCAACAAGAGTGTCAAAGCCCCCGAAGACTCCCCGATCGGCCTGTTGGAATCCCCCAGGGAGTATGCACCGGTGAACATTTTGGAGGAGTCGCCGTTTCATTCCCCGTCATCCTTCCCCCCTACAGTTCCGGATGCGGAGGGAAATCCCATCCAGCCAGCCAAACAACCAAAAAGCTCTTGGGGTGCGCCTGCAGACCAGCGGCCCCAACCGGTGGATGCGCCGCCGAAGGACGAACTCGACAATGAAGTTGCCTTCCAATCTCTTGCGCAGGAAGAGTTTCTCCGAAAAAGCGGCGGACGCATCGAGCATCTGCGGAACCTGTTGTGCCATCTAAAGGCGAACGCGATGACGGCGCGCGAGGTGGGGCCGTTCCTCGATATGGCGCAAATCGCCCACACGCTCAGCGGGCATGCCGCCATCGTCGGGCTCCATTACCTGGCACACCTCGCGGCGGCGCTCGAAGCTCTCGCGCGGGAGCTTTTCGAGTGCCCCTCCCAGTTCAGCATCCCCACCCGGCGCACCATCGCCAAAGCCATCGACATGATGGCGCGGTTGGTGGATTTCGGCTCCTCCTGCAAGCTCAAGGAGTTCAGCCAGTTTAATGTGCTGGTGGTCGATGATGAAAAGATCGCCCGCGCGATGATCTCCAGGACGATTAGCCGGGCGAAGCTCGCCTACGTGGCGACGGGCCGTCCGGAGACCGCGTTGGAATTGTTACAGGAAAACGAGTTCGATCTCGTGATTCTGGATGTGAAAATGGAGGGGATGTCCGGGTTCGAACTTTGTGCGGCTTTACGGAAAATGGACCACTATCTCCACTGCCCCGTCGTTTTCGTATCCAGCCTGAGTGATTTTCATAGCAAGATCGTCTCCCTGCAATCGGGCGGGAACGACTTCATCGTCAAGCCGTTTGCGCCCGTGGAGCTCGAGCTCAAGGTGCTCCTCTACATGATCGGGGCGCAACTCATTCCGGAAACCGTTCCCAAGGGGAGCGCGGCGGAAGCGAAGACAGGGGAGGAAATCCCGAAAAGCGGGCCCGAAATCTCGTGAGGGGGGGACGCTCTAAATTCGGGAGAGGGTCGGGTTTTTCACCTGCCGCTTGCAATCCCCCTCGAAAATACGGCAGTATCTCCCGCTTATGTCAGAGCCCGCCCATGTTTCCAAGATCGTCATTCTCGACTTCGGGTCGCAGTACACCCAGGTCATCGCCCGGCGCGTCCGCGAGTGCCAGGTGTATTCCCAGATATTGAAGTTCGACACGCCGGCGGCGGAAATAGCCAAGCTCGGCGCGCGGGGCATCATCCTCTCGGGCGGCCCGAGCAGCGTGTACGCCAGCAACGCCCCACAGATCGACCCGGCGGTGTTTGACCTCGGCCTCCCGGTGTTGGGCATCTGCTACGGCTTGCAGTTGATGGGCTTTCACCTCGGCGGCAAAGTGGAGCACTCGGACCGGCGCGAATACGGCGCGGGCATCGTCTATCTCACCGACGAAACCGGCAGGCGCACCGGCGAGTGCGGACTGTTCGACGGTCTGCCCGACAGCATGGACGTCTGGAACAGCCACGGCGACAAGCTCACCAAGCTCCCCGCAGGCTTCCACGCCGTCGGACATACGGACAACTCCCCCTTTGCCGCCATCGAGAACCCGGCCAAGCGTTTCTTCGGCCTCCAGTTCCACCCGGAGGTGGCGCACACCCCGCGCGGCAAGGAACTGCTCCAAAATTTCGTCTATAAAATCTGCGGCTGCAAAATGGACTGGACGATGGGCAGCTTCATCGACCAAACCTGCGAGGAAATCCGCCAAAAGGTGGGCAAGGACCATGTCGTGCTCGGCCTGAGCGGCGGCGTCGATTCCTCCGTGGCTGCCGCGCTGCTGCACCGGGCCATCGGCCCGCAGCTCACCTGCGTCTTCGTCAACAACGGACTGCTGCGCGCCAACGAAGCCGAAGCCGTCCAGCGGCTCTACGGCGAGAATTTCCAGATCAACCTCAAATACGTGAACGCCACCGAGCGCTTTCTCACGAAGCTGGCCGGGGTGACCGATCCCGAGACCAAAAGGAAAATCATCGGCGGGGAATTCATCCGCGTCTTTGAGGGAGCCGTGCGCGAGTTGACCACTTCGGACCAGAACTTCAAATACCTCGCCCAAGGGACGCTTTACCCGGACGTGATCGAGAGCGTTTCGATTTCCGGCAATCCTGCCGCGCTCATCAAGAGCCACCACAACGTCGGCGGGTTGCCCGACGACCTGAAGTTCGACTTGATCGAGCCGTTGCGCCAGCTTTTCAAGGACGAGGTGCGCCAGGTGGGGCTCCAGCTCGGGCTTCCCAAGGAAGTGGTCCAGCGCCAGCCGTTCCCCGGTCCGGGCCTTGCCGTGCGCATTGTCGGGGAGATCACCGAGGAGCGCCTGCGCATCCTGCGGGACGCCGATGCCATCGTGGTGAGCGAAATGAAAGCGAGTGACTGGTATTACCGTGTGTGGCAATCTTTCGCCGTGCTGCTTCCCGTCCGCTCGGTGGGCGTCATGGGCGACGAGCGCACCTACGAACACACCATCGCCCTGCGTATCGTTGAGAGTCAGGACGGCATGACCGCGGACTGGGTGCGCCTGCCCTACGAAATCCTCGGGCGCATCTCCTCGCGCATCATCAACGAGGTCAAGGGCGTCAACCGCGTCTGCTACGACATTTCCAGCAAGCCCCCGAGCACCATCGAGTGGGAATAAAAAGCCATGCGGAGGTTTATTCACCGCCTTAAGAATTGCGATGCCCACCACCGGCTCTTCGCCGCGACGGCGGTGGCGGTGGCCGTTGCGCTGGCGACTCAGGGGCAGCTTCGGCTCCCGGTGCAGATGGTGGTGATCTGGAATGCGTTTTCGTTTTGCGTCCTGACTCTGGCTTGGGCGCGCATTGTCACCGCGCGACCACGGGAATCCGTTAGGACGGCGAAATTGCAGGACTCCAATCGCGTGACGATCTTTCTGTTTGTCGTCGTGGGAGCCTTCGCGAGCATCTTCGCCGTCGGCTACCTGCTGGGGTCTGCGCACGGACGCCACGGGGGGCTGCTGATGGAAACCATTCTGCTGGCGTTCGGCACGCTCGTGGGCTCTTGGAGCCTCATCCACACGCTGTTTGCCCTTCGCTACGCTCATACGTATTACGGGGATGCGGATGATGATCCGGCCACCACGGAGCACGCAGGCGGCCTGGAATTTCCCGGCGAAAAAATGCCAGACTACCTCGATTTCGCCTACTTTTCCTTTATCATCGGCATGACGTGCCAGGTCTCGGACGTCCAGATATCCGGGCGCAGTCTGCGGCGGTTGGCGCTCCTGCACGGCTTGCTCGCCTTCGCGTTCAACACCGTCATTCTGGCCCTCAGCATCAACGTGGTTTCAGGGTTGTTCGCAGGCTGAAGCCCTTGCCTTTCTTTGCGCCCTTTGCGGCTTTGCGGGAGACTTTCAGAATCGCGCTCGAGGGGACCGCGATCCACCTTTCCCAGCTATCCTTTCGAGTCCGCCGACAAATCAAAGAGCGTCGCCCCCGGATTTTGCTGGATGAAATAGTTCATCGTCCAGGCGCTCGGGAAGAGCGCCACGGGCTGTTCGTCGGCATCGTAGGCGATGCGGCAGCCGGTGGGCATCTTGAGCTCCTTGAGCTGCACGGGCGTCGTGTCGGCCTTGAGCCATTTGACGATCTCCCACGGCACGCTTTCCAGTCGTGAAGGAGCGCCGTATTCGCTCTCGAGCCGGTATTGCACCACCTCAAATTGCAGCGGGCCCACGGCGGCGAGCAGGGGGATTTTTTGATCCGAGTCGCGCAGGTAAAACACCTGGATCACCCCCTCCTGCAACAACTGGTCGAGCCCCTGGCGGAACTGTTTGTATTTGCCGGGGTTCGGATTTTGCAGGTAGGCGAAGCATTCCGGGGCGAAGCGCGGGATTTCGTGATACACCACGCCCGCGTCCTCCGTGAGCGTGTCGCCGATGCCAAACTCCGAGTGGCCCACGAGGCCCACGATGTCCCCCGGGTAGGCCTCGTCCACCGTCTCGCGTTCCTGGCCGAAGAGCTTGTGCGAACTCGAAAGCCGCACCTTCTTGCCCGTCTGCGCATGCGTCACCGTCATGTCCCGCTCGAACTTGCCCGAGCAGACCCGCACGAACGCGATGCGGTCGCGGTGCTTCGGGTCCATGTTGGCCTGAATCTTGAACACGAACGCTGAGAAAACAGGGTCGTGCGGCTGGATGAGCCGATCCGCCGAGCGGTGCGGCGCGGGCGGCGCGGATTTTTCCAAAAACGAATCAAGCAGCAATTGCACGCCGAAGTTGTTCATGGCGCTGCCGAAGAAGACCGGCGTGAGTTCCCCGGCCAGCACGGCCTCGGGGGAATACTCTTTGCCCGCGAGTTCCAGCATCTCCAGTTCCTCCACGAAGCGGGCGTAATCCGCTTCATCCACCTGTTCGCGCACGAGCGGCTCGTCCAGGCTCGTCACCGTCACCGGGGCGCGGTAGGCGCCCATCTTGGTGCGCTCAAAGAGATGCAGATCGCGTGTCTGGCGGTCATAAACGCCCTTGAAGCCGAAGCCGGTGCCGAGCGGCCAGTTCACCGGGAACGCCCCGATGCCCAGCACGCTTTCGAGTTCGTCCACCAGCGCAATCGGGTCGCGCGTGGGGCGGTCCACCTTGTTCATGAACGTAAAAATGGGCACGCCCCGGCGGCGGCACACCTCGAAGAGCTTGCGCGTCTGGCTCTCGATGCCTTTGCCCGCGTCGATAACCATCACCACGGCGTCCACGGCGGTGAGCACGCGGTAGGTGTCCTCGGAAAAATCCTTGTGGCCGGGGGTGTCCAAGAGATTCACGCGGTAGCCGTTGTAGTCGAACTGCAACACCGTGGAACTCACGGAGATGCCGCGTTTGCGTTCCAGTTCCATCCAGTCGCTCGTCGCCGCGCGCTGGTTCTTGCGCGCCGTCACCGAACCGGCAAGCTGCACCGCGCCGCCGTAGAGAAGGAGCTTCTCGGTGAGCGTCGTTTTGCCCGCGTCCGGGTGGGAAATGATGGCAAAGGTGCGCCGTCTGGAAATCTCAGCTTGCATGGATGGATGGAATAAAAGGGGCGCAGTGTCGTCCAAAACCGCGCGCGGCGCAAGAGAAGACGGGAGGATACTCAGGGCAAACGCACCTAAATGATTCTCACGCAAAGCCGCAAAGTCGCAAAGGTTCGGAGCAGAAAAATCGGCCCCCCCCTGTTTTTGCTTCAGCCCTTTGCCCCCAGCTTTATATAGAGCGGTTCCCCAGCCGGCTGGAGCCGATGGCAAAACGGGAGTGCCGACTAAAGCTCGGCACGCAAAGACTTTTTTCCCAAGCTCTTACGCGCGCCGCCAGCTCTTGAGGATGCGCAGGTAGTTGGTGCGCTCAAAGGCGGTGGCGTCCGGGCAATGTTTGAGGTTCATCGTCCCCCGCATTTGCGCGGCGGATTCGTATTCGTGCTCCTCGAGCCATTGGGTGAACTCCGCAATGACGGTGGCCAGATATTCCGGGCCGTTGCGAAGCAGCGCGGAAACCATCTGCACGGAGTGGGCGCCGGCCATGATGGCGCGGATGGCGTCTTCCCCGGTATGAATGCCGCCGGTGGCGGAGTAGTAGGTGTCCACTTGGGCGCTCAGAATGGCCAGCCAGCGCAGGCGCATCCGGAGCTCGGAGGAGTCGGAGAGTTCGAGAACGCTTTCCACATCGAGGTCTTCGATGTTGATGTCCGGCTGGTAAAAGCGGTTGAAGAGGACGACACCGTTGGCGCCCGCCTTGCCGAGCTGGCTCACAAAGTTCGGCAGCGAGGAGAAGAAGGGCGAGAGCTTGACGGCGATGGGGATGTTGACTTCCTTGCGGATGGCCGCCACCAGGTCGAGCGCGCGTTGTTCGACTTCCGCCCCGGTCTGGCGCGGGTTGGAAGGCAGGTCGTAGTAGTTGAGTTCCAGCGCATCCGCGCCCACTTGTTCGATGAGCTTGGCGTGGCCTACCCAGCCGCCGGGGGAGATGCCGTTGAGCGAGGCGATGACCGGCACGTTCACGGCGGATTTAATCTTGCCGATCATCTGGAGATACTGATCGCAACTCTCGTCAAAATCGTCTTCGTTGGGCAGGAAGGAGGTCGCTTCGGCGAAGCTCTCCGTGTGCGCGTCCACGCCCCGCTCCTTGGCGATGCGTTCCAACTCGATCTGCTCCTCAAAGAGCGAGTGCATGACGAGGGCGGCGGCTCCGGCGTCTTCCAACTGGCGGACGACAGAAAGGTCGTCCATCAAGGGCGACGCGCCCGGAATGAACGGGTTTTTAAGTTGAAAGCCGAGGTATTCGGTGGCGAGGTTCATAAAAGTGGATCCGTCTGGTTTTCTGTTGCGTGCCGTTGCGTTAGGATTGCGGGGCCGGTTCGTTGCCGCCGATGGCGGCGAGTTTCTGGTAGAACGCGACGCGCTGGTCCACCTGCTCCTGCGCGGCGGCTTCAAATGCCGCGACGTGCTCGGGCTTCATCTTGAAGCGCAGTTCGTTGCGGAGGTAATCGGCCACGCGCACCTTGGGCGGCGCGTTGTCGATCTGAAGCGGGGCAAGCCCTTCGGCGTTGCGGCGCGGGTCGTAGCGGAAGAGAGGCCAGGTGCCGCTTTCCACCGCCAGACGCTGCTGTTCGAGCCCGTGATCCAGCGAGTAGCCGTGGGCGATACAGTGGCTGTAGGCGATGATGAGCGAGGGGCCCGCGAAGCTCTCGGCTTCCTCGAACACCTTGACGGTCTGCGCGTCCTTGGCGCCGAAGGCGATGCGGGCGACGTAGATGTTGCCGTAGCTCATGGCCATGAGGCCGAGGTCTTTCTTCGGACGGCTCTTGCCGGCCATGGCAAACTTCGCCGTGGCTCCGAACGGGGTCGATTTGGACATCTGGCCGCCGGTGTTGGAATAGACTTCGGTGTCGAGGACGAGGATGTTGATGTCCGCCCCGGTGGAGAGGACGTGATCGACGCCGCCGTAGCCGATGTCATAGGCCCAGCCGTCGCCGCCGACGATCCAGGTGCTCTTGCGGACAAGGAAGTCGGCCACGTCGTTGAGGCGGCGCGCATCCAAGGTGTTCAGCCCGGCGATCTGGTCGCGGAGCGTCTGGACACGTCCGCGCTGGGCGGCCAGGGAGACTTCGTCGCGCCCGGTTTCGTTCAGGATCGCGGACACCAGCGTGTCGCCGATCTGCGGAGCGAGCTTGAGGAGGAGCTCCCGCGCGATGCCGTTTTGCTTGTCGATGGCGAACCGGAAGCCAAGGCCATACTCGGCGTTGTCTTCAAACAGCGAGTTGCTCCAGGCAGGGCCGCGACCGTTCGGGTCGGTGGTGTAAGGCGTGGTCGGCAGGTTGCCGCCGTAGATGGAGGAACACCCGGTGGCGTTGGCGATGACCAGGCGGTCGCCGAACATCTGGGTGAGCAGCTTGATGTAAGGCGTCTCGCCGCAGCCGGTGCAGGCTCCCGAGTATTCGAAGAGCGGCTGGGCGAACTGGCTGCTCTTCACATCGGGCTTGAGCAGCGTGCGGTCCGGGTTGGGCAGGCCGAGGAAGTAATCGTAACAGGCCGCTTCCTGTTTGCGCTCGGGGATGACCGTCATCGTGAGTGCCTTGTGGCTCGGGTCCGTCTTGGACTTGGCCGGGCAGACGGACGCGCAAAGGGTGCAGCCGGTGCAATCCTCCGGAGCCACCTGGATGGTGAAGCTCTGGCCTTCCTGACCGCGCATCTTGACGGACTGGTAGCCCTCGGGGGCGTTGGCGAGCAGTTCGCTTGGGTAGAATTTGGAACGGATGGCGGCGTGAGGACAAACAAAGGCGCACTTGTTGCACTGGATGCAGATGCTCGAATCCCAAACCGGCAGGCGGTCGGCGATGTTCCGTTTTTCCCAGCAGGTGGTGCCCACGGGCCAGGTGCCGTCCGCCACAAACGCGCTGACGGGCAACTGGTCGCCCTTGCCTTCGAGGATGACGGCGGTGACGCGCTTGACGAAATCCGGCGCATTTTCGGAAACAAACGGCGTCATGGGGTGGCCGTTGAAACAGTCGGCGGGAATCTTGACTTGATGGAGCCCTGCGAGCGCCATATCGACCGCGGCGAAGTTTTGTTTGATCACCGCCTCGCCCTTGCGTCCGTAGGTCTTCTTAATGGCGTTCTTGATCTGCGCAATGGCTTCCTCGCGCGGCAGCACGCCGGAGATGGCGAAGAAGCAGGTCTGCATGATCGTGTTCGTGCGACCGCCGGCTCCGGCGGCTTGGGCCACGGCGGCGGCGTCGATCACGTAGAACTGGAGTTCCTTTTCCACGATCTGGCGCTGGACGTCCACCGGGATTTTTCCCCAGACCACGTCCGCGCCGAACGGGGTGTTGAGCAGGAAGACGCCCTTGGGCGCCGCGAAGCCGAGCACGTCAAACTTCTCGATGAAGGTGGACTGGTGGCAGGCCACGAAATTGGCGCGCTTGATGAGGTAGTGGGCGGCGATGGGGCGCGGCCCGAAGCGAAGATGCGAGATGGTCATCGCGCCGGATTTCTTCGAGTCATACACGAAGTAGCCTTGCGCGTAGTTGGATGTCTCTTCGCCGATGATCTTGATGGAGTTCTTGTTGGCCCCCACGGTGCCGTCGGCGCCCAGGCCGAAGAAGACGGCGCGCACGACGTCCGAGGGCTCCAGGTCGAACCCAGAGTCATACGGGAGCGAGGTGCCGCTCACGTCGTCATTGATGCCGATGGTGAAATGGTTCTTGGGACGTTCGGCGAGCAGTTCGTCGAAGATCGCCTTGGCCATGGCGGGGTCGAACTCCTTGGAGCCGAGCCCGTAGCGGCCGCCGATGACGACCGGCTCGCATGCGAACTGGCTGACGCCGTTGGCGCGCGCTTCCGCCAGGGCGGTGACGATGTCGAGATAAAGGGGTTCGCCGACGGAGCCGGGCTCCTTGGTGCGGTCGAGAACAGCGATGCTCTTGACGGTGGCGGGGAGTGCTGCGATGAGGGCTTCCACCGGGAACGGACGGTAGAGGCGCACCTTGAGCACGCCCACTTTCTGCCCCTGTGCGTTGAGCCAAGCGGCGGCTTCCTCAACGGTCTCGGCACCGGAACCGATGGCGATGATGACGCGGTCGGCCTCGGCGTGGCCCGTGTAGTCAAAGAGATGGTATTGGCGGCCCGTGAGGGCGGCAAAGCGGTCCATCAACCCTTGCACCGCCTTCGGAACGCTGGCGTAGTAGGGATTGCACGCCTCGCGCGCCTGGAAGAATACGTCCGGGTTTTGCGCGGTGCCGCGAATGGAGGGTTTCTCGGGCGTGAGCGCGCGGGAACGGAAGGCGCGGATGGCCTCTTCGTCAATGAGGGAGCGCAGCACCTCGTCGTCGAGCAGGTCGATCTTGGAGACTTCGTGCGAGGTGCGGAAGCCGTCAAAGAAATGCATGAAGGGGACGCGCGTCTCAAAGGTCGCGGCGTGGGCGATGCAGGCCATGTCCTGCGCTTCCTGCACGGAATTGGAGGCGATCATGGCGAAACCGGTCTGGCGGCAGGCCATGACGTCGGAGTGGTCGCCAAAGATGGAAAGCGCATGGGTGGCCAGGGCGCGCGCCGTGACGTGGAAGCAGAAAGGAAGGAGCTCCCCGGCGATCTTATACATGTTGGGGATCATCAGAAGCAGCCCTTGGGATGCCGTGAAGGTTGTCGTCAACGCTCCGGAGTTGAGCATGCCGTGGACGGCGCCCGCCACACCGGCTTCCGACTGCATTTCCACAAGGCTCGGGACGCTGCCCCAAAGATTCGGACGGCTCTTGGCCGACCATTCATCGCACGATTCCGCCATGGGCGAAGACGGCGTGATCGGGTAAATCGCGATGGTTTCACTCAGCCGGTAGGCTACGGAAGCCACGGCTTCGTTTGCGTCGAGGGTTGCTGCTTTTGGGGATCGCACTGCGGTGCGAGGCTCTTGGATGGCGCTCATTTGGCAACTCAAGCGCAAAGAGGGGAGGGAGGCTGCCCCCTCATTGTCATTCGCTAGCCATCAGTTGCCAGCCCTCGAAGAATTTTTTCCAGCGGAGCCGCAATTCGCCCGACCCTACAACCGTGCGGGGTCGGCCAGCAACTCCGCGATGCGACCGAGGAGACGCCCGGCGGCGCCGCCGTCGAGCACGCGGTGATCGAAGCTCAGCGTCAGGTTGGCCTCGGTGACCGGCTCGAATGCGGCCGCCGCAGCATTCCAACGGGGCATGATCCGTCCGGCACCCAGGCCGAGTACGAGGGTTTGTTCGGGAAGCGGGATGGGCGTGGCCCAGGTGAGACCGAAGGTGCCGAAGTTGGTGACGGTGGCGACGGAACCGCCGGTGGCGGCGGAGGGGAGGCGGCGCTGGCGGCCCAGTTCGACGAGTTCGTCGTAGCGGGGGACCAGTTCGGCCAGCGGGGTGCGGTCCACGTTGCGCAGAACGGGAACGAGCACGCCGTCCTCGACTTCAACGGCGAACCCAATGTCAATGGCGGGCGGGTGCGCGATGCGGTCCCCCACCAGGCGGCCTGCCGGGGCGCTGTTTTCGGAAAGGGCGATGCCCAGCGCGCGGAGCGCATAGAGGGCGGGGCCGGGTTTCGGGCTGGCCTGTTTGCGGTGGGCGAGAACGGCGTCAAGCACGAGGGGGATGCCCGCCGTGGCGATGGGCCGGGTGGCGCTGCGCCGCATGGCGTCGGCCACGGCCACACGCATGGAGGAGGCGGGGGTGATGGTCAGGTTTTCAAGCTGGGCGAGGAATTTTTCGAAATCCTCGATGGTTACGCGCCCCGCCGCGCCGCTGCCGGCGATGCCCGCGAGGTCGGCGGCGTGGAGGCCGAGTTCGTTCATCCGCGCCTTCATCCGGGGGGACATGTAGCTGGCGCCTGCGGCGTTGGCGGGCACGGGGAGGCCGCGCACGGTGGGTTGGACGGCGGCGGGCTTGGTTGCGGCGGGCCGGGCGTCGAGGGTTTCCCCGTCAGGGCCGTCGGCTTCCACCAAGGTGGCGGTCGCGGCGGGAGCTGGAATATCCAGGCCGTGGCGGATGGCGTCTTCCTCGGTGGCTTCCAGATAGCCGAGGATGGCTCCCACGGAATAACTCTGGCCGGTTTCCACCAGAATGCAGCCGACGCGCCCCGGGCAGGGCGTGGTGACGCTCATGACGGCTTTGTTGGTTTCCACCTCGATGACGTCCTGGTCGGCATCGACTTGGTCGCCCACTTGCACGGCGATGTTGACGATGGTGGCCTCGGCGATGGACTCGCCGAGCTGTGGCATGATGATGGGAATCTGCGGCATCGGAATGGGAAAGGTGATCAGGATGAATTAGGAAACCGGGAAGCCAGCAAAGCAGATGAGGAAACCGCGCCGGGTTTTGCATCTCGTTCCCAATCGGGAGATAGGGAACGCGCTTGTCTTCGAAACTCCTGTTTCGTTTCGGCGTGCCATTTTGAAAGATTGTTGTGAAACCATGGGATGCATTTTCCTCAGAGCCGGAGCAGTTCGCGCAGGGCGCGGAGGATGGTTTGGGCTGTCGGGCGGTGGGTGCCCCACAGGTTCGGGTGGTAGGGGACGGGGGTGTTTTTGGCGTTGAGGCGGCGGGGCGGCACGTCGAGCAGGCCGAAGCCTTCGCTGGCGACGCGCGCGACGACTTCCGCCGTGACGCCGCCCCAAGGCCACGCTTCGCCCACGGCCAGCAGCCGCCCGGTGCGGGCCACGCTGGCGAGCACGGTGTCCGTGTCGAGCGGTTTGATGGAGCGCAGATCGACCACCTCCACCTCATAGCCTTCGCTGACGAGTTCTTCCGCGGCCGCGAGGCATTCGTGAACCATGGCGCTGTAAGTGACCACGGTGGCGTCGCGCCCCTGGCGGGCGATGCGCGCCTTGCCCACGGGGAGCGCCTCGGTGGGCAATCCTTCCGCCTTGAGGTGGTAGTAGAGGTATTTGTGTTCGCAGAAGATCACGGGGTCGTTGATGGCCACGGCTTCGAGTAGCATCGAGTAGGCGTCTTCAACGGTGGCGGGCGTCATCACCACCAATCCCGGATATTGGGCGTAGAGCCCCTCCATGCTCTGGCTGTGGAAGGGCCCGGAACCGGCGGTGCCCCCGGAGGGAAGCCGGATGGTGATGGGGCAGGCGATTTCCGTGCGCCAAAAGAGCGTCGCCGCATGGTTGACGATCTGCGTGAAGCCCGCGGTGGAGAAATCCGCGAACTGGATTTCCACGATCGGGCGCATCCCCTCAATGGCGGCGCCGACGGCGGAGCCGATCATGGCGTCCTCACTGATGGGGGCGTCGAGCACGCGGCCCGGGAATTCTTTGGCAAGGTTTTTGGTGGCTTTGAATGCGCCCCCGAAATCGCCCACGTCCTGCCCGTGGATGTAAACGCGGGGATCGTCTGCGAGGGCTTTGGCCTGGGCTTCGCGAATGGCTTCGAGGTAGGTGATCATTGCGGCGCTTCCTGCTTAGCTGGCGGTGTAGGTGTCGTCGAGGTGCGGTGTGGAGAGCGCGCACCAGTTCTCTTCATTCGGGTCCGGCGCGGGTTCGCGCTGGACGGTGGCCACCGCCTCCTCCACCTGCCGTTGGGTCTCCTCGCGCCAGTCCATCAAATCGGTTGCCATAGCCCAGCCGCGCTCCAGCAGGGCGCACTCGGCGACGTGCAAACAATCGCGGCCCAGCGGGGATTCCTTCAGTGCGGGGTCGATGTAATGAGCGTCGTCGTGCTCGCCGTGGCCGACCAGACGGAGCAGGCGGGCGACGATCAACTGCGGCCCGAGCCCCTTGCGGGCGTTCGCCACGGCTTTGCCCACGACATCCAGGCAGGCGTCCAGATTGGTGGCGTCCACGGAGTGACCCGCGATGCCGTAGCCCGAGGCGCGGTCCACGAGATCCTTGCAGGCGAACTGCCGGGAGTTGGGGGTGGAGTAGGCATACTGGTTGTTGGCGACGATCATTACCAGAGGGAGCTTTTCCACCGCCGCGAGATTCATCGCTTCATGGAACGCCCCGGTGGAGGTGGCGCCGTCGCCCAGGCAGGTGGCGCCCACCACGCCCGTTTCGCCTTTGAAACGCCGCGCCATCAGCGCGCCGCACACGACGGAAACCATCGCCCCGAGATGGCTGATCATCGCGTAATGGCCCTCCCGGGGGCGGCCCCGGTGCACGTTGCCCTCGCGCCCATGCATCGGCCCGAGCTTGGAACCAAGGTAGGTGCGGACGGCATCCAAAATATCTTCGCCGAAGGCGAGGCGCCCCGCCTGATCCCGGATGAGCGGGGCAAAAATATCCCCCTTGCGCAACGCCATGCCCAGGGAAACGCTCAAGGCTTCCTGGCCTTTGCCCAGAAACACGCCGCCGGTGATCTTGCCCGCCCGGTAGAGGCTTGCCAGCTTCTCTTCGAGCAGCCGCGCCAGCAGCATCCACCGGAACGCCTGGGCGAATGTTTCGCGCGAGGCAGACGGCGGAGGGGCGAGGGACTCTGAGGCAAGCATGACCCCCACTTTAACTGGGAGAGGGAGCGGCAGGCAATCGTTCTTTCTTAAGCGAAAATAATATTGGGTGTATAGGGGAATCCGCGAGGCAACCCCCTGGCGCAACACCAGTAATATAGTGCGGGCGCTGGATATCGTGCGGGGTTTGCCCTCGTTTCCGATCTGGAAATTGGGAACGAGGCTCGCTCGCTCCCCCATCTTCGAAATCGAGCTTTTTTCAACAAAGACGGTTTCCGGCCTTTCAAATCCTCGAAAATCTGGGAATCTGAGGAGAATCCCTCTTTTTGATTTTCCCTCATGGCCCTGCTCGACCGATTGTTCCGACTCCGCGAAGAAACCGATGTCTCAAAGCCGTTCCTCCAGCATCTGGAGGAGTTGCGCTCCATGCTGCTGAAAATGGCCTTTACGATCGTCGTTTGCATGTCGGGTTCGTTGTATTTTCAAAAGGACTTGGTGGTGCTTCTGGAACATCCCCTCGCCAAGATTGATCCGTCGGCCATTTCCAAGCTTCAAAACCTGGGGGTGGCCGATCCGTTGACGATCACCTTCTCGCTCGCCTTTTACGCGGGGTTTGTGTTCGCGTTCCCGTTGCTGCTCTATTTTTTCGCGCAATTCGTCGTTCCCGCCCTGACGCGCAAGGAAAAGAAGATCATTTTTCCGGCCATTGCCGTCGGGTTCGGGCTCTTCCTGACAGGTGTCGCCCTCTGCTATTTTTTCATCCTGCCGCAGACGCTGGGGTTCTTTTACAATTACTCCAAATCGCTGAATCTGTCCCCCGCATGGACGGTGCGGGAGTATTTCTCGTTTGTCACCCAGATGATGATCGCCTTTGGCGCGGCGTTCGAGCTGCCCGTGGCGGTGGTCGTGTTGGTGTATCTGGAGTTTGTCTCCTTCAAGTTGCTCAACAACACGCGGCCCTACGCTTATGTGCTGGTGTTGACGCTGGCCGCCATCATCGCCCCTACGCCGGACCCCATCTCATTCCTTTCCCTGGGCCTGCCGATGTGCCTGCTTTACGAGGGGTGTATCTGGATCGCCTACCTGCTCGAAAAACGCCGCCCGCGCGAGTCGGAATCGCGTCTCGGTTAACGCCCGCCCCCCTTTTTTTCGGCATGTCCGCGAATCCACCCAGCCCTATTGAAGGCATCGAGCGCGTGCTTTTTGACGCCCCGACCATCGCTGCGCGTCTGGACGAGATGGCGGCGGAAATCACGGCGCGTTACCGCGGCCAACCGCTTACCGTGGTGGCGATCCTCAACGGCAGCCTGCCCTTCGCTGCCGATCTGCTTCGGCGCATCCCCCTGACTCTGCGGCTCGAATGCCTGAGCGTGGGGAGCTACCACGGCGGGATGGAGAGCAGCGGGTGCGTTTCGTTTCTCCAAAGCGGTTTGCCGGAGGTCGCAGGGCGGCATCTGCTGATTCTGGACGACATTCTGGATACCGGGCGCACCCTCCGCGCCGTGCGGGAACGGTTCCTAGCCGAGGCGCACCCGCTGAGCATCCGCGTGGCGGTGCTGCTGCGCAAACGCAAGGCTCGGGATGGCGCGCTGGAGGCCGACTATGCGGGGTTCGACATCGACGATGCATTTGTCGTCGGCTATGGCCTCGACTACCAGGGGCACTACCGGAACCTGCCGGTGGTGGGGGTGCTGGCCGTTTCTTATACCATTCGCGAGAATAAATCGGTAGAATGCACGACCTGAACCCTCATTAAAAATATCAGAAGAAATGAATCAGGAAGCCAGGAAACCAGGAAGAAATCCGGCAATTCTGTTTTCTGGTTTCCTGATTTTCTTTTTGGAGCTTGTGAAAAAAACTCGGGGAATGCTGGGCTTCAGCCAGCAGTTTTTCTTTGCCACCAGCTTCAGCTGGTGGTCTCCGTGCCAAGCGGTTTCCCAGCCGGCTCAAGAGCTTTGCTGATGGCACTACCACCGACTGAAGCCGGTGGCAAAACGGGAATGCCGACTAAAGCTCGGCAGGAAAAGATTTCTTTAACAAAGTAGAACCCTAAGCCGCTACGCGAATTGCCTGAGGAGTTTGTCCACGGAATGGCAGAGGTCCTGAAGCCCTTTGCGGCAGGGGTTTTGCGGGATGATTTCGATGGAGTCGATGGCTTCGCGAAGGAGATTGCGCGCGGTGTCGATGGCGCCTTTAAGAGCGCCGGAGCGGCGGGTGGCGAGCACAAGCGCCTCGGTTTCCTCCCCGGAAACGAAGGCGCGGCTCCAGCGGGCGCGCTCGGGCTCCGAGGCGTTTTGGAGCAGGAGCAGCACGGGGAGGGTGAGCTTGCCTTTCAGCAGGTCGCTGCCGAGGGTTTTGCCCGCCTTGGATTCGTCGCCCGCGATGTCCAGGCAATCGTCGTAAATCTGGTAGGCCGTGCCGAGCTTGAGCCCGTAGGCGCGCATGGCGGCGGTCACTTCGGGGGTGGATTCATTGAGCAGGGCGCTGAGTTCCGTGGCCGCGGCGAAGAGCGCGGCGGTCTTCATTTCGATGATCTTGAAGTAGTCCTGCACGCTGAGGTTGAGATCAAACCGGCGCTGGGTTTGAATGATTTCGCCGGAGCAGACCTCCGAGGAGGCCTGGGCGATGCGGCAGGCGATTTCGCCGTTGGAAAAGTGCGTGGAAAGCTTGAGGGCGTGGGCGAACATGCAGTCCCCCAAGAGGACGCTGATGGCGTTGCCCCACTTGGCGTTGGCCGTTTGCTGGCCGCGGCGCATGTCCGCGTCATCCATGATGTCATCATGAACGAGCGTGGCGGCGTGGATGAGTTCCAGGATGACGGCCAGGTCGATGTGCGGGGCGGAGATGGAGCCGGTGGCGGCGGCGGAGAGGAGGGTGAGGGCGGGAC
>Ga0118677_10001927_pt1 | contig 42847 bp, 25 predicted proteins | sample AliMusrvi5mmetaG_FD_86154 | JGI IMG/M metagenome (GOLD analysis project Ga0118677, IMG submission 86154)
GATTTGATGGATGCCGCGAGGGGCGCGTGCGGCGATCTTTCCGGCTTCGCGCAACGCCACGGCGAAGTCGCTTCGCGTTGGTGTGAGCTGCACGTTTTCCACGGCTTTGCGGGCCAGGGCACGGTCGATGGTCGGTTCGGCGATCCGCAATTGCGCGCGATCCCCGGCGGCGATAACAGCCACGCGGTCGCCCTGTTTGAGGTCGTCGAAGAGTGCGAGCGCGCACGCTTTGGCGGCGTCGAGCCGGGTCGCTCCCGCCGCATTCCGGTAGCCCATGCTCATCGAGTTATCCATGACGATCACGAGAGTGCGCGGGATTTCGCCGCCGAAGAGGTGGGCGCTTTTGGCGAGCATCACCGGGCGAGCTGCGGCGAGGACGACGAGCCCGGCCACGATCAGCTTGGCCCTGTGTTTTTGGAAGAACGTGAGTTCCTCATCATACTCGTCGTCGGTGACCATGGTCTATTTTGGAGGCCCCTGGGTTGCGAGGCCGATCTGCGTGACGCCGACCCGCCCGATGACGTCGAGCGCGTCCATGACCATCTGGTATTGGGTGGCGCGGTCGCCGCGGACGACGACCGGAAAATCCGGGTTTTTCGCCTTGTAATCGGTCAGCTTTGTTTCGAGTTCGGCGAGCGTGACCGGGACGGTGTCGAGAAAGACTTTGCCCTCGTTGTTGACCGTGATCGCCTTGCTCTTCGGGCCGCCGATGGCCGGGGCCTTGCTGCCTTTGGGGAGCTCCACTTTCGTCCCCTGCACGCCGGCCGTTGTCATGATGATAAAAATCAGCAGCAGCACGAGGTAGAGGTCCACCATCGGCGTGATGTTGATATCGTCGAAGGCCTTGTTGTCGTCGCCGGCTGTCATGCGTCCTCCCTGACCTCCATCCTCCGCACCGGGACGCCGCCCTCGTTCGCCGGAGGATAGAATTCCGCCATCTTGGTGATGAACTCGTCGATGAAGAGGTTCATGTTGGAAATGGCGTCCTTGATCCGGGAGTTGATGTAGCTGTAGAGAAAGAGAGCCGGGATGGCGACGAGCAGGCCCGCGACCGTGGCGAGCAGCGCGCTCGCGATGCCGGGAGCAATCGAGTTCACCTCGACATTCCCGCTTTTGGCGATGACCGCAAACGTGATCATGACGCCCATCACCGTGCCCAGCAAACCGACATACGGGCCGCCCGCAATGCTGATCGTGAGGTAAATCAACCCGCTGTTCATGCGGTGGACCTCGTGGGTGAGCCCGGAGTCCAGGCTGGCCTTGATCGCCTGGATCGAGCGCGACGAGAGCCCGGTGAACCTTTTCTTTTTGTCCTCGATGCGGTGGCGGATCTCCTCCGAGCCGATGTGGTAGATATGGTAGAGCGGGGACTGTCTCATCAGCTTCTGGACCTTCGCGCTCGCCGTGCCGCCGAGGCTGCTCACGCTCGATGCGTCCGAGTGGTCGAGCGCGGTGAGGTCGCTGGCCATGTGCTTCCATTGCCGGATGAACTCCTCGCTGCCTTTCTGGATCTTGTTCAGATAAACGAATTTTTTTATCGCGACCGACCAACTGACCGCAGCCATGATCGAACAGAAACAAACGACCATCCACCCGTCGAACATCATGTTTCTGGCGATGTCGCCGAAGAGCATGACATGCTCGAGAGCGGCGTTGTGGCCGCCCCCTCCGCTGCCCTCTTCTGCGCCGGGCACGATCAGCTTGGTGCTGGCATCGTTCCCGGCCTGGCTGAGGTAGGCGAACTGGACCCAGCCTTCACCCCGCGCCGCTTTGGAAACTTCGAACTCGTCCATTTCCCCGACGACGCCATTTTTGCCGTCGCTGTCGGACCCGAGGGTCGCGCCCGCGGCCAGCGCTGGCACAGGGACCTCGATCTTTCCGTATTCCTTCCCGTCCACATAGAGCGTGGTCGAGGCGTTCGTGGCGACGACGGCGAGATGTTTCCAAACGCTGGCGGTCACGGGGGCTCCGGAGGCGGTTTTGTGTGTGCCGGAGCCATCTTTGACCTCGACGTAGGGAACGCCCGCCTCGAAGCCGATCTGCAGGCGGTTGCCGCCATCGGCCCAGTCGAAAAGCACCGCCTTGTCGGCGAGGGCCGTGGACTTGACCCATGCGGAAATCGTCAGCGGCTGGCCGGCGGTCTGCTGGAACGTGGCGCTCGAGGGGATTTTGATCGCGGTGTTTCCGAGCAGCCTTGTCCCTGGGCCGATCAGGGATCCCTCGGACGGCGTGCCTGCGGAAGCGGCGTTGTTGCCGTTTTTCGTGGCATCCGCCGGGGTTGCGGCGATGAAGTGATAAACCAGGATCGTCTCCGCGTCGTAGGTCTTTTTCGGATCCGGCCCCTCCTCGATCTTGTCCCCCTGCACTCCCGAGTAGAGCCAGAATTTCGCCTGCGAGCCAGGCTTGATGTCCGGGACCTTGACCCAGACAAACGCCTCGTTCATCAGGCCGTCCCACTTTTCGACCTGGTGTTCGAGGACGGTCTTGTCGTCTTCGGCCACGAATCGCAGGTCGGCCCCGTTTTCCTTCGCGGCTCCGAAATTGAAATTCCCTTGGTGCAGGCGCAGAAGCACGAGCGCTGTCCCGACCGGCTCGGAAATTTCTGTCCCGGATTTCCCGGTATCGACGGTGATCTGCTTGCGGGCGGTCCATTCCTTGTTCCACCAGGCATGCCCCTGGGAAAGGCCCGCCAGGATGGCGAGGCAGACAACGGCGGCGGTTTTAGTGTTCATGTTAAAGTTCGGCCCAGAGGCGGAAGGTAAAAAGCGGCTGGTGCGCCTCGGAGGGGGCCTGGGTGATCTGCGGCACTCCGACGATAAATTGCCCGTTCACGCGATCGAAAATCTTGATCGTGCTCCCGATCCCGTAGCTCCAGAGCCTGAACTCCGAAGTCTGCTGGGGCAGCGGGTCGTTGAGCGTCGCGACCCCTCCGTCGAGGAAAACAAAAACCCGCAGTTCATGCCCGTCGCCCAGCCAGCGCAGGAGGGACGGGCTGCGCAGTTCGAGGCTCCCGCACAGCGCGTTGTCCCCGACAACAACCGATTCCAGGTAGCCCCGCACCGTGCTCAAACCGCCCAGGCTGAACTGCTCCGTGTCCAAGAGCGGGTTGGCCGTTGCCTGCCCCTGAATCCCCGCAAACAGCTGGAAATCGCAGGGGAGTTTCTGGGTGTGGGCGAGGCTGCCGCGGAAGTAGAAAAAATTCGCGTCCGCGTTGTAGCGCCGGTTGTCGAACCGCAACTCCTCCTGCGCGCCTGTCCCGCGGAAGCAGAACGTGACGCCCGCGCTCAGCTCCGTCTGGTAATTCTTCCCGATCGAAGTGGCGTTGTAGCTGATGCTGAACGGCCAGTAGTGGACCGGCGAGGAGACGATCGAACTGCCCGCCGTCAAGTCCTGCATGAAGTTCTTGTAGTCCATCCCGGCGCTGAGCGAGTGGAAAAACCCTTTGCGCGCCGGCAGGTTGACCAGGAACCGGGCGCCGTAAATCTCGCCGTTGCCCAGCGAGTTCGATCCTCCCAGTGTCGCCACGTTGCTGTTCTGGCGGGTTGCCTGCACCATCAGGCCCAGCCAGTCGATCAAGGGCATCCGGGCAATGTAATAGGCCGAATAGACCAGCGCGTCGCTCGGCCGCTCGGGGGCGATCTGAAAACCCATGCCGATCGTGTGGCCGAGCTGCCAAAGATTGTCGTAGCGCGCAGCAAGGTTCAGCCGCAGAGGGGTCGTGTTCGCGCTGTAGCGGTTGTTTAGCTCGATGCTCCCGTGCAGGGGCAGCTTGTCTTTGACCGTGAGCTCGACATCCACCGTGCCCGGAACCACGCCCGGCTTCAGCGACGGCGTCACCTGACGGTCGGCCATCTGGTTCAACCCGATGATGTCGCGCTGGACATCGTTGAAATTCGGGACCGTCCCCTCCTCGAGCGACGGCGCCATTTTTTTGATCTGCTCGACGCTGTAAAACCGGGACCCCTTCACGCGCAGGCGGCCGACCGTCGCCTCGGTGACCTGGAGGACAACAATCCCGTGCGCCGGGCGTTGCGGCGGCACGCTCACGGATACCGTCTGGAACCCCAGGTCGTGGTAGGCCTTCTCCAGCGCCGCCCGCGCCTGCTCGACATCCTGCTCCGACCGCCCCGGCCCCAGATACGCGTAAACCGCCTTCTCGACTTCCCCTCTCGCCAGCGTCTTCGACCCGATCACCCGATACTCCCGGATAAAAAGCGACTGCGGCGTGCCCGCGTTGATCTGGTTCTCCACGGCCTGCTTTGGCGGGGGATCGTCGGACGCCGTTTGCGCGGCGGATTTTTCCGGAGCAACCAGGGCAAGACCGACCGCCAAGCTTGCGGCAACAAGCCTCCCAAACCGAATTTCTGTGAAAAAACCGGCTCTGCTCTCTCGAAATGAAAACATTCCCTGCATTGTTCGTAGGTTTCGTGGATTATCAAGGCAACTTTCCAAGTGTTACAATTTCGTCACAAAGCGACGTCCCTCCCCTGCCGGACCGGCGGCAGGCAAACACCCGGGCGCTTCCCGGAATGCCTGTTGCTTTTCTCTGTGGGTTGATTCCATCGCGTTGTCGCGTCTGTTTTCCTCCAAGGCTCAGTGACCCTTTTCGAAACGCACCTTCGTGCTCACTTCAATCTGGACCACTCGCCCCTCATGGACGGTGATGGCGACAGATCCGAATCTCAATGCCTTCACATGCTGCTCCACGATTTTCGTCCAACTCGGCGAGTGCGTGGTGCTGACTGAGGCTTCCAAGGAATCGAGGGCAGTGGTTTGTGCGGGCATTTTGCTGGTTTAATAACGACTAAATAGACCGTTTTTAGTGATCGCACAATGATTTTTTAAAAAAGTTCTGTCTATGGGGGGATCCGCGAAGGTGCGGAGGGTTGGATTTTTGTTTGAATTGCATGTTAATGTCGATATTGTTGATCGTTTAATGTCTGTCGATATCCTCAAATTTCTCCTTGTCGCAGCGATATTCCTATCCGGATCGGGCAGGAACCTCGTCGCCGGCGATATCCTTCGGGGAGGAGCCTCGACCGGTTCCGGACGCCAAGCTGCGGATGCCAGAGCCAACGCCGGTGCCGCAGCCGCCGAACTCGTTAGAACGAAAGCCGCGGACCGGCTGGCCCGCACAACCCAGGTGATCAACGCGATGCGCCAGATGCAGGTTTCCGCCAACGCGGCAGGCGCTGTATCCGTGCCTGACGGTCTTGTCACCGGAGGGTTGGAGCGGCTGGCCGGCGGTGTCTGGACCGGGGCCAACGCCCCCGTCCAGGCCGGCAACCTCGTCACCATCAAGCAAACCGGCCAGCAGGCGCTCCTGAACTGGAAGACGTTCAATGTCGGCAGGGGCACGACCGTAAACTTCGACCAATCGGCCGGGGGAAGCGACTCGGGAACATGGGTCGCCTTCAACAAAATCAGCGATCCCTCGGGGAAACCGTCGCAGATCCTCGGCTCGATCAAAGCCGACGGCCAAATCTACCTCATCAACGGCAACGGCATCATTTTCGGGGCGGGCAGCCAGGTGAACACGCACGCGTTGGTTGCATCCGCCCTCCCGATCAACGACGGGCTCATCGCCCGCGGCCTGCTGAACAACCCGGACGCCCAGTTTCTCTTCTCGTCCACCGCCCTCGCGTCCGGATCGAAAGGCCCGACCCCGGCCTTCACCCCCGCCGCCACGTTCCGGGCAGACGGCAGTTTCGGCGATATCGTGGTGGAGAATGGCGCCGTGCTCACCGCTCCCACGACGCCGGAACATGTCGGCGGGCGCATCACCCTCGTCGGCGCAAATGTCGTCAACGGGGGCACCCTCTCCACGCCGGACGGGCAGACGATCCTCGCCGCCGGCCTCCAGGTGGGATTCGCCGCGCACGCGGGCAGCGACCCGAGCCTGCGCGGGCTGGATGTCTATGTGGGAAAAGTGAGCTACGCGGCGGGGGGCATCCAGCCTCCGGCAGGCACCGCCACCAATTCCGGCCTTATCGACGCCCCGCGCGCCGACGTGACGATCATCGGGAAATCCGTTCGGCAACTCGGCGCAATCGACAGTTCCACCTCGACCTCGCTGAACGGCCGGGTCGATCTGCTGGCGGACTACGGGGCCACCACCAACACGAACTTTGACGCCACAAACACCGCCAACGGCCCGATTTTCTTTATCAAATCGTCCGGCACCGTGGAGCTGGGATCGGGAAGCGTGACCCGCATCCTCCCCGAGTTGACGAGCGCGGAAAAAGTTCCTGGCACGCAACTGGCCCTGCCTTCGCAGATCAAAATCGAGGGTCAGGCTGCCCACTTTGCCGCAGGCTCGACGATCCTCGCACCTGACGCCAACGTCACCGTCAACGCCGGCAATTGGATCGCCTTCGGGACCAGGAATTTTTTGGGCTACACCGGCGGTCAGGTCTATTTGGACCAAGGGGCGATAATCGACGTTTCCGGTTCGGTCGATATTTCCGCGCCGCTCGCGGAAAATATTCTCACCCTGCAATTGCGCGGGGCGGAGCTGGCAAATTCCCCCTTGCAGCGCACGGGGACGGTGCGGGGGACGTCCATCACCGTCGATTTGCGCCGGACGGGAACCTACAACGGCCTCTCTTGGATCGGCACCCCGCTGGGAGATGTCTCCGGATACGCTGCACTCATCAAGCGCACCGTCGGCGAACTGACAGCAGCCGGGGGAACGGTCAGCCTCAACGCCGGGGAATCGGTCGTCATGCAGAAGGGTTCGACAATCGATGTTTCCGGCGGCTGGATCAATTACGCGGGAGGCATTGTGCAGACCACCCGGCTGCTTTCGGGCGGGGTGCTTTACGATATCGCACAGGCCACGCCGGACCGGGTCTATTCCGGCATCTATACCGGCACGAGCACGAGCACGGATGCCAAATACGGAATCACAAAAACATTCAACGAACCGCTGGCGCCGACCGGCGCGCACTTCGAACCGGGCTATCTCCAGGGAGCCAATGCCGGAACCGTCAGCATCACCGCCCCTTCGATGGCCCTCGACGGCACCCTGCTCGGCCAAGCGGTCCAGGGCCCACGCCAGTCGAACCCGACCACGGTGGCGCTCGCCAACCCGGGCTCGCTGAACCTCACCTTCCAGGCCCAGCAGCTTCAGGCCCCCAGCTTTCCGCTCTACTCCCCAACTCCGCCGAACATCGTTTTCCAATCGGAAAACCCGCTGCCACCCGCGGGGGCCTTTGCCGTTGGATCCGACGGAAAACCTCTGGACCTTAACGCCGCGCGAAAGACGGACCTGGTGCTGTCGCCAGCCTTGCTGACCACAGACGGTTTTGGCAGCCTCAAAATCGACAACAGCGACGGCGCGATCACCGTGCCGGAAAACACGCCGCTGACGGCCCCCCTGCGCGGATCCATCACGTTCAGCGCCGCGAAGATCACCATCGGCAGCACGATCACCGCGCCGGGCGGGGCGCTCGCTTTCAACGTCTTCGATTATTCGCCGTTCTCGCTGCTCACGTTGAAGGCGACCGTCGGCGCGGCGACACCGGCCGTCGATCTGACCCGGGGGGTGTTCATCCTCGGGCCGTCGGCGTCCCTGAACGCGGCAGGTCTGCTCACGGACAACCGGTCCGGCGCAACCGGTCCGGCAGGGCTTCCTCCGCTGATCGATGGCGGCTCGGTCGCGATCAACGCCTTCACGGCCGACCTGGCTGCTGGCAGCGCCATCAATGTGTCCGGGGGCTTCGCGATCAGTCCGGCCGGAACACGCAGCTACGGGGCTGGCGGCAACATCACGATCAATGCCGGGCGCGACCCGAACATCGCCTCGCTCCTTGGCGGAAAACTGTCGCTCGGCTCCACCCTCGAAGGATATTCGGGCGGAAAAGGCGGCTCGCTGACAGTCCAGGCTCCCCTCATCCAGATCGGCGGAGCCGGTTCCGGAAGCGACGAAATTCTGTATCTGGCCGGGCAGTTTTTCAGCCAGGGCGGCTTCACCAGCTTTGCTCTCAACGGGCTCGGAAAAGCTGCGGGCACCGGCCAGTTCCTTCCCGCCATCACGATTGCTCCCGATACAATCATCGAACCCGTCGCTGTGAGCTGGCTCGCCGTGCCAGGCAATTGGGGAAGCCCGGTGCTGAAGCCGTTCACGAAACCGGAAGGACTCCGGTCCCCGGTCAGCCTCGCGTTCGGCACAGCCGGGACGAAGGATGACTTCACCGGATTCACCATTCTTCGCGGAGATTTCTTCATGGGTGCCGGGGCGGTGATCCAGACGGATCCGACCGCCAGCGTGAGCATCAAGGGAGACACCGTGGCCATCCTCGGTTCCATCATCGCTCCCGGCGGAAGCATCATGATCGGCGGTGCCAATTCGTTCCCCACGACGGATCCGGCCGGCCAGACTCTCCCGCTGCCGACGGTCGATCTCGGCCCGCGCAGTGTCCTTTCCGCCGCCGGACGTGTCTTGCTGACGCCCGACCCGTATGGCCGCCGCGTGGGATCGGTGCTGGCGGGCGGCACGATCACGGTCTCCGGCAACATCGTGGCCGAGGCGGGGGCCCTGCTGGATGTCTCTGGAGCTAGCGGCATCCTCGATCTGTCGCCGGCAACGCTCTCGCAGAATATCCAGGGCTCTTCCGGCAAGAGCCTCGTCCCGGTGAACAGCGGCGTCAATGCGCCGCTTTTCAGCCTCGAGACCGTGCCGACCCGGGTGGACAGCAACGCCGGGGCAATCACGCTGAAAGGCGGGCAGGAATTGTTCGCCGATGCCACCCTGATCGGGTTTGCCGGGGGCCCGTCGGCAAAAGGCGGCAGCCTGGCCGTTTCCTCCGGCCATTTCGTTTCCTCAACGAGTTCCGCGCCCCAGACCCCGCTGGACATCAACCTCGTTGTCACCCAAAGCGGGCCCACGCTTCCGACGGGTTTTGCTCCGACAGGCGGGAGCGCCATCGGGTATCTGGTGCCCGTGCCCGGCGACCCGACGGTCGAGCAGGGCCATTTCGCGGTGAATTCCTTCCTCAAGGGTGGCTTTGACGTGCTCACGTTGGGTGGAGGAGGCAGCGGGGCTGTGCAATTCTCCGGCCCCGTTTCAATCAGCGCACGGCGCAGCATCTCGGTCGGGGATGGCGGGGTCATTTTTTCCGACTCGGCCGTCGCTCTCGAGGCTCCCTACGTCGTTTTGGGTGTGCCTTTCCCGTCCCCGTCGCAAGCGACGCAAGCCAGCGCTTTCCCGGCGGGCGGGTTTTCCCCCCCGACCTACGGTCCCGGCAGCCTCATGGTGCGGGCCTCGCTCATCGACATCGGCAGCCTGTCACTGCAGGACATCGGGAACGCCACCTTCATCGCGGACGGCGGCGATATCCGCGGCGATGGCACTCTCGATGTCGCCGGCAAAATCACCCTGCGGGCCGGACAGATTTACCCGGTCACGGCGAGCCAATTCACGATCGCGGCCTACGATTACTCGGCCGGCGGGGTGACCCAACCCGGCTCGGTGACCATTATCGGTTCCGGCACGCGACAACTCCCGCTTTCGGTGGGCGGAGAGCTGAACATCTACGGGGCGCTCATCGTCCAAGGCGGCACACTCCGGGCTCCGCTCGGGACGATCAACCTCGGATGGGACGGCACGGGCACGAGCCCCGCAGACAACCTTTCCGGGGCGGGGATCAACGCCGGAAGCACCGTGGCCACCACGCGCCAGTTGACGCTCACCGGCGGGAGCGTGACTTCGGTTTCGGCCGTCGATCCGCTCACCGGGCAAGGCTTGATCCTTCCCTACGGCTTCAACCTGAACGGCACCTCGTGGATCGACCCGACCGGCATCGACATCACCGCAGGAGGACTCCCAAGCAAAGCGGTCAATCTTTCCGCGGTGAATCTGACCACCCAATCCGGCTCGCTGATCGATGTCCGTGGCGGGGGCGATCTTTACGCCTACCGTTGGGTGACCGGCAATCTGGGAACCCGCGATATCCTCGCCTCGACATCGAGCTTCGCGGTCATTCCTGGCTATCAGGCCGATTATTCCCCCTATGCGTCCTTCAACAACCGCACAGACTCCACAAACCTCGCCGCCTCGGATCCCGGCTACGTGAATTCCAACCTCTCGGTCGGAGACAAAGTTTACCTCGGGGCAAGCAGCGCGTTGCCCGCCGGAACTTACACGCTTCTCCCCGCCCGCTACGCTCTCCTCCCCGGTGCCGTGCTGGTCACGCCCCAGACCGGCACGGCCAGAACGACGGTTCTTCAGCCCGATGGCGCGAGCATTGTCTCCGGCTATCGCTTCAACGACCTGAACGGGCCCCAGCTCGCTCCTGCGCAGGCCACCCGGTTCGAGATTGATTCCGCGACGGTCGTGCAGGCTCGCGCCCGGTATGACGGCTTTCTGGCCAGTAGTTTTCTCAAGCAGAGCGCCCAGGCTCTTGGGACAACCGTCCCGCGCCTGCCTGTTGATTCTGGCAGCGTGGTGCTTTCCGGGATGAATTCCTTGCAGCTCCAAGGAGCCATAACCGGCCAGTCCACGGCGGGCGGGCGCGGCGCGCTGGTCGATATCAGCACCACGGCAAATATCCTGATCGTCGGGACCGGCGGAAGCAGGCCGGCTGGAACCGTTGTGCTCGACGCCGCGAAGCTCGATTCGTTCGGCGCGGAGAGCCTGCTCATCGGCGGAACCCGCCAGACCGCGGCCGCCGGAATGACTGTCATCGTCAATTCCGGCAATCTGGAAATCAACAACGCAGGAACACCACTGGCCGGCCCCGAGATCATCCTGGTCGCCAAAACCTCGCTGACATTGGATCCGGCCGCGGAGATCACCCAGTCCGGCTCGACACAAAACGGGAGCCTGCCGCTGCTGATCGGCGATGCGTCCACCTCCGGGAGCGGGAACGGGCTTCTGTTGCGCGTCAGCGACACGCAGGTTCCGGTGGTGCGGTCCGGGGTTTCGTCGCTCGCGACACAGGCCGGCCTGGCCAATCCGCCGGTGATGCTGATCGGCCCGGGAGCAAAGATTTCTGGGACAGCACTGACCCTAGATTCGACGTATGGCACGACGCTTGATCCGGCCGCGACTCTGGCCGGGAGCAACCTCGCGTTCAACAGCGGCCAGATCAGCCTCCAGTTTGCCACCCCCGGCAGCGTGCCGACAATCGCCGGCCTGACGCTCTCCGGCCCGGCCTTGCAGGGGCTCCAGTCCGCACAGTCGCTGTCTCTCCTCAGCTACTCCTCGATCGATCTCTACGGCAACGGAAGCTTCAGCGCCGCCGGTGCGCTGGCATTCCATGCGGGGGAAATCCGGGGCTTCAACAACGGCGGAAACCCGGTCACCTTTACCGCAGCGGACATCCTTCTCGACAACAGCGCGGGCGGCACGGGGCCCGGCAGCAGCGCGGCGCCGGGCGGCAGGCTGGTTTTCGACACCGGCACGATCCGGCTTGGAGCGGGGCAGGTCGGTCTGGACCAGTTTGCCGCCGTTGATTTCAAAACCACCGGTGGCCTGTTGGCGGCGGGAAGCGGCAACCTCGCTGCCCAAGGGGTTCTGACCATCACCGCGCCTTTGGTGGCGGCAGCCCAAGCGGTGAATTACGCGATTACCGCAACGGGCGCGCTGGATCTCTTGGCTCCGGCGGGCGCGGCAACGGTTGCCGGCGGGCTTGGCGCGACGCTTTCTCTGGCCGGCGCCAGCCTCACGGAGAACAGCAACATCGCCCTGCCGAGCGGCACGCTCAGCCTGCGGGCGAAGGCGGGCGACCTGATCGTCGGCAACCTCGGCCCGGCGCATTTCGAAGTCGGAGGGACGGCGCAGAGTTTCAACGACCTCACCAAATACACCGATGGCGGACAGATCGCGCTGGCGGCGGATAACGGGTCGGTCACGCTCGGGGCGCAAAGCCGCCTCGACGTCTCCGCGCAGCCCGGCGGCGGCAACGCCGGCAGCGTCTCGATCAGCGCCCCCAATGGAATCTTCACCCTCTCCGGCACACTGGCGGGAAATGGCGGAACGGGCAGCGCAGCCGGCGCATTTTCGCTCGATGCCGGCAGTATTCCCGGAGGCAGCGTCACCGGGCTTGACGCCACGCTGAACGCGGGCGGCTTCAACAGTTCCCGCAACTACCGCGTGCGCACCGGGAGCATCTTTGTCGGCGGCCTTGCAACTTCCCGCACCTACAGTCTTTCGACCGATGCCGGAAGCATCACGGTCAATGGCAGCGGCGTGATCGACGCCTCGGGCGCAACAGGCGGCAACATCAGCCTCGTGGCTTACAGCAGCGTGACGCTCCAAGCGGGCGCGCGGCTGAGCGTCGCCGGGCAGGATTTCAGTTCGGCGGGCAAGGGCGGCGCTATCTCGCTGGAGGCCGGTTCGGAGCGCAACGGGGCCGTCAACGCGGCGGGATTTGTGGATGTCCAAACCGGCTCGACCATCGACCTGTCGGTGGCCAGCGTCACCGGTGCCACCCCGGCCGACACCGCCGCGAACACCGGTGCCGCCGCGCTGCTCGGCGACTTCACCGGCACGCTGCACCTCCGGGCACCGCAAGTCGGCACCACGGATTTGCAGGTCGATCCGATCAACGGAACGATCCTCAATGCCTCGAACATCCTGGTGGAAGGATACAAGCTGTTCGATCTCACCGGCGGCACCGGCACCATCACCGCCGCCGTGCAGACCAATGTTAAAAACAACGGCACGGCATTTGGCGGCAATATCGGGGCCGTGGGCACGGCGGGCTCGATCACCGACCGCCTTCTCGCCAACAACGCAAGCCTTGCCTCCGTGCTCGTCATCGCGCCCGGCGCGGAAATCATCAACCGCACCGGCAACCTGACCCTCGGCACCTCGAATTCCACGGCCAGCAGCGACTGGGATCTCTCGACCTACCGCTTCGGTCCCAATGGTGCCCCCGGTGTCCTGACTCTCCGCGCCGCAGGCAACCTCGTCTTCTACAACGCCCTGAGCGATGGCTTCACATCGAGCGCCAACACGGCGCTTCTGCTCGCGCCGAACCCGCTGCTCCCAGTCAACGCCCAGTCGTGGTCCTACCGGCTCACCTCCGGCGCGGATTTTTCCGCCGCCGATTTCGGGCGGGTGCAGGCCCTATCGAGCCTGGCGGCAAATTCCGGATCGCTCCTGCTCGGCAAACTTGTCACCAGCAACAACGGCAACCCCATCGCCAGCGGCGGGGTGAACGCCCTGACCAGCGCGGCGATCTCCGGGCGCTACCAGGTCATCCGCACCGGCAGCGGGGACATCACGGTTTCCGCGGGCCGCGATGTCCAGCTCCTCAATGAGTTTGCGACCATCTACACGGCCGGCACGGCGGTTGCGGATCCCACCCTCGGCGGGGCATTCGTCGTGCCGCCATCCATCAGCATCGGCACACAGGGCACTCTCGGTGTTGTCCAGCAAAACCCCACCTATGCCGCGCAATACAGCCTTGCCGGCGGCAATGTGCTCATCAATGCCCAGCAGAACATCGAGCATCTGACGCAGAACAACTCGGGACAACTCGTCGCCGATTCGCAGAAGCAGATCCCGGACAACTGGCTGTATCGCCGCGGGTATGTGGACCCGCTCACGGGCGAATTTGGCGTCACGGCCAAAGGCGACATCGGCTCGACGAGCTGGTGGGTGGATTTCAGCAACTTCTTCGAAGGGGTCGGCGCCCTCGGTGGGGGCAATGTCAGCCTGATCGCCGGCAACGATGTCAGCAATGTCGATGCGGTGGCCCCGACCAACGGGCGGGTCACCTACAAGACGCCCGCCGGCGACCTGCTCGCCGCCGATCAATCCCTCGTGGAACTCGGCGGCGGCGATGTCGCGGTCCGGGCCGGACACAATATCGATGCCGGAGTTTACTACGTCGAAAACGGCCGGGGCACATTGAGCGCCGGCAACAGCATCGTCACCAACAGCACCCGTTCCGCCTCCCTCGGCACTCTCGCCACCCCGGCCAGCATCAACCCATCGCCTGCTCAATGGCTGCCGACCACTCTCTTCCTTGGCAAGGGCAGCTTCGATGTCAGCGCCGCCGGCGACGTGCTCCTCGGCCCGGTGGTCAACCCGTTCCTCCTGCCGGGCGGGGTAAACAATGCCTTCTGGAGAAAGAGCTATTTTTCCACCTACGCGGCGACGGATGCCGTCAATGTTACCTCGCTCGGTGGCAGCGTCACCCTGCGCGAGAGCGCGACCATGCCCGGCGCAAACACCGCCACTTCCATTCTGCAGAACTGGATGAATGCCGTGCATCTCCTTGCCTCCAATCCCCAATCCCTCTCGTATTATCAGCCATGGCTGCGGCTGGACGAAACCAGCGTGACACCGTTCAGCACGGTCTTCACTTTGCTCCCCGGCACCCTGCGGGCGACGGCGTTTTCGGGCGACATCAACCTCGTGGGCACGCTGAATCTTTCGCCCTCGCCGTCCGGCACCATCGAACTGGCAGCCGCCGGGGCGATCAACGGGCTTCAAGTGACGGGGGTCACGACACAAGCCGCCACCGGCAACACGCCCCTGAAGATCTGGGGCTCCGCCACGGTCAACCTCTCGGATGCCAACCCGGCATCCATCCCGGGAGTCAACTCTCCCTATGCCTATCAGGTCCGGGTCGGAAACACAGCGTCCAACGCTCAAAGGACCGCCCAGAACTTCCTTTCCTTCATTGAGCAGATGTTCGCGGAAACCGGATCAAGCACCGGGTCGGCCGCCGTCATTCAAACCCAACAGGCACTTCACGGCAGCAGCCTGCTACATGCCAATGATCCCGATCCAATCCTGCTTTATGCGGGGGATGGCAATATCTCCGGGCTGACCCTCTTTTCGGCCAAATCCGCCTTGGTCGTGGCGGGTGGCGACATCACCGACATCGCCTTCTATATTCAGAACACCAGTTCCTCGGATATCAGCGTGGTTTCCGCCCGTGGGGACATCATCCCTTACGACGCCAACTCCCTGCTCCGCGTTGCCACCCAAGCATCCGGCAATTTGCTCGGATACGGTCAGACCGCCTTGGCCGGGGACATCCAGATCAGCGGCCCGGGGACGCTCGAGGTGCTCGCCGGGCACAACCTCGACCTCGGCACGGGCACGAACAACGCGGATGGCACGGGCGTCGGCATCACCAGCATCGGCAACGCCCGCAACCCGAACCTCCCGTTCGCCGGGGCAGACATCATCGCGGCAGCCGGGCTCGGCGAGGCGCTCGCTGGACTCGCGGGTTCCGACTTCACCGGATTCCTCGAAAAAAACCTCGCCCCTGGCGTGGCGGGAAGCACCGGCTATCTGGCCGAGTTGCAGGACATCTTTGGCAGCAAACTCAAGCTGGCCGCCTCCACGATCAAGACCCTGCCGGACAAGGTCCAAGCCGAAATCGCCCTCCAGCTCTTCTACCTTGTCCTCCGCGACACCGGACGCAACCACAACCTCGCCGGCAGCCCCGGCTTCGGCTCATACGCCGCTGGTTTCGCCGCCATCCAGGCCCTCTTCCCCAATTCGTCCAGTTCCGGCGGAGACATCAACACCCGGTCGCGCGACATCCGCACCAAGAGCGGCGGCAACATCAGCCTGCTCGCACCCGGAGGCGGGCTCACGCTGGCCACCAGCACCATCGGCTCTCCGCTGGCTCCTCCCGGCATCATCACCGAAGACGGCGGCAATATCTCGATCTTCACCAACAGCAGCGTGGATATCGGCATCTCCCGGATCTTCACCCTGCGCGGCGGCAATGAAATCATCTGGTCATCAACTGGCGACATCGCCGCCGGCTCGTCGGCGAAAACCGTGCAGTCGGCCCCGCCGACCCGCGTGCTCATTGACCCCCAGAGCGCGAATCTGAAGCTCGATCTGGCCGGTCTCGCCACCGGTGGCGGCATCGGTGTTCTTGCGACCGTTGGCGGAGTCCCTCCCGGAAGCGTCGATCTCATCGCCCCCGCCGGGACAGTGGACGCCGGCGACGCGGGCATCCGCGCGACCGGCAATTTGAACATCGCCGCCGTGAAGGTCCTGAATGCGGGCAACATCCAGGCCGGCGGCACGACGGCTGGCGTCCCGACCGCGCCCGTGGTCGCGGCACCGAATATCGGCGGACTGACCTCGGGCGCTTCTGCCTCGGCGGCGGCCAACTCGGCCGCGCAATCGGTCGCCATCCAGCCACGCCCGTCCCCAGAATCGACCCCGGACCAGCCTTCCACCATCACCGTCGAAGTCCTCGGCTACGGAGGTGGAGAAGACGACGGCTGAAAAGTAGTTTTCAGTTTTCGGCGGTTCAGTTTTCAGCCCGCAAAACCGACGCCGCGCGCTTTCTGAACACTGGACACTGAATCACTGGAAACTACTTCTGTCCCGCGCTCTGGGGGCCTTCCTCGAGGTTGTGGAGCAGAAAGGCCTCGGTCCCATACTTCGCCCGGTATAATTGGTCGTCGAGCCACTGGGCCGTCATCCAGGCGGGACGGGTGCGGCCACTTTGGTTCGGCCCGGCCGCCGCAGTGACAGCCCCTTGCTGAGATGTTGAAGAAGTCGCCGACTGCAGGGAAGCCGAAGGGCCCGCCGGATTGGCGGGGGAAATGGCGGACGGCGAATTCGCGGTGCCGGCATTTCCGCCAGAAGCGGAGTTCGTGTTTGCGGGTTGACCAGAGCTCGTTCCGCCATTCGAGGCTAGTGAGCCTGGCACCGACCACGCACCTCCCGACGGGCTGCCCAAGAGGCCGGCGACCACGGCCTGCTGCTCGCGGGGCAACCGGTCGAGAAGCTGGCGTTGCTGCTGTCGGGCGGCCTCGGTGGTTGCCGGGCGGGACGCGACCGCCTGCCGCTCCTCTTCAAATTGGGCCGCGACTTCGGCGGTCACGATGCTCCGCACCGTCTGCTCGGGACATCCCACCCCACGCAGGTTGGCGATATAGGTGGAAAAATCCTCGGATTCGAGCTGCCGCCAGTTGAACTTGCCGGGTGCCTGCGGCGCGGGTAAGACACTCTTTGCTTGGACAGGAGCACGGCCGGAGTAACCGAAGAACAGCCAAACGCTGGCCACGGCCAAAACCAGGTTCAATCCCGCGGAGAGAAGAAGGAGACGGTTTGCTTTCATCGGTTGTATGGAACTGGACTCTGCAGCGACCAGGTAGAACGGGCGTTCCGCCCGTTTGGGCACTGAGTCCGCAAGCGAGGGGGCGTGTCTTTCACAGGCGAGACACCTGTGCTCCCTGCTTTGCTACGGAAGCATACGTCGGTTATTTCCAAAAGATGGTATCAATTTTCTGGATGTGGTTGGTTTATTGAAATTCGTGTGTTCATGAAAAAACCAGTGAGGGAATCGGACCCTCACTGGTTATTGATCGGTCAGGCTCAGGTCACAGCAGTTTGGATACGTGCTGGAACCTGCCCGCTGCGGCCGGGATTATTGTCCCCATTGGCCTTGGAAGATCTGCCCGCCATCCGTGAGGCGCTGAACGTTCACATCGGACAGCAGAACCTGCGCGTCGTAGTTGCGCAGTTGGTCGGAGATCGCCTTTTCGGTTTTGCCCTGAATGCTTGCGCCGCTTCCCGTCGTGACAAGGTTCGAGAGGTGGGCGATGCGGATGTAACCCCAGAGGCTATACTGGCCGTTCGCCAAGGCCGGAGAGGCCGTGCCGGAGGTGCCCAGCGTGCCGAGGAAAACCCCGTTCCACGCGACTTCGACGGCTCCTGCCGCGAGCGCGGTCTGCGCGTCGGCGTCGGCCACATAGGCGATGAAGTAGCCGCCCGCAGCGCTCGGGTTGGCGGCAATGGCCGTCAGCTCCGCACCGAAAGTCGAGTATCCGCCGTTCCCGTTGGTGGAATGGATCCCGATGAGGTCTTGGTTCGCGTAGAGCGGATTGGCTGTGACCGTTCCCCCGCCGATAACCACTGTCCCGTAGGCGCCGTCTCCGCCGCCGCCCGCGATCGTAATTGTCGGGGCCGCGGCATAGCCGCTGCCGGGATTGTCAATCGTGTAGCTGGTTACCTTGCCGCCGGTCAGATTGGCGTGCGCGGTGGCCGTGGTTCCCGACGATGGCGCACCGAGCGTCACTGTCGGGGCCGAGGTGTAATTTGAGCCGCCGGCAAAGGGGATGATCTTCACAACCGATTTGTTCGTGACGGTGACCGCAGGCTGGTAGTCTTGGACGAGGGTGTTGGTCCCCACGCCGGTCTCCGCGAGCCATAGCGTCCTCGCCCCGGAGCCGACATCGCGGCCCAGGCCATAGACGGTGCTGTTCACGTCGCTGGCGTTGCCCGTAAACTGGGACAGCGGAATACCGCCGCCCTCATACACCTGCTGGGCCAACTGGGGCGTGATGTTGGTGAACGGCGCGCCCGGGCTGGCAACGACCCGGAGCGGCAGGATGCCCACCACGTCATCCGTCAATGTCTGATAGGCCTGAGGACTGCCGTAGGTAGCCCCTCCGGTGGCATAGGCGGTTTTCGCCAAGCTGTTGGTCCCGATCCATGGAGTGGATGCCTGGAACTCGTCGGCAAACGTAAAGTCCGGCACATGCGACTCCGCCGCCGCACCGAGGCTGGCATTCACGTCGGTCTGGCCTTGACCCAATCCGTTTACCGAGTCGGGAAGGAAGCGGACGGGAATTTGCCCGGCCACAGCCTGGTAACCCGCAGCCGAGCCGGTGTAGGCCAGCTTGATGGTTACGGGCGTGCCGCCGATGTTGCCTCCGGTCCAAGTGACGACATTTGCGACGAGGACGTTCGTGCCGTTGAATGCCCGGGTGATCGTGCCCCCGTTGGCCGCGAGGAGGTGCTCGATGGCGACGGTGGCGGACTGCCGGACCGCCGGCGCTCCCGAGATATAGATTTTCGTCTGGGCCGAGGCCGTGGTGGCCAGGCCGAATGCGACCAAAGCGGCCGCGAGTAGATTTGTTGTTTTCATAGGATAAGATTTTCTTTTTTGTTTTTTGAATTGGTTAAATGATGGTTAATTGAGTGGGTTGTTGAGACGGTTCCGGCGGCGGATGAAAACCATGAAGATGGTTCCCGTGAGCGCCAGAAGCGCATAGGTGGAAGGTTCCGGAACAGCCCCGTATGTCAGAACGCCGTTGCTGGCGAGGCTGAAGCTTCCCAGATACGACGCCGCTGTTCCGCCAGTGGACCCCGTGTTCGGCTTCAGGTAGAGATCCAGCACGGAATCCGTGGGCCCCGAGAAGGAACCATTCGGAGCCTGCTCGAAGGTAAGGTTGGTTCCCAAGGCGGCGCTTTGGCTGCCGAATTGTGAGGTCCAAGAATTGCTGTTGCTGCCGGCAGAACTCTGGATGACCGTCACGTTGCTGTTGGCTGTGCTGGTTGATCCGTCGTAGCCGAAGTTCCCGCTCTCAATGTTGTAGATTTTTCCAGCAAGCGCTGTCAGCCCACCTGTGCCCAAACTCAAACCGGCAGTCTGGGTGCTCGGATTCGTCCGGGCCTGCGTCACATACACGGAATTCTTTTTCAAGGCCGTGAACGGACTGATGTTGTTCAAGGCCGTGGAGGTTAATCCCACGACGGCCCAGGTAACGCCTGTCCCGTCACCCGGATTATTCGCCCAGTTGGTGAAGACGCTTCCGAGATCGGCCGACAGGTTGATGCCCGTGACCGTGAACGAACTGCCGTTCCAAGTGCCCCCGTAACCAGACCCCAAGGAACTCGGGGTGAAGTTGGTGGCCGATCCCAGATCGATGAGCACGTCACTGGAGACTCCGGCTTGCCGGAACCCGATGAAGAGATCCCCCGGATTGGGTGTTGCTACCGTCACCGCGGAGGCGACGTGCGCGCTCAGCGCGACACCGGCCACCAAGGCGGCCCGTGCCAGGCTTCCCACGCTTAACTTTGTTTTTATTGCTTTCATGTTTTTTTCCTTTTTTTGTTTGTTGGATTGAGGCCGGCCGGAAAAGCGTTTGACGCCCCTCTGGCCGGCGATTTTCCAATCTCCCGTGGTCAGGTCATCGGATTTTTAATGACGACTATTTGCGTCGTCATTTGTTTTTTTAACGGAGGTCCTATTTTCCGTCAACAATTTTTTTCGGTTTTTTTTCGCCATCCGTTTGGCGGGAGCGTTTGGCCCGGAGGGATGCTCGCCGTGCCGTCCCACCCCAATCCTTGCGATCTCGCGACGATCTGAAGTGTGACACAGGCTTTCCAGCCTGTGTTTGAGCTGGTTCACAGGCTGGAAAGCGTGTGCCACTTTCCACCGCCCGTCTGTCCCTTCGGCTTCCTGATCGCAAGGATTGGGGCGGCCCATATATCGGTCGCACTTCACCATCCATCCGACGCTCTTCTCGATCGGTCTGACGGTATTTTCCCGCCCTGCAGGTCGTGGCCCCGGCTCAGTAAAACCGGGTGATCTTCGGTTCGAGCGCGTAGTCGCGGATCGGGCAGGCGTTGAGCAGGTAATCGAAGAGTTCGGGCGGAAGGGACTTCCGGGTGGCTTCGAGGATCGTGGCGGCCGTTTGAAAATCCCCGCGCCTCATCGCCGCGTAGGCAGTCGGGAAATCTTTTTCCGCGACGCCGGTCGGCTCTCCCACGGGCGGCAGCGACCCGGCGGGCAGGTGCCTGAGCTTCACCATGGCCAAGCTGGAAACGAAGCAAAGGCCGTCGTTCCCAGCAAGGCGAGGAGCGCCACCCATGCGGGAAAACGTTTCACGCTGTCCTCGATTTTCGATTTCAAACTCTGCCGGAAATTGCCCGCCGAACCGGAAACAGACTTTCTTCTCAGACAGGAGCAGGCGTTCGCGGCGGTCTCGCCCCATCGCGCCGAAAAGCCGGCGGCTCCGGGACATGCCCGGATTGGCGCAAGGAAGCGTCAGCCTGCAACTCGCCCGCCAGCGCATCCGCAGGCACCGGCGTTTCCGGGCCGCGCTCGACCCGAACTTCCTGAACCCGGATATCCGGGATTGAACGCAGTTTAAAGACGCGCTTTTCCGGTATCCGGTCGGCCGATGCGCCCCGGCCCGATTCCGCGACATTGATCCCACTCATAAATTTATCCTCCTGAATTTTCTGTTGCTCTCGACTCCAGAAGACGGGTCGCCGGACGGTTTAACGACTAGATTGATCGTTGTTTAAAAAACATGCTTACCCCGTCAAGAGAAAATTTCAAAAGGCCCGGAAGAAGGGAACCTACTGGAAAAACTCCCGGAGCTTGGGTTCTGCGACATACCTCCGGATCGCCGGGTCGTTGATCAGGTAGTCGAAGAGGTCGGGGGCGGACATTTTGCGCGCGATTTTCACGAGGTCGGCCGCCCGGTCAAAATCCCCTTTTCGCATGGCGATATAGGCCGAAGAGAACGCGGAGACGAGATCGTTCCCGGGTTCGGCGATCTGCGGCAGCCCGGAATCGGGGGTGTCCTGGAGAGTGGCCAGTTCGACGGAAACATCGACCACGGTGTGGCTATCCACCGGGTTCAGCCGCGAACGCGCCCCGCGCAGAAGGGCGAGCGCTTCCTCGTTCCGCTTTTGGTAGCGCAAAAGCGTCGCGAGCTCGACCATGGGAAATGGGTTCGCCGCATCGGCCAGCATCGCCTGCCGGAGCAGGGATTCGGAGCGGACCCGCGGGTCGCCGAATTTTTTGATCGAGGGATCGGAGCCCTTCTGGGTCTCCAGAACCGCCTGGAGGGCGAGCGAATCGGAAATCCGCTCGCGTTTGGCGATGCTCTCGGCGGTCTTCGCCTCGGCGAGTTTGATGTCGCCGTTCTGCACGGCGGCCACGGCCAGCAAATAGGTCAGCGAGGCGACTCCCGTCTTCGACCCCTCCAGCTCCTGAAGCTTTTTTGCCGCATTCTCGGTTTTTCCGACGCGCAGGTCGGCGAGCGCCTGATCCAGCTCCCCGAGAAATTCTTTGGAAACCGTGGCCTTTTCCTTCGTCTCCTCATCAAGCGAATTCTGGACCCCGGCCCCGAAGCCGAGATTCCACGAGACGACGCTGAATAGGGCGACTGCGACGAGCCCCGCCGCGAGCGCATAGACGAGGCGGATGCGTTTAGCGGCCCTCCGGCGAATGACGGGAAGCAGGTCACGGAGCAGTCTGGGCTTCTGGTCTTCGGTGCCTGCGGCCTCCCTCTCCGGCACCGGTGGCGGCACGAACGACGACTCCCAGCCTTCGGGCCGGAGGGTTTTCGAAAGGGCCCGCTCGGACGGACCGCCGGATTCCGGGTCCAGCCCCGGCGATGCCGCGGGCGCGGGGGCCATCGCTTTCGCTTCCCCGGCCGTGTTCCCCAAGGGCTTCGAAACCACCCTCGACTGAAATTTTGCTCCGCTCTGCCGCTGGCGGCTGTCCCATTTGGGCCTGCCTTCCACCGGCACATCCCCCTGGGCCTCCGATGGATCCCTGAGCTTCGCCGGATCTTTGGCTTGTTCGAACAACCCGCGCCGACGAATTTTCGGCTTTTTCTCTGGCTCGCTCTCGTTCCCCATGAAAGGAACTCTAGCCTGCTGGCCCCCGTCCCGGCAAGTTTCTCCCATGAAATGCTGCGAAATTGATGGCCCTCACTCCCGTCTTTCCGGTTTCCGCTTTCAACTTTCCGCTTTTTCTCCCTCGCCCTTCCAGAGGGCTCGGGTGTCCCGATTTCGTCACCACTGCCAATGTGACGAAATCGTAACATTCGGCTCCTTTCGCGGGATGCAAACCTCATCGAAAGTAGCAGGTGATAGTGCCCATGGCCTCCACTCTCCACCATGTTGACCCGCGACCAGCCTCCCCAGGCAGGTTGCGCCGTGTGGACGAATTCGGAATGGCAAATCGGGAATGTGGAATGAAATTCGGTGCTCTCCTCCTTCCCAACTTCAAATTCCAAATTCCAAATTCCAAATTCCTCCTCGCCTGCCTCCTCCTCTCCGGTTTTCCGCCCGTCGCCAGCGCCGGAGACATCCTGCGCGGGGGAGCAACATCCGCATCCGGAAGCCAGGCCGCCGCAGCCCGCGCGAATGCCGGTGCCGCGGCCGCCTCTCTCGCCGATGCCAAGGCGGAGGACCGCCTTGCCCGCACGACACAGGTCATCAACGCCATGCGCCAGATGCAGGCCTCCGCCCGCGCCGCCTCCGCCGCCGCCTCTGTCCCGAACGGACTTGCCACAGGCGGGCTGGAACGGCTTTCGGGCGGGACATGGACAGGCGCTTCCGCCCCGGCCCAGTCCGGCAACACCGTCACCATCACCCAGAACCAATCCCAGGCCCTGCTGGACTGGAAAACCTTCAACGTCGGCAGAAACACCACCGTCAACTTCGACCAGAGCGCCGGCGGAACCGACTCCGGCAAATGGATCGCCTTCAACAAAATCACCGACCCCTCCGGAAAACCCTCCCAAATCCTCGGCAGCATCAAGGCCGACGGCCAAGTCTATCTCATCAACCAGAACGGCATCATCTTCGGCGCCGGCAGCCAGGTCAACACCCGCACCCTCGTCGCCTCCTCCCTGCCGATCAACGACAACCTGATCTCAAGTGGTCTGCTCAACAACCGGGATGCGCAGTTTCTGTTCTCCGCGTTGAGCGTTCCCGGCGGCTCGGACGGAACCCCCGCGTTCAATCCCCCGGCTCCTCCGTCCGGAACAACAGGGAACATCCTTGTTGAGCGTGGCGCGTCCATCACGACGCCGCAAGGCACTTCGGGCGATGGCGGACGCGTCATGCTCGTCGGTCCTCAGGTGGTAAATGAAGGTTCCATATCCACCCCGCAGGGCCAGACAATTCTCGCTGCCGGACTTCAGGTAGGCATCCGGGCACATGATTCGAGTGATCCAAGCCTGCGCGGGCTGGACATCTGGGTCGGTGCCGTCGATCCAACTTCCTACTCGGCGATCAACAACGGCGATATTTCTGCTGAAAGGGGCAACATTATGATGGTTGGCAAGCAGGTTCAGCAAAATGGCGTTGCCCGCTCAACGACATCAGTCGCGCTCAACGGTCGCATAGACTTGATCGCGAGCTACGGGGCGGTTTCAAATCCGAATTTCGACAATTCTGGCTCCACTGGAGGATATGGATTACCCATATTTATCTCACAGTTCACCGGTGTGCTTACGCTCGGCGCAGGTTCCGTAACACAAGTCGTCCCGAACTACGCCGACTCCAGCAAAATTCCGGGAACAAAGCTTCCCGCCATCTCACAAATCAACCTGCTCGGACAAGCCATCCACGTCGGAAAAAACTCGTTTGTTACCGCCACAGGCGGATCAATCACCGCCAAGGCTGGACAGTGGACCTACCGGGATGTTGGAAATAACCGCACGATATTCGATTCCACCGGGGCTGTTGAAGCCGGACTATCGACAAATTTCAACGGGTCCACCCAGATATTTTTATTCGACACCGGGCAAATCTATCTCGACGCAGGTGCGGTTGTTGATGCCAGTGGAACAACAAATGCTTGGGTCCCTTTGGAGCAAAACATCCTTTCCGTGCAACTTCGGGGCAGCGAGTTGGCCGACTCACCCGTTCAGCGAACCTCGCCGGTACGCGGCCAATCTCTTGTGGTTGATTTGCGGGCCACCGGCAATTATGGAGGGCGCACATGGATTGGAACACCCCTGGGAGACCTGAGCGGATATGCAAATCTCGTCTCTCGCGATGTCGCCCAACTCACCACGCAGGGGGGCACCGTCAGTATGCAGGCGGGATCTGCGGTCGTTGTTCAATCTGGAGCGACCATCGATGTCTCCGGGGGATTCCTGCGCAACCAAGGCGGCACCATTCAAACCTCCCGGCTGCTGCGCGGTGCCAACCTGATCGATATCGCAAACGCGACACCTGGAGTGAAATACGACGGCATTTACAACGGCGCCACCACCACGGTCAGCTCCGCGAAATGGAATGTTTCAAAAACCTTCAACATCGCCCTCTGTCCGACAGGCGGTTACACGACGGGGGCCTACAATCAGGGGGTTGTCGGCGGGGCCATCTCCCTGACCGCTCCCACTTTGGTGGTCTCAGGAAAACTCATGGGACAGGTCGTTACTGGCCCGCGGCAGCTTGACAGCCCCCCTGCACAGGCGTCACTCACATTGTCATTCCGCGGGCAGACAAGAATCGTCCTTTCCACTACGGACATAAGCATCATCGATTCATCTCCCTATCCCCCGACGGTCGAGTTCGCAAAGACCTCCCCGGATACTCTGGCCCCGGAGTTCCAACTGGTCGGCTTGGCCCCAGTGCCCATTACGGGTTCTCTGGCCGAGCGAGTTGTCCTAGGGGCCGATTTGTATTCCAATCTCGGCTCGGGTTTTGGAAGCGTCACAGTTAACAACCCCGACGGCGACTTTCGGTTGCCCGCTGGTGTGAATCTTGCCATCCCTGCCAATGGTGGGCTGTCGGTCTCCGCAAAAAACGTCACGTTAGACGGAAAGATCGTTGCTCCCGGCGGGACAATCTCCATAAGTGCCTACAATTATTCTCCGTTCACGTATCAGTATCTGAAAGCAACCGGTGCCCTAAGCAATGTTGCTGCACCGGCCATTGTCGCCGGACGAGGAAACATTACATTGGGAAGCGCAGGGTCCATTAATGTTTCAGGAATGATCATCGATGAACGGCCCACAGCCACTCAACCGTTCGACCTAGCCAGAACTCTCAATGCCGGAAGCGTTACCCTCGAAGGTTTCAATGTCGCTCTCGCGACGGGATCCGACATCGATGCCTCCGCCGGGGTAAAGTCGAATGCCTCGGCCTCGCTCAGCTATGGCAAGGCAGGCTCGATCTCCCTGCTCGCCGGCAAGGATCCCGCCCTGAGCACTTCGATTGGAGGACGCCTCGTGCTTGATGGCACGGTAGAGGGTTATGCGATCGACAAGGCACCATCATTCGGTGGCTCGCTTACCCTTCAGTCCACACTAGTGCAAATTGGAGGCAACAACACATCCATGGACACGTTGCTTCTTGATCCCGCATTCTTTCGGCGTGGCGGATTCACAAATTACAAAATCCAAGGCATTGGACAGCGGAACACGGATGGGTCGTATGCCCCTTCTGTGTTTGTCGTTCCCGACACAAGTATCAACCCGATTGCCTGGAGCCTGCGGCAGCAACGCGGGCCCACTCTCGCTTTCAAGCCTGCGCTTCGTAGCAATGAAGGGGATCGCGCCCCCGCAAGCATCACGCTTTCCGCCATTGGCAGCGACGATCCATTCACAACAAGCTATGTGGAAGCGCTGGGAATTGTTGTTGTGGGCGAACGGTCTCTCATCACAACAGATGCCGGGGCCTCCGTCTCGATTGCGGGTGATGCCGTTGACTTGCAGGGAGATATTGAGGCCCCGGGCGGAACGGTCACCATCAAGGGGGGGGCTAAATACCGGTTGCCTTCATCGCTAAGTCTTATTGCTAGTTTTGCGCTGCCCACCGTTTACCTCGGTCCAGAATCGAACATTGATGTCTCCGGAAAGACGGTTCTCCAGTTTGATCCCTACGGACGCCGCAAGGGCACGGTCTTCGCGGGCGGCTCGATTTATGTCTCCGGTAACATCATTGCCGATCAGGGGGCAACTCTCACCGCCTCGGGTGCGACTGGCATCCTCGACCTTGACCCGACTCTCCGATCCGGCTACCAGACCACCCCCAGTGTCACGACAGGGTTGACCCAGCAACCTTGGGCCCGACGGGGAATTCCCACGGTTATTGACAGCAACGGTGGCAGGATTGAATTGGAAGGGGCACAAATGCTTGACTCCTTCGCCACGTATAGAGCGCCAGCCGGAGGACCCAGTGCCATCGGCGGAACACTCGCAATCTCCTCGGGTAGCTTTCTTTCCGCTAGCACCTATAGAACGAGCGCCGACATCAATCTGATTGTGACACAATCTGGGGACCCAACTTTCACTCCAAATCCCTTTGCGGCAAATGTTCCCGGACTGTTTCTTAAACCCACAGGGTTATCGGCTGCATTTAGCGTAGGTGCCACGAATAGGGGCATCGGTCATGCTGCGGTCTCACAGTTTCAGGACGGAGGTTTTTCCTCTTTGGAACTCGGGTTCAAATACTACCCGAATGCCGCACCAATCCCATACGGAGGCAACGTCGAATTCCGTGGCCCTGTAACAATCACCATGCCTGGTTCGGTGAAGCTGGCAGCCGGGGGAATCATCATGGCGAGTTCCAATGTTGACATCTCGGCACCTTATATTTCTGTTGGGCAGAAGTTTACAGCACCGCTGAATCCCAAGGACACATTCTATGCTTTCCAGACAACCGACCCGAATGTAAGTATTCCGGTTTACTACCCTTCCCCCACCTACGGGACCGGAAGCCTGAAACTCGAAGCCAGCCTGATTGATGTGGGCACCCTGTCCCTCCAGGGAATTGGGAAGGCCACATTGCGTGCGACCAATGGTGACATCCGTGGCAGCGGAACGCTCAGCATGGTCGGCGACCTCACCCTCGAAGCCGGCCAGATCTACCCGACCACACTGGCTAACTTCACAATCGTTGCCTATAATCCTTCGGGCGGCAAGAGCACGGTCTCGATTCTGCAGTCCGGCCTGCGTTCGACCCCCCTCTCCGCCGGGGGAACGCTTTCGATTTTTGCCTCGAACATCGTTCAGGGCGGCACCCTGCGTGCCCCCTTCGGCTCAATCGTCATTGGCTGGGATGGAACGGACTACGATTTGACGGACGCCGGATTCACGCAACCGACGGACATCGTGGGTGGGCCGACCATGACCATTCCCACCGCCCAGCGTGTCATGCTTGGTTCCGGCAGCGTAACTTCTGTCTCTGCGATTGATGGAATATCCGGCAAACCTCTCACGATTCCATTCGGGCTCAGCGCCGACGGATTGTCGTGGACAGACCCGCGCGGGGTTAATATCTCCATCTCCGGTTTCCCGCAGAAGGGAGTGACGATTGGTGGGCTGAATGTCACGACACAGGCAGGCTCCGTGATTGATGTGCAGGGTGGCGGCGAGTTGCTGGCATTCCGATGGAAGCCTGGCACGGGGGGCTCCATGGATCTCCTGAACAGTTCCGGCGGAGACTGGAGCGCCTCATCCACCTACACGGCGGGCGATCTTGTGACTTATGCTGGGAAAACCTATTCCGCGAGGTTTCGAATCAACCCGAGCGATTTCTCCACCGCTACATTACCTTCCCCGGGCAATGGATCCTATTGGACGCTCGTTCCGGAGTCTTACGCCATCATCCCAGGGTTGGACACAACCTACGCCCCGTATGCCGCCTTCAATACGGGTTCAAACAATGGAGATCTTGGAAGGAACGCGGGATATGTGTCGTCCTCATTATCTGTTGGAGATCGCATCTACCTCGATGGCATCAGCGGCCTTCAAGCGGGCACATACACCCTGCTTCCACGTCTCTACGCCATTTTGCCAGGCGCTTTCCTGATTACTCCCTCAGCCAACCTGCCGAGCCCGCAAGCGGCCATGTCCGGGGTGACCGTCGCGGACGGTTCCACATACTCGACTGGTTACCTGGTTAATGATTTCGCACGCCCGGCTTCAGCGCCACTCCGAAGAAACCTATACGAGGTATCTCCTGCGACTACCGTAAGCGCACGATCTTCCTACGAAGTTTACAATGCCTCGAGCTTCATTCTTGACGCGGCCAAACGCTTCAATGCAACGCAAATCCAGGCTCGCCCCGCCGATGCGGGAACGGTCTCTATTCGCGGCAACAATGCGCTCCGTTTGGATGGCAACATTCTAGGCACCGCGGAGTCCGGAGGTCGCGGTGCGACGGTCGATATCGCGACCTATGCCGATCTCTACATAGTCGGCGGTTCAGGAACAGCGCCGGACGGGGCAACTGCTGTCCTCAATTCCGACACCATTTCGTCCTGGTCTGTCGAGAGTGTGCTGATCGGAGGACTGCGCCAGAAGACGACTAACGGCACCCAATTGGATGTCAGGACAACCAACCTCACGCTCTCCAATGCGGGAACGCAACTTTCCCAGGCCGAGGTGATTTTGGCTTCCAAAGGAAGCCTTACCGTGTCACCCGGATCTTCGATCATCTCGCAAGGAACAAGCACACGCACTTCCGATCTTTCAGTGTCCGGAGACGGGACAGCGCTCGCTGTTACCGCAAATTCCGCTTTTAGCTTCGAAAGGACGGGCGAGACAGGCTCGGCGGTCCCAAGCCTGAAAGTTGGAGCGGGCGCTACGATCTCTGGAAGCGCCCTGGTCTTCGATTCGACATACAGTCTGACACTTGATCCCTCGGCGGGTATCACCGCAACCGACTTTACGCTGAATGCAGGGCAGGTAAGCATTCTCTTCCAACCTCAAACCGTGCTCGCAGGCCAGGTTGTTCCAGGACAGCTTGTCATTTCAGGAAATCTATTAAACCAACTCCAGTCCTCGTCTTCGCTGTCACTCCGCAGCTATCGTTCGATCGATATCTACGGTTCGGGACAATTTGGATCGTCTTCACTCAACACCCTGGAACTCCGGGCATCCGGCGATGCTTCAACGCCGACGTATAGCCTCCGGGGATTTAATATGAACGGGGGAACAGCGACATTTGAGTCCCAATCCCTGATTCTTGATAATCCCACCGCGGCAACTGGTTTGGCGAGTCCGGCGACCCCTGCCAACGGGACACTGGCCTTTGTTGCGGATACGGCGACCGTCGGTTCGAACGGTTTCGGCATCGCAGGCTTCGCCCGCACATCCATAACCGCTCCCTCCGGCGTATTCGCGTCGGGAAACGGATATTTATTTACTACGGGTGCCCTGGACATTACGACTTCACTGATCGCGGGATCTGCGGGCACTTCAACGACCATTTCAGCTTCCGGCCCGCTTACTGTGCAGAAAAGCTCGGAAACGCCAACCATTAAAGCGGGTTTGGGCGCGGGTCTGACCTTCCAAGGATCAAGCGTTACATTTAATTCACGTGCTTATGCCCCAAGCGGCTCACTCGTCCTCAAAGCAACCGCGCCGGGTGGCGACGTGGTTATCGGTGGCCAGCTCGACGTTTCAGGTTCCTCTAAAACGTTTTACGACCTGACCCGATATGCCGACGCCGGGTCGATAACTATTTCTGCCTCACGGGGCCAGGTCCAACTTCTGTCTGGCAGTTCCGTAACCGTCTCCGCTGATCCCAACGGCGGAAATGCTGGATCGCTCTCGATAACCTCCGAAGGTTCTTTTGTCTCACAGGGCACATTGGGTGGCCACGCGGGAACTGGGGGTACCTCGGGGACCTTCCTCCTGGATGCCGGCTCTCTCACGTCGTTTTCCGATCTTGCCGTCCGCCTTGATGCGGGAGAATTCAAGGAAGCGCGAAACCTGAGAATTCGGACGGGCGATGTCACCGTGTCGGGAACAGCAAATACGCATAAATTCACACTCTCGGCGGATGGCGGCAGCATTATCGTAACCGGCTTCATTAATGCCTCTGGCGACACAGGCGGTGAAATCGACTTGGCTGCACGCGAAAATATTACAGTTATGCCGGGCGCTGACCTAAGCGTGGCCGGGAAAGACTTCAATTCCGCTGGAAAGGGCGGAAGCATCTCTCTGGCAGCGGGAACCACCCAGAGCGATGGCTCGCAAAGTCCAACGGCTATACTGGATATCCGTGCAGGGTCGCAACTGGACCTCTCGGTGGCTTCCTTCGTCCCGGGGAACTACACAAACGTTGGCTCCAGCGCCTTTTACGGAAAATTTTCCGGCACCTTGGATTTACGGGCACCTCAGCGAACCAATGGCGGCTTGCTCGGAGTTGCCATCAATCCCTTGGCCGGGGCGATTGTCGGCGCTTCGAGTATCTTGGTGGAAGGTGTAAAAGTCTTTGATCTCACGGGAAATGGCGGCCAAATCACAGGATCCCGCTCGGACTACTCCGGGATTCCATCGGACACCCTTGAGACAGATACTACGCAACGTCAGGTTTACGACAATGGAGTGACCTTTGTTGGAGCTAATGGCGTTGCCGCACCGGGCTACGATGCGATGGTTAGCGGACTTCTTGGAGCAGGTGACCCCCAAGGTCTGGCTTCCAAACTCGTGATCGTCCCGAGCGCCGTACTCATCAACACAACAGGAAATGGCGACATCACGGTGGGAGACCCCGCATCTAACTGGCAATCGGACTGGAACTTGGCCGACTTCCGTTTCGGACCGAAGTCGGCACCCGGTGTCCTGACCATCCGGACACCGGGCAATGTTGTCTTCTGGAATACCTTGAGTGACGGATTTACTGCGGTAGACCCATCTGACTCCGCCAGCGGTCATTCTTCGATGTGGCTGGCTCCACTGATGACGACTAGCACGGCTCTCCCAGTGAATACTCAGTCCTGGACCTTCAGGATTATTGCCGGCGCGGACCTTTCGGCGGCCGATGTGACAAAGGTTCTTCCGATTGCCGGACTTTCAACAGACAAGGGATCCATTCGACTTGGGAAAGCGATTTCCGACTTTGGAACCAGCACCGCGTCAAGCATCGGATCGACTTCTCTGACAAACTACCAGGTCATTAGGACCGGAACGGGAGATATCACACTGGGTGCCGGCAGGGATGTGCGGCTTCTTAATGTCTTTGCAAGCATTTACACGGCAGGGGTCGGCATCGCAGATCCCCAGTCGATTTATAATACCAATGATTTTTCCGTGCCGGCTGTAACTCAATCTCCACTTTTCCATCCCTCTCAGCCCTTTTTGGGCCGCCCGCAGCAGATTTACTCTCCTCAATGGTCTATGGCAGGCGGAAACATTGTTATCAATGCCCAGGACACCATCGGAAGATACAAATTTGATGGCTCTACCGACACGCTCGACTCGTCACTTCAGTTGCCGAACAACTGGCTCTACCGAAGGGGGCTTGTCGGAACTGATGGGCTGTTTGCTGTAGGGGGGTTTGATGGCAATGCCTTGACGACTGTCACTGACCCTTCGGCCTCGACGACATGGTGGATTGATTTCAGCAATTTCTTCGAGGGAGTTGGGGCGCTTGGCGGAGGCAATGTTTTGTTGAAGGCCGGGCAGGATATTTTAAATGTTGATGCCTTTGCGCCCACAAATGCGAGAATGCCTGGGTTGAGCGGAACAACGCGCCTTGCTCCGGATTCCTCCAAACTTTTGGAGTTGGGCGGTGGCGATGTCTCCGTCGAGGCCGGACGCGACATTAGCGGGGGCGTTTACTACGTGGAACGTGGAAAAGGCACTCTTGTCGCAGGAGGATCCATCACAACAAACAGCGCCAGGGCGGCACAACCGGATGGCAGTTCGCTCATTTGGCTGCCCACAACCCTTTTTGCTGGCAAAGCTTCCTTCACAGTCACTGCGGCCAAAGATGTATTGATAGGGCCTGTCGTAAATACCTTTTGGCTTCCTCAAGGGGTTCAAAACAAGTTCTGGTATAAAACATATTTCTCGAATTACTCGTCTGATAGCAGCCTAAGCGTAGTATCTTTAGGCGGAGCGATAACTTTCCGAATGAATGTTATTGATCCCCAATCAATTTCAACCGCTAGCAAAGCTGAAGGCTCCGAATCAATACTTACTTACTGGTTGAATCATATTAGTCTTTACAGTTCGGACACCGGATACAGCCAGCCCTGGATCAGAATTGCAGAAACCAACACGACACCATTTACGACTGTCGCAAGTATCCTGCCCTCGAGCCTTTATGCCACATCCTTCCAAGGAGATATAAATGTCGTCGGAGCAATTAGCCTTTTTCCTTCAACTAATGGGACTGTCGAGGTCGCGGCCGAAGGTTCAATCGCGGGGCTTAATCCGATCGGACGGGACAGTTCCTCCACTCTGACGGCTTATTCAACAGCAGCAATCAACCTGTCCGATGCGGATCCCGGGTTGTTGCCTTCCTCCGCCAGTCCGTTTGGGTTGCGAAATTCCGTGGCGCAAAAACTTAATACAACAGCTGACAATTTTCTGGCGTCCAGTGTGGACAAGTTTTTCCAAGAAAGTGGATCCTACACTGGAACTGACTCGGGGGCTGATATTAAATTGGACAGACATTCTTCCAGCCTTTTGCATCTGGCGGATCCAAACCCTTTGCGAATTTACACTGACTCAGGAGACATATCCGGATTTACGCTGTATTCGGCGAAGTTTGCGCGAATCCTTGCCGGGCAGGACCTGACGGATGTGGCTTTATACATTCAAAACGTCAGTGATTCGGATGTTTCCGTGGTTTCGGCAGGACGAGACATTATTCCGTTCAATGAGAACTCCCCCCTCCGCTCGTTGGCTTCATCGATCGCCAAGGGAAACATTATACTGGATACGGTCTTTACGACGACCACCTATAAGTCAACCAAGGCGCTGCCTGGGGATTTGCAAATCTCAGGCCCAGGCACACTTGAGGTCCTTGCCGGCCAGAACATCGACCTCGGCAATGGTGAGCCTCTGACTGACGGACGGGGATCGGGAATTTCAAGTATTGGAAATAATCGAAATCCTTTTCTTCCTTTTGATGGCGCGCAATTGATTGTCATGGCTGGAGTCAAAGGCGATGGCGGTGGTGCCGCAAACGGGCTTGCGGGCAGTTCCCTCACGTTCGACCAACTGCTGGATAGCGCATCGTTTACCGAGACAGATGCCATTTCTGCCATGTCGAAATTCTTCGAAATGCTGATCGCATCGGGCAATGCATATGCGACCACCAAGAGCTATGATTTGGGCTTCGCGGCAATCGGCGACCTCTTTGGTTCTGTGTCAGGATCCGGCGACATTTTTACACGGGGCCGCAGCATCAGGACAACATCGGGTGGTGCGATTACCATGGCGGCTCCGAACGGGGCTTTGACCATGGCATCGACGATTTCAGGAAATCCGCTTGCCCCGCCGGGAGTCGTGACGGAATACGGCGGCACCGTGTCGTTGCTCACAGATGGCAATGTGGATATCGGCCAAGGGCGCATCTTTACGCTCCGTGGGGGGGATTTGACGATTTGGTCTTCGCAGGGAAACATTGCGGCTGGCTCCGCAGCCAAGACAGTTGTTACCGCCCCGCCAACTCGCGTTATTATCGATACGACAAGTGCGACTATCGAGCCGGATCTTGGCGGACTGGCAACAGGCGGCGGCATCGGCGTGCTCGCCTCAGTTGTCGGAGTTAAGCCGGGAAATGTCACCTTGATCGCTCCGAACGGTGTCGTTGATGCCGGTGATGCCGGTGTCCGAGCCACAGGCAACATCACCATTGCGGCCGTGGCGGTATTGAATGCCGGAAACATCTCCGCAGGTGGGACCTCCTCGGGCGTGCCAACGACACCAACCGTGGCCGCGCCGAATATCGGCGGGCTGACTTCGGGGGCGAGCAGCAGCGCCGCCGCCAACAGCGCGGCCAACAGTGTTTCCAACCAGGCCCGCGAGAACGCGCAATCGGTCGAAGAAGCCCCCTCCACCATCACGGTCGAGGTGCTCGGATACGGTGGCGGCGACAGCGACGAGGGATAACTTGCGCGCCGTGGGTGCGAATGGGCAATTTGGAATGTGAACACGTGCCAGCGGGCGCTGGCTGGATAGACTTGACCGGAGGGTACGATAGAATGCGTCCTGAATGGGCGCGATCCTTGCCAACCTTCCAGAGCCATCTCGCCCTTTCAGGGCTGGTTTCCCTATCGGCGACCCAGGGCGTTGCCCTTGGCTGTTGAATAGCGCGCCTTTGGCGCTTCGGCAAAATGGACAAACCCGAGACACAGGCTTTCCAGACTGTGTTTGAGCCGGTTCACAGGCTGGAAAGCCTGCGCCACTATCCGCCGACCCGAAGCGACCTTCCGATCAACGAAGTGAACGGCGGGGGCGCCGTTCACGACACGCGAGGGCGCGTATGCTCCCCAGCATTTTCGCGGCTCTCAGCGGCTGAAATGCCTCCGTGATGGGAATGTTGACATGATAATTTGACATGATACTCTTCGCTATTATGAATGGCACTCTGACAACTCTGACTGAACGCGGCCAGGTTTCCATGCCAGCGGCTCTCAGAAAGCAGCTCCATCTCCGCCCCGGACAACCGCTCATGTGGGAAAAAGTTTCCGACGACGAGTGCCGGATCACCATCGTCCGACAGCGAAAAAGCGGGGGCGCAAAGTCCATGATGGGCTTCATGAAACGTTTCCATAAAAACATGCCAGCAACCACGGCCGGGTGGATGGATTTACTGCGCGAGGGAGAGCATGGCGTGGGCCGTTGACACGTGCCTGCTTTTGGATATCGGGCTCGATGATCCGGTATTTGCAGGGCGGTCCTTGCACCTGCTCGAAAGCAGGCTGGCCGACGGGCTGCTCGTCTGTCCGGTGACATTCGTCGAACTGGCTCCCGCATTTTCCGGACAGCTCAAACCGCTTGAGGAATTTCTTTTCCAACTCGGCATCGAGGGACGGGAAGCCTGGACCTGGGAGGATACCAAAAATGCGGGAGATGCTTGGTCGCGGCATGTGCAGAAACGCCGGACCAAACAAGCCGCAAAGCGCCCTGTGGCTGATGTGCTCATCGGGGCATTTGCCTCCCGCTTTCAAGGCTTGCTCACCCGTAACGGGGCCGACTTTCGCAAACTGTTTCCAGAACTCCCGATCCTCGAACCCTGAATCTGTCGCCGCGTGTTCCCCGGGATTCAATCCGAAAACAGCGATTCCTGTGGCGGAACATGGAAAACCAGCGCGCCAGCGGTTCGTGGAGCAGGGAAAGTCGAATGTTTGGCCCAGGGAGGGCAACCAGGCGGCGGGGGCAGCCGCTCGGGAGACTGCCGCAGGCAGCCCACAGGGCGCGACACGCCGGGAGCGTGCAAGTCAACTGATACCGGAGCGGAGCGGAGAAAACCAGCGCGGAAGCGCTTCGTACAAAGGGACCAAGTCACCCAGGCAGCGAGGGAAGCTGCACGGGAGATCAACTGGACGTTGACGCGAAGCGCGAGATGAGCGGGAGCGAGCGAGTCAACTGTTTGGCCCTGGGTGGGCACCCAGGCGGCGAGGGAAGCCGCACGGGAGACTGCCGCAGGCAGCCCGAAGGGCGCGACACGCCGGGCGTGCGCAAGTCAACTGATACCGGAGCGGAGCGGAGAAAACCAGCGCGGCAGGGGGCTGCGCCGTCAGCGCCGACTTCTCTTCAGCGGGGAAAAAGCGAGGCAGGCACGGCGGGCAATTCCAGAAACGTTCAGCCGCAGATTGACAGGCATTTACGCGGATGGGGTGCGTTTCTTTTGAAACTCCTCAGACATGAAAAGCGCAAGGGTTTGCCACACCTCCATGACCAACCGGGCGTCCTCGGGATGCAGGCGGCCTATCTTGTGGTGGACAAGCCGGCGATCCACGGTCGCCAGCTTGGCAAGGCGGATCGTGGAGGCACGGGGCAAACCGGATTGTGCCCAGTACGCGAGCGTCATATCGGACGGATTCCGGGCCGGGTGCGTTGTCACGCGAGCCAGCACCAGATCGTCATCGTCGCCGAACAGAACCAGACCGGGACGCCGCTTGCGGTATTGCAGGTCGGAAAATGGGAACTCCACCGAGACGATGTCTCCGGTGCTATACTTGGTCATAAACGCCATCGTCCGGCGAATCGTCCTGGAAGAAGTTTTCGAGCGCGAGTCGCTGCCAGTCGAGCTCCCCGGTGCCACGTCCGATCAACTGAGGAATATCCTTGTAAAGCCGCAAGCACTCCGCCAGTGGCAAGGCTTCGATTGCGCGTTCAATTTCCAATACCGTGCTCATGATTGAATGCTACCACATCGGGTGGGAGTCGGCAATCTCTTGTTTGCGGCTCTGCAGGTGACCGGACGCCGTTCCAAAAGTTTCGCAGACTGTTGCATCGCGGCAATTGCGATTCGGGTCGGCGCTCCTTTGGCGACAAGCAACCAGGCGGATTTCCTGCCGTTCACCACGCATGGCTTGGTGCTGGCGTGAGGGGACAGTGATGAGGGGGCGCGATGGATCAATTTCCGGGCAACCAGGCGGCGGGGGCAGCCGCTCGGAATCGAAAGCCGGGGGCGGCTTGAGAAAGACTTGTCCGCAGGACATGCCCCGGTCCGGGGTGAAGGTTTCGGGAGAAAGCTCATCAACATTGCCCGAAGGGCGCGACACGCCGGGAGCGTGCAAGTCAACTGATACCGGAGCGGAGCGGAGAAAACCAGCGCGGAAGCGCTTCGTACAAAGGGGACGACTCGAATGTTTGGTGCAGGGAGCGTGCAAGTCAACACACGCGCCCTCGCGTGTGGAGGCCGGTGCCCCGCCGACCGGCCCGAGATTCCGATCAAACCAAGTGAACGGCGGGTCGCCGTTCACGACACGCCGCGTGTGCTCCCCAGCGCGCCAATCACTTGACAAATCAGATCGCATCTGATTTATTTCTTCTGTGATGAAAACGATGACGGTGACAGAAGTTTCGAGAAATTTCCGGGAGGTGATGGACGGGGTGGAATCGGCCGGCGAGGAAGTCGTGCTCATGCGCAATCGGAGAGCGATCGCCCGGCTTGTTCCCGAACCGGCCGAGCAGACCGCCCTGGAAGTTCTTGGGGATCTTTATCGCACGCTCGATGAAGCCACGGGAGAGTCTTTGGCGAAAGCCGTCACGAACAAGAAACTGGCGGAGAAAGTGGGGGACTTGCGCAACCCATGGGCTTCCTGATCGATACGTCCATCTGGATTGCCATCGAGCGTGGACGGATCGGGGCCGCCGACATCCATGCGATCACCCGCCAGTCGCCCGTCTATGTCTCTCCGGTGAACATTGCGGAATTGAGGTTCGGAATCGGCTTGATGCGTGATCCCGCACAAAAGCTGAAAGCCGGAGCCATGCTTCGCCGGATGGCGAGAAAGCCGCTTCTGCGGATCACAGGAGAAACGGCGGAGGTGTTCGGCCGCCTGGCGGCTGACCTCACCATTGCGGGACGGGGAGTGGAGTTTCGAGTTCAAGATCTCTGGCTGGCCTCACAAGCCGTCCAGCGCGGGTTTGGGCTCCTCACATTCAACGGGAAAGATTTCCAGGATGTTCCCGGATTGAAGTTCATCGTGATGCCCTCGTCATAATGTGGCATGCGCATCTTGCCCATGCGAATTGAGAGCGGTTTCATCAGAACTACAAAAAGGCACAAGGAGTCACAAAAAATGATTCTCTACAGCCGCCGGTTGCTTTCCTTTCTTCTTTCGTGTTTTTTCGCGCCTCTTCGTGGCCAATTCATCTGCCGGGTTTTGGATGAACTGGCGGGTCGCCGTCCACGACACGCGGGGGCGCGCGTGCTCCTCAATGGATCAAAAATTTGACGATGGCCACGGTCGCGGCGAGTTGGCCGATCCAGAAAAGGAACATCCACTTGATGATCTCGGCTTTGATTTCTGCGCCGTCCTGTTTGGTCATGAGCCGCTTGGTGAGATCGTCCTCCTGCTCGCGAAAAGCGATTTCCAAGCTTTCCGCGATGGCTCGGGTCGGGTCAAGCCGCGAGGTTTTCCGGGAGGGACGAAAGCGGAAGCGTGAACACGTGACCGCCGGGGGCGGTCCGGGGCTCCATGCGCCTTTCCTGTCTTCGTGCCCTTCGTGGTGAATTTTGCTGCCGGATTTCCACTCCGTCCAGAGCCGTTTCATCTGAAAAGCACGGAAGCAGGCTGCGCATGCAAGAAGTGAAAAACAAATAGACTTTTGGAACCTGATCTGCCAGTAAGATCGGGATGAAAATCCAGGAAGCCAGCGAAAATTTGCTCTCACGGGTAACCCTTCGGCTCATGGAGGAGGGAGAGCGCGGGCGGTTCGACCATCTGCTCGAAGAAGAGCACTACCTGAAAAGTTCGCGCATCGGGGGCAGGCACTTGCGCTATGTCGCCGAGGCCGACGGGAAATGGATAGCGGTCCTGACCTTCAGCGGGGCGGCCCCGCATTTGAAGGCGCGCGAAAAGTGGCTGGGGTGGAGCTCGCGGCAGCGGGCGCGGCGGCTGGGATTTCTTATCAACAACAGCCGTTTTTTGCTTTTGGTCGAGCGCGAACGCCACCCGAACCTGGCCTCGAAAGTTCTGGGGCTGGCCCTGCGGCGTGTCGCCGGAGATTGGCAGGAAAGCTGGGGGCAACGGCCCCTGGTGGTCGAGAGCTTCGTGGACGAAAGCTTCTATCGTGGCACCTGCTACCGGGCGTGCGGGTTCGAGCAAGTGGGAGCCAGCGCGGGGTTCTCCCGCAGCGCGCGCGACTACTACACCGAACACGGGCAAGCCAAGGCGCTCTATTTGCGGGAGCTCGAACCCGGGGCACGCAAGGTGCTTTGCCGCCCCCAATTGCCCGCCGCTCTTCGGGAAGCCGAAGCCGACATCGCCGGGCCTTGTCCGTTGAAAGCCCCGGAGTTGGGAAGCCTCTACGAGCGCTTCCGCACTTTAGAAGATCCGCGCGGCGGTCACGGGCTCCATCACCGCGCGGCGAGCACGCTGGCCTGCGCGGCCGTGGCCACGCTCCTGGGAGCCGGCAGCTACCAGGGCTATGAGGATATCTGCAAGCGGCTCACCGGCCGCCAACGCCGCGCACTGCATTGCTACCATGACCGAAAAAACGACCGCTATGTGGCCCCCAGCGACTCGACGTTCTACCGCGTGCTTCGCCTTATTGACCCGGCGCACTTCGAGGCCATCGTCTCGGGCTGGTTGCTCGAACAAGAAATCGGGCAACTCGAACGCCTGTCTGTCGACGGCAAGGTCCTGCGGGGAACCGGGCGTGAAGACGGCAAGCCTCTCGCCCTGCTCTCCGCCGTCACCCACCTGCTGCGCACGACGCTGCGCTCCGTGCCGATCGCGGAAAAGAGCAACGAGATCCCGGCCATCACCCCTTTGCTCGCAGGAATGAAGCTGGAAGGTTCGCTCATCACCGCCGACGCCATGCACTGCCAGCAGGAAAGCGCCCGCCTGATCACTCAGGACCATGGTGCCGACTACATCTTCGGCCTCAAAGGCAACCAGAGCGGCATCCTCGAACGCGCCCAATGCAAGCTCTCCCCGGTTTTTTTTTCCCCCGGAAAATGACGCGCCCTGGGACAAGGGTCACGGCAAACTCGTGCGCCGACGCATCAAGACCCTGGAGCCCAGCCCCGAGGACATCGGGCTCTGCGGCTGTTGGCGCATCGCCGCCGTCGAACGCACCACCATCGACCTCACCCTGCCAGCAGCCCAACAACTCCCCGTCACCGAAATCGCCTGCTACGTGGGCAGCAGAACCAAGGACGAGTTGAACGACGCGGACATGCTCGGGGCCATCGTCGGCCACTGGGACGCCATCGAAAACGGCACCCACCGCGTGCGCGACGTGAGCATGGGCGAAGACGCCTGCCGCGTCGCCGACCCGAAGGCGGCCCGCAATGCAGTGACCCTGCGCAACTTGGCCAACGGCCTCTACAACCTGCTTCTCTTCCAAAAGAAAATCCAGTCTCCCTCCCTGCCTTCCTGGCGGCGTTCCATGACCCACAGCCAAGCTCTCAAGCACGTCCTGCGATAAAAACACCTGCCCAACCGCATTCGTTGCCATGACCTGAACCTCCCCGTCGCCCTTCATTCCAAGCGGCCTGCTTTCACACCGGCGGGCGCCGATTGCGCCACCTCCACGCACCCGGCACGCCCGCTTCGCCAGCCCCGCTCGAACTCCTGTCAAACTCACTCAGGCTACCCAGCCACGGAGAAATCAGATGAAACGGCTCTGCCACTCCGTCATGTATTGAAGTTGACAGTGTTGTAAGTCATAACGCATAATGCACGGCATGAGAATCACCCTCTCCATACCTGACGCCGTGGCTTATCGGTTCCAGGCGGTCGTGCCGCCGCGGCAGCGGTCGCGTCTCGTCACCCGTCTTTTGGAGGCCACCTTGTCGAGGCACGAGGACGCTCTCGCCGCAGCCTGTCGGGCGGCCAACCGGGACAAGGCGCTCGACCGCGAGATTGATGACTGGCAGGCCTTTGATGATGCGGAAGCAGCGGTATGATACGCGGGGAGGTCTGGTGGGTGTCGCTCGATCCGGCACAGGGCTCGGAAATCAAGAAAACGAGACCCTGCGTGGTGCTCACGCACGACACATTGAACAGACTGCGAAAGACGGTTGTCGTGATGCCTCTCTCAACGGCAGCCAAACCGCATCCACCGATCACTGTCCCGGTGACTTGTCAGGGACGCGCGGCGGTTGCGGTGGTCGATCAGATCCGCGCTGTAGCCAAACATCGGCTCAAGTCACGAATTGAAGCCATGGTGGCCAACGATCTGGCGGCGATCACCAGGGCGGTCTCCACCGTTCTCGAAATCCGATAACCTCTTCGTGGTTCCTTGGTTGGTTTTTTTGTGGCTCTTTGTGCCATTTTTTGGCCAATTCATCTGCCGGATTTAGCCCGCATATCTCACGCTCCGATTTGGGAGGCCGCAGGTTGTAGCCGGGGTCTGTGACCCCGGATCGCCCGGCAAGCAAGCGGGCATGGGCGCTCATAGAGCACCCCTACAACGCGACCGTGAGATATGCGGGTTAGAGTGACCGGCGGGACGCCGTTCACGACACGCGAGTCGCGTGTGCTCCCCAGCATTTCAAAGCGGCATGTGACGGGATTGTTGCATTTCTTCTCTGGACCGCATTCCGGCGCAGACGTTGACTGGGCATTTCTTCGAATCTCACACAGCATGAACACCAATACCACCGAGGTTGATGGAAGGCCGTCGAGGCAAACGCAAAACCTCTCGCGCTTCCATCCGCGCTCGTCGGCCCGCCCGGATGAGGAGCAGGAATCGCCGGCCGGCGAAGATTTGAAAAACAAGACTGGCTGGGTCCCCACGCCATCGGGGCTCCGGCCGGCCCCCAACCCGTCCCGCACCGCCGAATTTCCCCGGCGCTCGATCCCGAACATCGCCGTGTCGAGCTCGAAACCCGCTTTGCCGGAACCGGCCGCCAAAGCCCCCTCCCTGCCGGTCTCCCCCGCCGCAACGCGCAGCCCGGCGTGGTTGTTCAACATGACGGCCATCGCGTTCAAGGCGGGAGCCGTCGTGGTCTTCCTGCTCGGCGCGATCGTCGCCTTCAAATTTGGCGAATACCGCGGCCGAAAAGTGGCGCTCCGGGAAACCAAACCCGCGCAGGTCGCGATGGTGACTGCTGTGCCGGCAACGACGCCCGCGCCTCCGCCCGCCGAGTTTCCCGAGGAACTGCTCCCCGCGCTCGACGCCGCTCTCAAGACGCTGCGCAAGGGCGGCAACCTCGAGGCGCTCGACGCCCTCAACAAGCTCGTGGCCGCGAACCCCCAAGCCCCGTCGATTCACTACGCCGCCGCCCTCGCCGCGCTCCAAGCCGGCTATCCGAGGGAGGCGGACCGGCTGGCCGACACCTCGATCAAAAACGGCTTCCGCGTCTCCGATTCCTGGGCGCTGAAGGCCGCCCTCGCCGCATCGCTTTCCAAGGGTGCCGCTTCCGAGCGGGAATCCCTGTTGAAAAAAGCCATCGCGGCCGACCCGATGAACCCTTCGCCTTTCATCGAGATGGCCTCCCTCCTGCGCTACCAGGGGAAGAACGATTTGGCAGCCGGGCTGCTGGAATCCGCCGCTTCCCGGCTGAACCCCGCCGATGCCGGAACAGTCGTCGAAACAACAAAGGCCATCCTGGCGGTGGATGCCGCCGAGAATCTTGTCCCGCCGGGACAGCCCCTCGGAATCCCTTCAAAAGACCTGCCCAACGCCTACTCGGAAATGAAGCGCGGAAATTTTGAAAATGCCGCCGCCATCCTGCGGTTCTGCCGCGACCAGACCGACCCAGATATTTTCAGCTACCTGGTCAATGATCCGTCGCTGCGGAAATTCACCTCCCGCCCGGAACTCAAGGAATTCTACTGACCCGCCGGGAACCCGGAACTTTCATGTCGCGGCGCGATCAAACCTGGACAGTGCGCGATCAAACTTGGACACGCACAAAGCGCCCCCATTCGCCCGCCGGAGCGTAGCGTAGGCGGGCGAATGGGGGCGACGCCGCAGGGCGGGG
>Ga0118677_10001929_pt1 | contig 42838 bp, 42 predicted proteins | sample AliMusrvi5mmetaG_FD_86154 | JGI IMG/M metagenome (GOLD analysis project Ga0118677, IMG submission 86154)
AAGCCTCACCGGGGCATTGGAAAATCTTCCCCTTTGCGCTACTATGTGGATAATTTCATCACCAACCCCCGGAAATCCCATATGTACTGGACCCTTACAGGTCATTGACACTCTTTGCGGTGTTCGTTAGACTGAAATCGATCATTCAAAGCGGAGACGCATAATGAAACTGGGGGTAATCGGTCTCGGACAGTGCGGCGGCAGGATAGCGGACGAATTTGCCCGGTTGCAGATGCGTTCGCACGGGCTGCGCGGACTGGACATCATCGTTGAAGCGGTGGCTGTCGATACTGATTTTGCCGACCTTGCCGGTTTAGTCAGCATCAAATCCGATGCCAATCACCGCCTGCTTGTCGGTTCGGCTTCCGTACGCGGTCACGGAACGGCCGGGGCCAGCGACCTGGGCGCAGAGATATTGCGGCGTGAATCGGGGAAGATAACGGAGACCCTGGACCACGCGCACAAACTCGCCGGCGCCGATGCCATTATTGTCATAGCGGCCTCAGCCGGTGGCACGGGGTCCGGCGGCTTGCCGCTTTTAGTGCGAGCGCTAAAAGAGAAGTTCACGGACAAACCCGCATACGCGTTGCTCGTACTGCCCTTCGACCATGAGGAGGATGAGCAAAGCGCTGCAATGAACACGGCAATATGCCTTAAATCGACCGGCGCCGTTGCCGACGCGGTGATTTTGGCCGATAATCAGCTCTTTAGCAAGGGGGGAGCATCTCCGAAGGAGCACATCCTTAAAATTAACCGGCAGTTGGTAGATCCGTTCATGGACCTTCTTTGCGCAGGCGAAGAAAAGAAGCCGAAGCCCGGAACCGGAAAGCCGCATACCTCCGATGTTATCGCTACCCTCGACGGATGGTCGTCTCTCGGTATGGGGAAACCCGTTATACCCATGATATCTCGGGGCAAAGCGGATTCGACCAATACCCTGCGCCGCGAGTTACAGTCTGACCAGGGCATATTCGCGATGAATGACGCTTTGGCACAGATGGCATTCAGTCTCAGGCCCTCGGGAGCCTACAAAGCTCTTTACATGGTTGCAGGCCCCGCGAAAGAACTTGACGGGAACCTGGTTGAGGTATTGGGGGCTTATCTGAAAAATAAGGCTCCGCACGCTCAAATCAGGGGCGGGGATTATCCGAGGGACGGGGGCGGAATGGAAGTAACAGTCATCCTTTCCAACTTCGGAGAAACCGACAGGATGAGGTATTTCCGCGAAAAGGCGAAAACATTGTCACTTGACCGGGCGGCTCAACAGCAGGCCAAGGCCGACAGGGCCATGTTGACCGAAGAAGCCGGCCGCGATATCCCCAATTTACTATAAGGTATGTAAATAACCCGCCTCGTTGCCTTTCGGCATTTATGCCGGCGCTTCCGGACCCTATCGACACACTTCTGTATTTTTTTGAGGGGGTAAAGCCCCTTTTATCAGTATCCCCTTTGTCGATTCTTTACGCCTTCTTAACATGATTTTTACCTTCCTTTAACCGAGGTGCGGGTATGCTTTAATCACAAGGACAAATGATTGGGGCGAAAGGAGGTGAAGATGATGAAATTAAACAGGAAATGGCTGGCTGTCGGAGGAATCACTCTTGCGCTGATTCTTGCCGCATCGATAGGCGGGATAGCCGTTCTGGCTGATAACGGAACAGCCGTTGCCGCTACCGGTGCTGCAACTACAACTACTGCAACGGTGACCCCGGAACAGGCATTGCTGGATAAAATCGTGGCTGATTATAAAGCCGCTACGGGTGTGAGTCTGGACGAAACTGCGCTTAAAAACGCCATAACTCAGGCGCAAACTGAAACCAGGCTTGCAGGCCTGCAAACCAGATTGTCTGCGGAAGTAACTGCCCGTACACTGACCCAGGCGCAGGCTGATCAGATACTGGCCTGGTACAATTCGATGCCCGGCGTATTAAGCGGGGAAGGCGGGCTGGGTATATTGGGAGGTCACGGCATCGGCCGCGGGATGGGTTGTTTGCAGCCTTAAAGGCAGGCTTTCTGTGATCATTTTACGAGGAGGAATATAAAAATTACCAGAAATGAAGCGGATTCCGCTTCATTTCTGGTTTACCAGGAAGGCATATTACACGAGGTATAGCGCCTTCGGCGCATTTATGCTACAATATATCCCGTTATGACCCAGAGCCTGCTTGACAGTTATCACCGGCACATTGACTACCTGCGCATTTCGGTCACCGACCGCTGCAATCTCCGCTGTATTTACTGCAACGCCAGTACCATGCAGCACCTTTCCCATGACGACATCCTGCGCTACGAAGAGATTACCCGCGTTGTGAAAGCGGCCGCCCGCCTTGGTGTCAAAGACATCCGCCTTACAGGCGGCGAACCCACGGTGCGTCCCCATGTGGCCGACCTCGTGAGGATGATAGCAGCGGTGCCCGGGATAGAAGACATCTCCATGACGACCAATGCCACCCGCCTCGCCGAAATGGCGCAGGAATTGAAGGATGCAGGGGTAAGCAGAGTGAATATCAGCCTTGACACCTTCAAGCCCGAACGATTTAAAGCGATGTGCGGCGCCGGGCGCATAGAAGATGTGCTGGAAGGCATAGAGGCCGCGCGGAAAGCCGGGCTTAATCCGGTGAAGATAAATACGGTGGTTCTGCGCGGCGTCAACGACGACGAAGTCGTGGATTTCGCACGTAAAAGCGTCACTGACGGCTGGAACGTCAGGTACATCGAAGAGATGCCTCTTGTCGGGAACGACAACGGACACAAGATGGTTTCTATCGAAGAGATTAAATCCCGAATCGAGCATGAACTCGGCGGCCTGGAACCGTGCTGGCCGACCAACGGCCACGGACCTGCCAAGTATTTCCGCCTGCCCGGCAGCCCGGGGACCATAGGCTTCATCGGGCCGGTGACCGGCTGTTTTTGCGAAACCTGCAACCGCTTCCGCCTGACGGCCGACGGGAAACTTAGGCCCTGCCTCCTGCGCGAAGACGAGGTGGACCTGAAGCCGGCGCTCAGAAGCGGAGCCAGCGAAGAAGCCCTCGAAGAACTCCTGATGAAAACCGCGGCCATGAAACACGAAAGGCACCAACTGGCGGAACACATCTCGCCGCAGGGGCGGAACATGCGGCAGATCGGCGGTTAACCGCTTTACATCAGCGCGATTATCGAAATAAGGAGCCTGGAATGCCTGAACTGACACACGTTAATGCCGCTGGAGAGGCGCGTATGGTGGATGTCAGCCCGAAAGGCGAGACTGAACGCGAGGCGGTTGCCAGCGGGGGAGTGCGCATGCTGCCCGCTACACAGGCAAAGATCAAGCAGATGTCGATAAAAAAGGGAGATGTGCTGTCGGTTGCGCGTATCGCGGGCATCATGGCGGCCAAGAAGACCCCTGAACTTATCCCCCTGTGTCATACGCTTCTTCTGGAAGAAGTGACCGTCAATTTTGATTTTATCGGGGAAGATTACATAAAGGTAGTATCCACCGTCAAATGCACAGGAAAAACGGGGGTTGAGATGGAAGCGCTGACAGCGGCTTCGGTCAGCTGTCTTACCATTTACGACATGTGCAAGGCCATCGACCGCGGCATGACCATTGAGGACGTAAGGCTCGAAAAGAAAAGCGGCGGGAAAAGCGGCACTTACATCAGGGGAGAGAAAACTGTTGGCTAAGATAGTTGCGGTTTGCACCAGCGAAAACAAAGGGCAAAAGAAACACGATATCCGCGAGGGCGTGCTCAAGGAAGACCACGGCCTTGTCGGCGATTCACACGCCTGCGACGGCAACCACCGGCAGTTAAGCCTGCTGTCCATGACCAGCGTCGAAAAGATGCGCAAGCTCGGGATAGACGTAGGGCCTGGCGATTTCGCCGAGAATCTAACGGTAGAGGGCGAGGAACTTGTGCTTTATAAACTTCCCGTCGGAAAGCGACTCAAGGTGGGCAAAGACATCGTATTGGAAGTTACACAGATAGGCAAAACCTGCCATGACAGGTGCGAGATATTCAAGAAAGTCGGTACCTGCGTGATGCCCGTTGAGGGCATCTTCACCAGGATCATCAAAGGCGGCAAGGTCAAAGTCGGCGACGACGTCGCCGTTCTCTAAAACGGCGTAATTTCCACACTCTCACCGGCCGGCAGTTCGGTGTCGGGCGGGATGACTATGTAGCCGTCGGCCCGTCCCGCGCTTGTTATGGCCCCCGAATCCTTGAAAGCAGAATAGGCTTTCCCTTCCTTCAGTCTGACGGGCAGGAATATCACCCTGCCTGTTGCTCCGTGCACCGCTTCTCCAAGGATGGCCGATATCGCCCTGTTTTTCACGGAACCCAGGCGTGACATCTTTCTGAGGGCGGGCGCGAGCAGCAGGTAAGCGTTCATGAGGCATGACGTCGGATAACCCGGCATCCCCAGCACAGGCTTGCCTTTGACTACGGCGAATGCCGTCGGTTTCCCCGGTTTTAACTTGACTCCGTGGAACCTGACGTCGCCTGCAGATTCCAGAAGGTCCATAAGGAAATCCTTCTCGCCGACGGAAGTCCCCCCTGAAATAACCGCAAAATCCGATGCCAGGGCCTTCTCAAGGCTCGCATTAAGGCTTTTCATCTCGTCCCCGGTTATCGGTAGTACCAGCGGGACCCCGCCGTTCAGGCGTACTACTGAGGCCAGGGTATGTGAATTGATGTCGTATATCTGCGCCCCCGTCAGGTGCTTGCCCAACGGGACGATTTCCTCTCCGGTAGGCATGATGGCGACGATCGGTTTGACATAAACCGATACTTCAGCGAGGCCCTGGGAAGCCAGCATGCCTATCTTGGCCGGGTCGAGTATTGAGCCCGCTTTAAGAAGGATTTCTCCCTCACGGATATCGGAAGCCATGCGTGTGATATTGTCGCCTTTAGAAGGATATCGGTATATTTCGACAACGCTGCCGGCGCGTTTGGTATCTTCCACCATCACCACCGTATCGGCGCCCCCCGGTATCGGGGCCCCGGTGGCGACCTGCATCGCTTGTCCGCGGCCCAGCTTATTCTTTGCGGCGCTTCCGGCGAAGATGTCTTCGACGACTGAAAGCGCGGTGGGAGTCCCGCTGCCGCCCAGGTCTTCGCTGATGACGGCATACCCGTCCATGGTGGAACGGTCGAAAGGCGGCGCGGAATGGGCGGCGGTGATATCGGAGGCGAGTACCCTTCCGAGAGCGTCGTCGAGGGGCAAAGTCTCTTTACGCTCTATCGGTTTTATGGCGGCGTCGATGATCCCGGCTGCATCTTCCAGTGGTATGAGCGCTCCGATTGGCCTCATCTGGACGACTCTCGCACCAGGTGCCCGATTTCAAGGAGGATTATCTTATCGAGGGCGAGTTTCACGGCCTTGAGGGAACCGGGCAGGCATATTATTACTTTGCCGAGCGCAACCCCGGCAGTGGCGCGGCTGAGGATACTGCCTGTTCCTATTTCCAGGTAGGTGAGGTATCGGAACAGTTCCCCGAATCCATCGAGCTTCTTTTCAAACATGGGAACGACGGTTTCGATGGTAAGGTCCATCTTGCTTGCGCCGGTGCCGCCGCTGGCGATTATGGCCTGGATGTCGGCGGAGTGCAGCAGTTCCCCGATCTTCTCGCGGATGGCCTCGCGGTCGTTTTTGATAAGCGAAAACGAATTGACTTCATGCCCGGCGGCCTTAAGGCCTTCGACAAGCAGCTTCCCTGACTCGTCCGTTTTCTCGGTTCGGGAGTCCGAGATGACGAGAACGGCGCACTTGACGGTTTGCGGCGAAAGGTGTTTATGGTCTTCGTAACCCATGTCCGCTCCTTAGGTGGAAAGATTCCGCAATAATTATAGCTATCCGTAATTGGCCGTGCAAAGGATATCCCCCCTTGTTGAGTTTACCGATAAGGTAAGGTATGATTATTATCTCAACAAAACAGGCTGGGATTTATGTTTAGAAAAATGCTGGTTCCCCTGGATGTGTCCGAACTTTCGGAAGTTACGTTTAATTACGCCAACGAACTCGCGGGACGTTTCAAGGGGCTTGAAGTTATCCTCCTCCATGTTTGTTCCGATAGGGACACCGTATCTCTGCACCGTACATATATAGAAACTTCGGCGGACAAGATACGGGCCGAGGCGCAGAAGAACTCGAAAAACAAAGACATCAAGATCAGGGGGGAACTGTTGCTCGGCACTCCGGCCGACGAGATCACGAAATTCAGTGAGCAGAACAGCATCGACCTTATCCTCATGGCTTCCCACGGGCGTTCAGGCATCAGCCGGTGGGCCATGGGCAGTGTGGCTTACAAAGTACTCAGGCAATCGAAGGTCCCCGTCCTTATGGTGCGCGCAGGCATCGAAGACGCCATTATACTCGACCGCTTACCCGAACGGCGTATCCTGGTGCCCCTGGATGGGACCAAATCTGCCGAAGCAATACTGCCGCAGGTAGAGGCCATGGCGGGGCAATGGGGGAAAGACGCGGTCCAGGTCATCCTGATACGGACCTGCGAACCCCACAGCGTATCTTCCGATTACCCATCCGACCTCGGCGTCAGCTGGGAAGCCAGGGTGTCCCAGGAAAACCTCAAATGCAAACTCGTCGCCGGTTCATACCTGGCCAATATCGAAAAACGTTTTCGCGAGGCTGGCGTCAAGGCCCGCAGCGAACTCCCGCTGGGAAACCCTTCTCAGGAGATAATAAATTCGGCAGCCAGGAACAGGGCCAACCTTATCGCGATGGTTATCCATGGCCGCTCCGGTATCAGCCGCTGGGCTTACGGGAACACCGCGGAGGAAGTCATGATAGGTGCCCGTACCCCCATCTTGCTCGTCAGGGGTTAGTGCTGAGGGGTTTAGTTGTCTTTACAACCACTGAAATGCAGTTCGGCTAGTTTGTCTTTGATATTCTTTAAATGTGTGTCATTCCCGCGCAGGCGGGAATCCAGCGGGGGTTAAAGAGGACAACCTTAAGGGATTTCATTGATTGATCTCTTCCCATAGATCCTTCCAATCCGGGTTCTTTTCTTCTATTATTCGTATCTTCCAATTACGGCGCCACTTTTTGACGCACTTTTCCAGGTAAATAGCCGAGTTGACCTCGTTTGTCCCTGCATAATAAACCAGGGTATGAACCTTGTATCTTTTAGTGAAGCCATCACAAAAGTCGCTTCGGTGCTCGTTTACCCTTCTGATGAGGTCATTGGTGACGCCGGTATATATCGTCCCGTTACGTTTACTCGCCATGATGTAAACGTAATAGTGTTTTTCTTCTTTTGTTTTCACCATTTATTGGCCACGATCGTTTTTCCGTTAAATATGAATTTCAACACTGCACATGTTATTCCCGCCTGCGCGGGAATAACATGTCATCTGGATAGGGGACAAAAACTGCTCAAACCTTCTGCTTTTTCCTCCCAACCCTCCTCGCCAGCTTGTAAAGTTCCAGCCCGAAGAAGATGGTTGAAGCCGACGCGATGGCTATGCCCCATTCCTCCCCGTTCAAAGCAAAGGTTTTAAATGCGGATTGGAACGGGCTCCAGTAGACGATCGCGAGCAGCAGCAGTATCTGCGACGCGATGGAGATTATCAGCCACTTGTTTTTAAACAGGCCCACCTTGAATATTGACTGGTCCAGCGAGCGGCAGTTGAAGGCGTTGAAAAATTCCACCAGTATCAAAGTGACGAAACACAGGCTTTGAGCTTCTTTAAGCACCTGGTCGGCAATCCCGGTCCGCGTGTGCATGGCCCACAGGAAGACCCCCAGCGTCACCAGTGCGGTCCATACCCCGGCTATGACCATGTAAGTGATGATAGGCCGGGTGAAGATGCTTTCGTTCCTGGGGCGGGGTTTCTGCAGCATGAGTCCGGGTTCCGGGGGGTCCACCGAAAGCGCGATGGCAGGAAGCCCGTCGGTTGCGAGGTTGACGAACAGTATCTGGATAGCTATGAGAGGCACCACTCCCGAAGGCAGGCCCATCAACGGGCCAAACAGTATAACGATGGCCATTAACAATATCTCGCCCAGGTTTGACGACAGGAGGTACACAAGATACTTCTTGATGTTTGAGAATATCCCCCGGCCCTGTTCCACCGCCGCCACTATCGATGCGAAATTATCGTCGGTCAGCACCATCCCGGCTGCTTCTTTAGTCACGTCGGTACCGGTTATCCCCATGGCGATCCCGATGTCGGCCTTCTTGAGAGCAGGGGCGTCATTGACTCCGTCCCCGGTCATGGCGACCACATGCCCTTTGGAAGTGAGGGCTTCGACCACCCTCAGCTTGTGAGACGGGGAAACACGGGCGTAAACGTCGATGTTCTCTACCTGGGAGTTGAATTCGGCGGGGCCGAGGCGGTCCAGTTCGGCGCCGCTGAAAGCCAGCCCGCCTTTCATCAATCCAAGTTCTTGCGCGATGGCGACGGCCGTGGCTTTATGGTCGCCTGTTATCATGACTGTGCGGATACCGGCTGCGTCGCAAAGCTTGATGGCTTCTTTTACTTCCGGCCGCGGGGGGTCTATCATCCCCACCAGGCCCAGGAACACCATATTTTTCTGCATATCCGCGTCGGTTTCACCGATAAGGACTTTTTTGTAGGCAAGGCCCAGTACCCTGAGTGCGCTGTCCGCCATCCTTCTTGTCGCCTCCAGCACCGTTTCACGGGTAGCGTCGTCGAGGTCAAATTCCCTGTCGTTTATCAGAACGTATCTAGAAAGCTCGAGGATCACTTCCGCGGCACCCTTCGCCATGGCTGTATCCCCCGAAGCGGTCGAATGGACGGTCGTCATGCGTTTTGATTCCGAGGAAAATGGGATCTCGTGGATACGGGGATTTTCAGCGGCAATCTTATGAACGTTGAGCGAGGCTTTCCCCGCCAGCACAAGTAATGCCCCCTCGGTAGGGTCGCCTTTAACGCGCCATGACCCGGTTTCGTTGGAGAGTTCGGTATCGTTGCACAGGGCCCCGGCTGTCAGGAGCCGTTCCAAAGAAGGCATGGAGGAGGCGGTGATCGGCTTCCCTCCGGCGCTGAAATCGCCCTTCGGTTCGTAGCCCGAACCGCTTACTTCGACATGTTTCATGTCCACAAGCAATTCCCTGACGGTCATCTGGTCCTGGGTCAGGGTTCCTGTTTTATCCGAACATATAAAAGTCGTGCTTCCGAGCGTCTCTACTGCAGGCAGTTTGCGTACCAGTGCGTGCTGCTTTGCCATCTTCTGGACACCGAGGGAAAGCGATATGGTTACCACGGCTGGCAACGCCTCAGGGACGGCTGCGACTGCGAGGCTGACGCCCCAGAGCAGCATTTCCAGGACACCGTGACCTCTTAATATCCCGAGCAAGGCCAGAACGAATGTAAGGCCGAGAGCGGCGAATATGATGATTCGGCCCATGCGGTCGAGATTTACCTGGAGCGGGGTTTCTTCTTCTTTCACTTCCTGAAGGAGGCTGGCAATCTTGCCGAATTCCGTTTCCATCCCTGTCGATGTGATAACTGCGGTGCCGCGGCCGTAGCTTGCCGACGTTCCCGCGAAAACCATGTTGCGGCGGTCTGCCGTGGCGGCCTCCCCGGGAATGGGTTCGCAGTGTTTGGCAACCGGTGAGCTTTCGCCTGTCAGGGATGCCTCGTCTGTCCTGAGGTTGACAGATTCCATTACCCGCCCGTCGGCAGGTATACGGTCCCCTGTTTTTACAAGCACGACGTCCCCGGGCACCAGTTCGTTTGCCGGGATGTCGATGTGTTTCCCGTCCCTGACCACCCGTGCGGTAGGGGCGGCCATTTTATTGAGAGCTTCCAGGGAACGCTCGGCGCGGTATTCCTGAATGAATCCCAAACCGGCCGCAAAGATGATGATGATGAAAATAACGATGGCGTCCACCGTTTCGCCTAAAATTGCGGATATTACTACCGCGACGAGCAGTATGATGATGAGCAAATCTTTGAATTGTTCGAAAAAGATGGCCCACGGGGATATCTTTTTTAGCCTGCGGAGTTCGTTAGGCCCGTATTCTTGTAGTCTCCTGGCTGCTTCTTCGGAAGTAAGGCCGTCGCGGCTCGATCCGAGGCTATTTAATGTTTCTTCTGCAGCGAGGTTGAACGAGTTGTCTGATTTGGGCATAAATGTGCTCCTGAAGGATGAATTAATTGGCGTAACAGCAACGCCCGGTACGATAGAAATATAGCATAAAAGCAGGATTACAGGTGTTGATGCAGGCCGGAAAAAAAAGGGAGGGGGAAGTGTAGCTTCTCCCTCCCTTTGTGTGCTGATTGCTGAAAGCTGAGTGCTGAACACTCTTTAGGCTATGCCTGGGATGCGGCTTTCTTTTTAGCCAGGCCGGGTATCCATGAAACGAAGCGGCCCCACTCCTTGTTTTCCCAGACGACAAGCAGCTGGCTGGCGTTGGCAACCGAGCTGTATGTGCCCGTGATGACGCCGACAAGGAGGACAAGAGTGAAGTAATGGATGGTCGGCCCGCCGAGTACGAAGAGTGACAAAAGCACGAACAGGACTGTCAGGGAGGTATTGAGGGAGCGGGTCATGGTCTGCAGGATGCTTGAGTTCACCACGTTTTCGAAGTTCCCGCCGCCGCCCTTTGACAGGTTCTCGCGGATGCGGTCGAAAACCACGATTGTGTCATGGACGCTGTAACCCACAACCGTGAGCATGCCCGTGATGAATAGAGCGTCAATCTCCACCCCGGCCAACCAGCCGAGGATTGAGAAGATGCCGACTACCACCAGGACGTCATGGATCATGGCGATGACGGCGCAGGTGCCCCAGCGAAGGGGATTTGGCATCTTGCGGAATGCGAAGGTGATGTACAAAAGGATGCCGACGGCGGCAACGATGACGGCGATGACCGCGTTGCGGGCCGTCTGCGAAGCCACGCTGGCTGAGATCGAAGCGAAGTCCTTCTGCTCCGTTGTCGTTTTAAGATCGGTATTTAACGCTGCCATCAGCGCCACGTTCTGGGCGCTGTCGATCGCTTCCAGCTTGACGATAAAATCGTCGCTGCTTGTATGCTGTACAACTGCGTCTTTATAGCCGATGTTGTTAAGCTCGGAACGCAATTGTGTCTCATTCACGGCCGTGCTGAAATGCAGGGTCATGGACGAACCTGCCTTAAAGTCGATCCCTGTTTTAAGGCCGAAAAAGCCCAGCGATATGAGTCCGGGAATGATCACGATGGCGGAGAGCAGGAAGAACCAGAATCTTTTACCTACAAAATCAAACATTTTTCTTGACCTCTTGTACGGATAAACCCTTGATCACTCCGCCGCCTATCAGCAGGCTGATGAAAGTCCTCGTGATGACCACAGCGCTAAACATACTGATGGCAACACCGAGGAACAGGGTCAGCGCGAAGCCCTTTACCATGAAAGCGCCGAAAGTGTTGCCGAACCAATAAAGGATGCCGCAGGTGATAAAGGTGGAGATGTTGCTGTCGCGGATGGAAGGCCACGCTCGCCGAAAGCCTTCATCGACAGCCTTGTGAAGGGTGCGCCCCGCGCGAAGCTCTTCCCGCAGGCGTTCGAAGATAAGCACGTTGGCGTCCACGGCCATACCGACCGAAATGATGAAGCCGGCGATGCCGGGAAGTGTCAGTGTAACAGGCATCAACTTATATACGGCCAGCACCAGCGCGGTGTAGATGAGAAGTGCGGCCGCGGCGATGGCGCCGGGGACGCCGTAATAGAAGATCATGAAGAGGATTACGATCCCGATGCCGATGGCTCCGGCTGTAACGCTCTTGGTGAGGGAATCTGCACCCAGTGTGGCGTCTACGTCCGTCCTCTGCACGACTGTCAGGGGCACATCCAGGCTGCCGGAGTTAAGTTGTATGACCAGGTTCTTCGCGTCGGCGAGTTTCAGTCCGGTGATGACGCCTTTGTCGGAGATGACCGCGCTTACTGTTGCGACTTCTACATTGGTGTTATCAAGGAATATCGCGATCGGTTTGTTGAGGTACTCGGTTGTTATTTCCTCAAAGAGTTTCGCACCTTCGGTGTTCCATTCGAAAGCTACTTCTGGCGCATTGGTGGTTGAGTTGAGTACGACCGTTGCGTTGGCTTTGAGATATTTGCCGGTGAGGTCTTCCATGGTAACACCGTCGGTTCCTAGGGCTTGCGCCAGGAACCATTGGGCATTGCCATCTGAACCTTTGATTGCATTACCGCTTGAATCGTAATGGTACACTCGGATTTCAAGAACGGCGGTCGATCCGATGATGTTGATTGCGGTGTCGACGTCCGTAACCCCGGGTAGATCGACGACGATCTTGTCAGAACCCTGTATGGCGATAAGCGGTTCGGTTACTCCCAAACCATTGGCGCGCCGTTCGATCTTGGCTTTGACTGCAGCCATGACCTGTGCGTCGGTCTGCGATGGGTCTTTGTCGCTCAGGTCGGCCTGGTAAACCAGGTGAGTGCCGCCTTTGAGGTCGAGGCCCAGCTGGAAGCCGTTCCTGCCAAGGCGCACGGAATTAGTCGGCAAAATTGTCCACAGGGACAGGCCGATAAGAATAAGGATAAAGATAAGGAAATAGCTGTCCTTTTTCATTACGTTTTCAACCTTCAGCCTCTTTCAAATTTCGTTCCATTATAGTGTTTAAACAAAAAAATGTATAGAGCGTGACGCTCGGCATGCCTCGTTTGTCAACGTCAGGCTGCGGCCAAAGTGTCATTCCCGCAAAAGCGGGAATCCAGAGTCGATCTCTCGGTCGAAAGGCTTATGCAGTTCGAAACCTTTGGGCCTTTTGTCATTCCCGCGAAGGCGGGAATCCATGGTCACACTCTTTGTTGACTGCCTTATTCAATTCGAAGCTCCTGTGCCTATCGTCATTCCGGGGTTCGCCTGGGCTAACCGGAATCCAGAGCCGATCTCTCAGTTGACAGCCTTATTCAATTCGAACCTTCTGTGCCTATTGTCATTCCCGCGAAGGCGGGAATCCAGAATACCCGTCCCCTCGTTTGGCATCTTGTCATCCTCATGGAGGAAGGCAATCCATCAAGTTTTTGACCTCTGTTCCCGGATGCTATACAATGTTGATTTCCAGCGTTGTTCGAGCCTGTTTCCTATTTTACTTTTTTGGGATTTCGAGGAGAATATAGCAGATGAACATAGGTGAACTGCTTACATCGAGGGGCAAAAGCCTTTCCTTTGAATTTTTCCCGCCCAAGGACGACCTGGGAGAGATCAATCTGTTTCAGGCTATCCACAGCCTTGAGGCACTTAATCCAACGTTTGTATCTGTGACTTATGGCGCCGGAGGCGGGACCGCCAAGAATACTCGCCATGTAGTCGAGCGGATAATCGAAGAAACCTCTTTCAATCCCATGCCCCACCTTACCTGCATCAACCAGAGCAAAGAGGAACTAGAGGGCATCCTGGAAGACTACAAAAAGATGGGCATAGATAATGTCCTTGCTCTGCGCGGTGACCCTCCCATGGGAAAAGACGGAAAACCCATGCCGGTGACTCATAAGTATTACGCCAAAGACCTTGTTCGTTTGGTGGCCGCTGAAAAAGGCTTCTCGATCGGCGTCGCTGTTTACCCGGAGGGGCACGGTGAAACCCCCGACCTTGAGCGGGACATCCTTTATACCAAGGAAAAAATCGATCAGGGCGCCGATTTCGGTGTCACCCAGATGTTTTTCGACAACAACCTGTTTTATGCTTTTATGGAAAGGGCCCGGCGTGTTGGCATCAATATCCCGATTGTCACCGCGATAATGCCTATTACTGACGTGGGACGGATGCAGACCTTTTGCCAGCGCTGCGGGGCGACGCTCCCGAAATCTTGCGTTGAACGTTTCGGGGACAAACCGCTTTCCAAGGAAGATGCCGTGAAAATCGGTGTCGAACTGGCTTGTGAGCAGGTCACCGACTTAATGAAGAACGGCGTAAAATATTTCCATTTCTACACTTTGAATAAAGACGAATCTGTGGCGGCCATCATCAAAAACATGAGGATGGAGAAGTACGGGTTAGATTAACCTGATCGCGATCATTGCGAGCATAGCGCGATAATCTGGTGTCTTATCCCCTCCAACATGTCATCCCGGGCCGGGACCCGGGATCCATTCCTTGGTTTTTCTTTTCCCGTCATTCCCGCGCGCTAGCGGGAATCCAGAGTCGATCTCACTGGTAAAAGTCTTATGCAATTCGAAACCACCAAGTCTATTGTCATCCCCGCGAAGGCGGGGATCCATGGTATTTTTCCCCCCGTTTTCCCGATTCGTGTGTCATTCTCGAGCGTCGAGCTCGGGAATCCAGAATTTGGGGATGGGTGTCGCAGTTTTCTTCTCCCCCAAATAATCGGGGGAGAAGCTGAAAAATGAGCGGCGCATATTATTCGTTTGTCATCCTCGGGCCGTGACCCGGGGATCCATTTCCACTACCAGTATAGCGAAGCGAGACAATACTAAATGACACTGCGTGAGTTCCTTGCGCTTTTATCCTTGCACGGCCCATCAAGTCCGGAAATATGCCACCTTCGACGTTGGCCCGTTCTTGATTTCCCTGCCCTGTGCCACCGCAAACCAGAAATATTCGCCGCCCGGCGTCAACACCTTCTCTGGCACAGTGAATGCGTCGAACGGCGCGAATTGAGGCCCGTAGACCACTTCCCACGCATCCTTCCCTCGTTTCTCTATCCAGACATTGTAATAATCGGCGCCGGGAATGCGTTTCCAGCGCAAATTGGGTGTCAGTGTTTTAATGATGGGGCCGGGTGGAGTGGGCGAAGATTCTGGCTTGTCTCTCCTGGGTTTATTCTCAGGTTTCTCTTCTGTGGAGCGGTTACCCTGCTGCCTGGACCCCGGCTGTTCGGGGATGGTAGTCAATTCTATCCGGATGTGGGTTTCTTCTTCATCGAGTTTTACGATGATATTGTCAGAGTAACTCTTCTCCCATTCATCGCCGGTCAATTCGAGTTCTATCTCGAGCGGCAATTTAGCAGACTGGGACAATGATTTCAGGCGGGGAATCTTGATCCAGTCGTTGGGTTTACTGATGCGGATCTTGGAATACGCAGCGCCTTCGTTTGAAATGATGAATATCGCCTTTCGAGGTTCTCCCGGTGTTACTCCGGAAACGCGGATGATGGCGGGGCGCACAACCGGCTTGGGTCTGGCCGGAGGGGCCGTCGAGGTAGGAGAAACCTGGTGTTTTTTAGGCTCCCTTAAGGAAAATTCCCTGTCGTAGCTTGTTTTCTTCAAAGGGTTACCGAGTATTTCGTATGCTTCGTTAAGGTCTTTCCATTTTTGTTCAAATTTCGGCGAATTCTGGTCGGTATTGTATTTCTGTACCAGTTTCAAATATGCAGCCTTGATGACCTCGGGTTCGGCCGAGGTATGCAGTTGAAGTATCTGGTAATAGTCCTTCCAGTAAAAATGGTAGTTTTCTTTCGTCATCAGTAAGTGAACCTTCGAGGGATTTTATCTGCCCTGCTTTGAGGTGTCAAATCCCTCAAGTTCCTTTATCATTCCCGCGGAGGCAGGAATTTCGAGCATACGCTCTGTCTCATGTCATTCCGGCGCGCTAGCCGGAATCCAGAGTCGAACTCTAGGTTGACAACCGAATGAGATTCAAAGGCTTAATGCCCATTGTCATACCCGCGAACGAGGGGCCTTGGGATGTCCCCCGAGGTTCTCGCACTCGAGGCTCGAGTGTTCTTGTCCTTATGTCTCTCGTCGTTGTCATTGCCGGGCGTCGAGACCCGGCAATCCAGAATAAGGCTTGGTTTTTCCTCCACATTCACCGCTTCGTCTGTCATTCCCGAGCGTCGAGCTCGGGAATCCAGAATCTGGATAGGAGGATGATTCCTCGTTTGTCATTCCCGCGAAGGCGGAACCTTCGGGTATATTCCCTCCTACTCCCACCTGTCATCCCGGGCCGAGACCCGGGATCCATTATCTGGAGGAGGGGTGTTTATTCTTTTTTACTATTTGCCTATTGTCATCCCTGTGAAAGCATTGTCCCCAGTGGTCTTTTTTCTCCCCCATCCAACCGGGGGAGAAAATGAAAAATGAGGGGCGCATCTTGCATAAGCATCAGCCGGCATACGTTCAGACGTAAAAAAGAGCCCCGCTGCGTAGCGGGGCTCTTTAGTTTCGTATCTGGCTTCCGGGTTACTAGGACGGATTCTTTGCCGCCTTCATGGACTTAATCCTCTTCCAGATAAAATATGCGACCATCGCTACCAGAATAATGACTATCGGGATATCGAAAGGCCTCATAACGCGCCGTATCGCTTCATAGTTGCTTCCGAGCAGGTATCCTCCATAGGCGAGGAGCGTGGACCAGATGAGAGACCCCGCGAAAGTGAAGATGTAGAAACGAAGTTTGGGCGTCCTGGCTATCCCTGCCGGCAGGCTTATGAATGTGCGGACACCGGGCAAAAGCCGGGAAAAAAATGCAGCGCGGTCTCCGTAGCGGGCGAACCATTTATCCGCGTTGTTGATCTCATGTTCGGTTATCAATAAGTACTTTCCATAACGCTTGAGGAAAGGACGGCCGCCGTACGCCCCGACCAAATAGGAAATTGCGGAGCCGAGTACGTTGCCGATGGCCCCGTAGAACCCGGCAACGAGTATGAATTCCCATCGGCCCGCGCCAATAAGCATCCAGCCGGCCAGCGGCATTATTATCTCGCTGGGCAGGGGGATACAGGCGCTTTCGATGGTCATCAAACCAACTACGCCGGCCCAACCTATGTGCTGGTAAACATTGCGGATGAAATCCAGGATATGTTGTTCCAAAATATTCGTCCTTGTCCGATATTGGCAAAAGCCTTATGAATTATACACTAACACCCTGTTTTTCCTACGACAATAAAACAGGCAGGGCGTATTTACCCTGCCTGTGATATACAAAAATATGGACGCAGAATGTTAAATGCTGTTACTTGTTCTGGCGATAGTGGATGTTCCACTTAAGGCAGAGCTGGTCGACGTAAGACCTGACCTCGGGGCCCGCACGATACAGGTCAGCCAGGAAGCCGTGCATCAATTCGCCGCCGCTCATTCCGGCAGTGGGCTCTTCGGGGCCGGGCAGGTTCACGAATACGATTTCGCTCATTACTTTTTGATAATCGATAGCGCCGCTCAAATGTAAGTCCTCCTCCGATTATTTTGGATTCGTATTGTAGCATAATGATTATTGCCAGTGCGAGTCAAGTTTATTACAAAGTGTAAAATGTCATTCCCGCGAAGGCGGGAATCCAGCGGTCCTTTTTCTCCCCCATTCACCCGGGGGAGAAAATGAAAAATGAGGGGCGCAACCTTCGCTTGTCATTCTCGAGCGTCGAGCTCGGGAATCCGGAATCTGGGTAGGGGCTCTTTTGTGTGCGCATCTACTCTATCACCACATCCAACCCATCCAGCAATGCCAGCGCCTCAGGCAGGGAAAACTTCGCTTTCTTCACGATATTGACACGGGCGTCTATGTAATAGTTCCGTGCCCCTTTAAAGTCGGCACTGCTGATGTTCGTGTGGAAAAAGATGCTCTTTTCAAAGTCTGTATTGCTGAAATCCCCGGCTGAAAGGTCTGCTTCCGTGAAATCGGCTTCCTTCGCTTCGCACCCGGTCATTTTGAGCTTCTTGAGTTTCAGCATCCTGAAGTTGGAGTAGTTGATCTGGCATTTGTCGAAACTGACGCCCTCGATATGCTGTGCCTTTGTCCAGTCCAGGCCGATGGCTTTGCTGCCCGTGAATGCGGTTTCTACGAACCTGGAATCGGTAAGGGGTATGGCGCTCAGGATGCCTCCGATGATTTTACAATTGATAAAGCGGCAGCGGATGAACTTGCAATCGATGAATACGCAGTCGTGAAACTCGCATTCCTCGAATTTGATGCCGTCGAGTGTCTCTCCGGTCAGCGCTTTCCTGGTGAATTGTTCCTGAAAATAGTAATGTTTAGTGAATTCCACGCCAATATACTACGACTTCTTTATATTTTGTTCCACTGAAACGTAGCCCTCAAAGGTATTCATATTTGGGCAGTGATGATTGCCGTACGTCAAGCTCGTAAATTCAGCCGTCTTTTTTCTCCCCCATATTCACCATGTCGTCTGTCATTCTCGAGCTTCGAGCTCGGGAATCCAGAATATCCGTTCCCTCGTTTGTCATTCCGGCGTTCGCCTGGGCGAACCGGAATCCAGAGTCGACCCCTTGGTTGACAAGCAGGTACGATTCAAAGGCTTAGTGCCCATTGTCATTCCCGCGCAGGCGCGAATCCAGGATCTGGATTGGAGGTGTTATTCGCTTGCTCCCCCTACTCCCCCCTGTCATCCCGGAGGGGCATCCGGGCCTCGGGCGCTTCCCCGAGGTTCTCGTCCTCAAGGGTGTTCTTGAGGGATCCATTACCATTACTTTGGAGGCCAATGAGCCCGCAAAAGCTATCGATATTTCACTTATTTTCTCGTTTGTCATTCCCGCGAAGGCGGGAATCCATGGTCTTATTTCTCCCCCATATTCACCATGTCGTCCGTCATTCTCGAGCGTCGAGCTCGGGAATCCAGAATATCTGTTCCCTCGTTTGTCATTCCCGCGAATGCGGGAATCCAGAGTCGATTTATAGGATGACAAAAGGAAGCGATTCAAAGGCTTAATGCCATTGTCATTCCCGCGAAGGCGGGAATCCAGCGGTCCTTTTCTTCCCCCTTGATTTTCAGACTATTGCCTCTCGATTCATTGACATTTAAGTATCCATATAATAAAATGCGCCTATAGTAATGTATCCTTCGATGGACACACTGGAAAGGAAGCCTTACGAAGCTACACTCGGAATCCTGGTTCTCTGTGGTTTTACGAGGGTTAATTGGATAATACAGCCCGCTGTTTCCAAATACTTTCCGATACCACGCGGATCAGGATCCTGCTGTTGCTTGATAAACACGAACTTTGTGTTTGCCAGTTGATGGGTGCGCTGGGAATGTCTCAGCCGAGAATCTCTCAGCAACTTGGCGTTCTAAAACAAGGTGAACTTGTTATTAACTCGAGAAAAGGAAATTGGATTTATTACAAAATCAACCCGGAATTAACCGATAAAAGCATAGAAAAACACGTCATCAGTCAGATTCCAAAATGGTTGGATAAGGATGAAACGGCTAAAGCAGACGCAGTCGTGCTTCGGGCTTGTTTGAAGTTGCAGGAAACCACTGGCATTTGCGATTTTAAGAGTTTTGCGGGTATACGGGAAAAGGTCTTAAATAAATCGATGGTGAGTTGATGGTTGACTCTTCGAGACGGGTGAATATTATTTTTAAAAGGAGTTGAAAAAAGTGGAAAAAACGGAAAAGAAAAAAGGGTTTTTCTCGGCAATCAAACAATCCATGAACAAAACCACGGGATGCAACTGCGGTCCGGGAGATGCTTGCTACGTGAAACCTGAAGAAGAGAAAAAAGAAGAAAAATGCTGCTCCGACCATTCTGAAAAAGGTAAATGCTGCTAGGGCATAGTTTACTCCCTAGGGGTGATAATCTTGACGACTAAAAAGGCAACCCGTAATTACGGGGAAATAGCCATACTGGCTATTGTCCCGATTATTGTCGGGGTTCTCATAATCATTAGCTGGGCCCTGGCACATTTTATAATCGGGCCGAACTATCTGAATGACGGGATAGCCCTGGTAGCCATTCTATTCGGCGGCTATTTGCGTTTTGTCTCAGGATTCAAGGACATATTCCATCGAAAAATAACCGTCAGCGTGTTCGTAACTGTTGCGTTGACCGCGACCGTAGCTGTTGGAGAATTTCGCGCGGCGGCTATCGTGATTTTCATCATGTCGATAGCCAGTGCCCTTGAATCTTATACATTGGACAATACCAGGAAAAGTATCCGCGGGCTGCTCGATCTTGCCCCGCAAATGGCGACGGTAAGGCTGGGGCAAGATGAATCTACCGTGCCTGTAAGCCAGGTTCATGTGGGGGATATCGTGATCGTCAGGCCTGGCGGCCGTATTCCCGTAGACGGTACTGTGACGGGCGGGTCAGGAGCCGTCAATCAGGCGCCCATAACCGGTGAATCGATGCCTGTGGAAAAAACAAAAGGCGACACTGTGTTCCGGGGGACTTTGAACGAAACAGGGCGCCTGGAAATCGAGACCACCAAAATAGGCAGGGATACGACACTGGCCAGGATAGTCCACCTTACCGAAGAAGCCCAGGCGACAAAAGCCCCCGTGCAAGCCATCGCTGATCGTTTCACTACGTGGTTCTTCCCCACGATATTAGTCCTGGCAATATTGGGATACATAATTTCACGGGACATAAAGGTAGCTGTGTCTGTACTTCTGGTCGCCTGCCCCTGTGCCTTTGCCATCGCTACGCCGACGGCAGTCACAGCTGGGATTTCCAATCTGGCAAGAAAGGCCATCCTGGTCAAAGGGGGCATCTTCCTGGAACTTGCCAGCAAGCTGGATATACTCCTGGTAGACAAGACAGGAACTTTTACTATCGGAGAACCCGAGGTTGTAAAAGTTGTTGCTTTCAATGGAAATCCCGAGGATGAAATACTGCTCCTGGCCGCGATAGGCGAAAAATACTCGGGGCATCCACTTTCCAGGGCGGTTTTATCTTCGGCTAAAAAAGCGGGTATCACCGTCCCTGACCCGGACGAGTTTAAGGTTGAAGCAGGGAAGGGTGTGGTGGCACACTGGCTGGGGAAAGAACTGTTAGTCGGGAATGAAGAATTGTTGCGTGCCAGGGACATTCTCGCAAACCAGGATATAAAAGACGTTGTTTCCCAGCAGGTGTCCCATGGCAGAACGGTTGTATTCGTTACGCATGGACAGGAAATCGCTGGCGTTATCTCCATTGCCGACGAAGTTCGTCAGGGCATTCCAAAGGCCATCGCCTCGCTGAAAAAGCTCGGCGTTACGAAGATTATCATGCTAACGGGGGATAATCCGACCGTAGCAGCCGCTGTGGCAAATGACATCGGAGTCGAAGACTATCAGGCCGAATTGTTGCCTGAACAGAAGATGGATGTTGTAAAGCGTTTTCAAAAAGAAGGGCAACGTGTCGCTATGGTCGGTGACGGCATCAATGACGCCCCCGCTCTGGCACAGGCCGATATTGGGATCGCCATGGGGGCCGCCGGTACCGCCGTAGCTATCGAGACGGCTGGCGTGACTTTGATGAGCGATGCGTTCGGCGGGGTAGTGGATTTCGTGCAGATGTCCCATAAAGTACTTCGGCGCATTAAACTGAACATCTTCTTTTCAATCATTTACAACGTTATCGGACTTACCTTGAGTATCCTCGGCTTGCTCACACCCGTGCTTGCGGTGACTTTTCAGGAGGCAGGCTGCCTGACTGTTGTTTTGAGTTCAACTCTGCTTCTTTGGGCAAAAACCGAACATAAGGGCCCATCGAATGCTTGACCTGGATTAAGGCGTATCTTAATCATTTTTCTACGTTGCCAAAAAAGGAAAATATATTCAACTCACGCACGGATCGGGATATCTGTTGAGTTGTACCAAAATAGTTTCCATCAAACCTGGCAACGGCTTCACTGGGGCTGAAAAATAGTTAAAGGACCCACTAGAGCAATTCGTTGACTCTTCGCACTAAAGTATCGATGTCAAAAGGCTTTCTGATGCTCGTTAATTTGTTATTGATCAGGAATTCATCTGTACCGTGATCTGCAATGTCCCCTGTAATTATTATTACTTTGTTCTTATATTTCGTGTGGTTCTCCTTGATTTCTCGGTATACCTCGATCCCGCTCATTCCGGGCAGCCGTAAATCTAGGAGGACACAATCATAGTCCTTCTTTTCCAATTTCGATAATGCGTCCATTCCGGAAGCTGTCGTTTCTACGGAGCATCCGTTTACGGTCAATACCCTTTCGATTACTTTCCTTATCATTTCCTCATCGTCGACTACAAGTATGCGTCCCGGCTTGGTGATCTTCGGCTTGGGGGAGTCGCCAGGCGGTTTCTCTTCCATTTCATCTGAGGATGAGGAAAGCGGCAGGACAACGGTGAAAGTTGCTCCCTGGTGTTCGGTTACAAATTCTATGGTGCCGCCAAGCTCTTCAACCATCGCGCGGGACAAACTCAAGCCTAAGCCCGTGCCCTCTCCGACCGCTTTGGTCGTAAAGAATGGATCGAATAATTGTTTTGCGATGGTCTTATTCACGCCCAGGCCATCATCCTGAAAAGAGATGCGCGCCTGATTGCCTGCCCTTTCTGTGCTGACGATCAGCTTGCCCTTGCCATGGGCTTTTTTCATGCTATATTCGGCATTGACGATGATATTAACGAAAATCTGCTGTATTTGTGCTGGGTCCGTAACAATCTGAGGGATTTTCGAATCAAGGTTTTTGACCACTTCTATGTTGGCGGTAGTATGGACATAATCTCTCAACGCTAGTGTCGCCAGGACCAGTTCATTGATGTCGACTCTCATTTTTTTGGGAGTGCTCTACCCGGCAAAAACAAGCATTCGCCTGATGATGTCTCCTGCTCTTTTAGCACCGTCAGCGATTACATGGAGGTCTTGCCTGATGTCCTCAGGCAGGTCAGTTCTCCTGGCAAGGTAGTCGGACGAACCCAGAACGGGTGTTAAAGGATTATTGATCTCATGAGCGATGCCGGCGGCCATCTCGCCTACTGATGCCAGGCGGCTGGCTATTTCATTTTTATAACGGAGTTTACGGTTCTCTTCCTCCGTTTTTACGCGCGCCAGAACATTGCCGATTGCTAAAGCCAATTTCTCGTAAAACGATATAAGGTCCGGGTTGAACATGTTACTGCGGGAGTCATTTAACTGGAGTAAGCCGATATTGCCCTGCTGGGAGCGGAAAGGTATTAAGGCCACCGACTCGTATCCTTCTCCATTGCAACGGTTGCGGGTTCTTGCCTGCCTGTCTTCTTCGGTTGTACTGGCTAATAGCGCGTTGGTGCTATTTGTCCAGAAACTGCCGCCCTTGGTGAAGAACGGCTGGTTCGGATCGACACGGCCGCAAATTATGTTGCCGCACATACATTCCAGAACGGGATTTCCGTTTTGGTCTCTTAGAAGCTTTCCACTCGTCGCATAGGCGCAGAGGCGATTCTCCAACGAAATATGCTTATCGGGGAACCCCTGCGTTTCATAGTAGGGATAGTCGTCTCCTTCGTGAAGCCGTATTCCAACTGCTTCAAAACCACTGAACTCTTTGATTAGCGTTAAGACTTGGTGGATTTTGACGGGCAGTTCGTCGCTCCCATTAAGTATCGTTAATATATCTAAATAAAGCTTATCCTGTATTTCCTTCTGCTTGCGCTCTGTGATGTCTTGAAGAACTGTAATCGCATGCGGCTTCCCGCTGATTTCGATTAATTCAGCCGAAGCCAGTACTGGAAAGGTTTTTCTGGATTTATTCGTTAAAGTAAATTCGATGTCACTGAAACTGCCGTGATTATTAAGCAGCGAAATAAATTTATTCCGCCCCTCAAAATCATACATCTCGAGGTCCAATACCGAATGTCCGAGTAATTCATCGCGTGTGAATCCGGAAAAGTTTACGAAATGATCATTGACTTCAACGATCTTTCCGTTTGCTAATTCAGTCACCAGGATTGCTTCAGGACTTGCGTGAAACAGCTTTAAAAATTTATCTTCGATGGCCATGGCGTTTTCCTTGACAAGCCTTCCTGGCAAAGATATACCACACCGCAATGGCAAATAATAGGACTGCAGGGCCATTTTTAGTGGTATATTTTCAGTATTTCAAGTTGTCCTATAATTAATTAGAATGATCTAGGAGGTTAAGGATGATTGACGCCGCATATCACAAAGAGGTTTTATCCGGGTTGTTAGTCTGAAGCCGTGAATGTTGACGAATACGTCCGGGCGAAAGTGCCGCACGAGTTCCAGCCGACAGTTGTACGGCTGCGGGAGTTGATGCATGAACTGGCCCCGGAAGCCAGGGAAACTTTGAGCTACGGGATGCCGACATATAAAGTTAAGCGTATCGTTTCTTACATCCTGCCCACAAAAAAGGATATTACATTTTCCTTCACTTACGGAGCGAAGTTCGAGGACAAATACGGGATTCTCAAGGGACACGCGAAGTTTGCGCGGTACCTCAAATTCAAAAGTCCTGGTGATATAGACAGGGAGGTTGTCGATTATTACCTTCGACAGGCGATTGAACTCGATAGCCTTCGATCTTGAAATTGGGCAATATATGAATTATTAGCAAAAAACATAACATCCCATGGTCTCCCTTTTTATAGTGTCGGAATGATATTGGCCAATGTCGCTTTGTCGGGTTTGTTGTGATCTCTGCTTGCCGCAATAATGCGGCCTTTACCGCGTCTTTACTTGCATAAATTATAATTAAATCTAGATAAATTAAAGGAGAAGATGCATATGATGCACGGATTTTACTATGGCGGCGGCTGGAACTGGGTTGGTTTTATTCTTAATGCGGTCGTCTGGGCCCTGATCATCTCTTTATTTATCTGGCTTGTGATGAGGCTGAGCCGGGGCGGGCAAACGATGCAATCGATGCACGGCGGCCAGAACGCCCTTGATATCGCCAGGGAAAGATATGCCAAAGGCGAGATAGACCACGACGAGTTTGAAAAGATCAAGAAAAATCTGTCATAAAAACGCATCGGGATAAAATTAAAAGGGGGGTAGCAAAATACCTCCCTTTTCTATTGCTTGCTGGTTCCGCCTATGTGACGGTTACTGTCCCGTAAACCCATTGGACCCCGTCCAGCCAGAACTTGTATGTACCGGGTTTGTTGAAATTGAACGGGATAAGAGCCAGCGGGTCCATGTTCATTGTAAACGGGGCGTCGCTCCACAGCTTGTGATAATTGCAGCAATCCTCATTCTTGAAATCCACCTTGGTTCCCGCGCTGACAGTCAGTGACATCGGATAAAAGATGCCATCGACTCCGATAACTATGGTGGGGTTGTTCTCTGCGGCGGGAAGAGAAGGTTCGCCCGTAACTATCGGTTCTGGCGTTGATGACGGAGCTGCCGCCGTGGTTGTAGGGGAAGTTGAAGTAGCTGCGGGTGTGCCCGAATATGGTTGGTTTGTCGTTTTGACCGTGGACGTAACCGGCGCCGTTCCACCGCAGGCCGCAAGGCTAAAAATCGGCAATGACCGGATAAGTTTATTATTCAATAGAAATATCCTGTATAAAATGTTGTGGAGTTGCATTTAATATACCATATAGCCTGTATACTTGCTTTTCAACTCCTTGTATCGTAGAATTTAGGCACGCCACCGAGCGGGAGTAATTCAGTGGTAGAATGTCTGCTTCCCAAGCAGAATGTCGCGGGTTCGAGTCCCGTCTCCCGCTCCATCATCACTTAAGTCCCGCCTTTGACAGTATTGCCTGTTCACCGAAATCGAACGCTTAAAAGCAACAATAAGGGAGGGCTTTTGCCCTCCCTTTCGCAATAATCCCGCATGATAGATATTACTGCGCCCTTGCGTACTTCTTCTCATTCGCGCGATTGGCCGTTCGCATTGGCCTGCCCACCGGCAGGTTTAACTCAGACGCATCGATAGGTTTTTTGATCCCCGTGAACCCGCATTGCAGGCAATGCGAGAAACAGTCGTTTTCTTCAGTATCCATAAACACGTCGCCGTTGCACCTGGGGCAGCACTTCAATTTCCAGTTGGCCATTTTATTCACCTCTACTTTTTAAGTACATTATCAAATGCACCTTGGGTTTATGAATGTCCGACCCTCTCATATGTCCCGGCGCCACGTGGAACGGGTTCTGTCTCTATCAGTTTCTTGATTGTACCCATAGCCTCTTTCATTTCATTCAGGAGGCGGTCCATCTCGTCAATTATCCTGGCGGTCTCTTCCGCCGATAATTGGGTTTCGGCTGGTGGTACTCGTTTAATCATGCTCGTTTCTCAGTCCCGCTTCTTTCAGCGGAATTTATCCATAATACACTTGAGGTTATCAAGAAATCATAAAATTGTTCGTATTTTAATTAAAAAAACATTACATTTCCCATTGTTTTACCTGCTTCCCCAAATATTCAAAGATAAAAGTGCGCCAAAACGGGCGAAGGAGTAAAATTGCGGCGTGGTTACAAACACAGAAGACAATTCTGAAATTCGTAAACGGGAAGATCTGGGTCTTCGCGAATCCCGCAGGCTGGAACGTATCTTTCTTTATCACCGTTGGCTATATGTCGTCGCGATAATCCTCATGGCGCTTGTTTATAAGGATCTGCCTCTCACGGCCATCATCAGCCTTTCCGTCAGCCTGGGTTTAGTCAACGTGTTTGACTGGTTCATATACCGCAAAATCGGTTCACTTCAAGAGCAGACTATGTTGAGCCTGGGGATGCTTTCCGTGGACGGGCTGGTCTCGTGGGGATTGATGCTTCTTTTCATCCGCCAGCCTTCGGCCATCGTTTACGCGATCTTCGCGCTGGTGGTTATCGAAGGGGCCGTGCGTTTCAGTCTTGCTGGGAGTCTACTTACCGGATTATTCTTTATTATCGGGTTGTCCGGGGCATGGATCTACCGCGTTAGCGTGCTGGGGATGAATTTCGACCTGGCCGCGTACGTTTTTTGGGTCGGGCTCATAACCCTTCTGTCCATTATGGTGGGAATGTCGGTACGGGAAGGGCGCAAGCAGCGGGCTTATGCGGAGACGCTTTCAAATGAAAAGGCTCTTTTTATCGAACGAAGGCGTATCTCGAACGAGCTCCACGATACTGTGCTTAAAAGTCTCCAGGGGCTTGCCCTTGAAGCCCATGCGCTTGGTAAAATCCCCGAAAACCGAGAATCCGCCGTCGAATCGAGGGCCCGTTACATCGAAGAGGTCTGCAACGGAATGAGCCAGGAGATCAGGGGGGTAGTGCTTGAATTACGCGAATCTGAAGGCAACAAAGCTCAGGGCCTTAAGCCTCAGATGACGGAAATCGTCGATACCTGGGGCAAAGGTTCGAAAATACCGGTAGACCTGATTTTCAAAGGTGAAGTGCCGGTTTTGCCGTTGAAGCTTTCGCATGATATACGCAGGGTCGTAGGTGAAGCGCTGGCTAATATCCAGAGGCATTCAGGCGCAACGAGAGTAGATATGGAGTTCACGGCTTCTGGGGATTCTCTGGAGTTGAAGATAAGTGATAACGGGCATGGCTTCGACTTCACGCCGGAAGACCTGTACGCGTTTGTCGGTAAAGGAAGGCTGGGGCTGGTTTCGATGAAAGAACGCGTAGAATTGGCAGGTGGCACCTTCTGCCTGACCAGCAGCGGCGATGGAACAACCATCTATGTCTACGTCCCTTTGGGAAAGTCTAGAAGGCATATGCCGGAGCCTTTATGAACAAGATACGTGTGTTTTGCGTGGATGACAATTTTGTCGCCAGGCGCGGACTGCGGAGTGTGCTTGAATCCGAAAGCGATATTGAAATCGTGGGGGAGGCGTCAAGCGGCTCGGAAGCCCTAAAACGACTTCAAGGATGTATTGCGGACGTGGTACTTATGGACATCCGGATGTCGGATATCGACGGTATCGAAGCCACATCGCTTCTTTTACAACAAAATCCCGAAGCGCGGGTGTTGATGGCAACGGTTGTCGAAGACCCCAGGGTACACATGAACGCCATGCTCGCAGGGGCCAGGGGCTACATGGTTTACGGGCACTTTATTCCGGAGTCGCTTATCGCAGCGGTCAAGGCCGTAGCTTCCGGTCAACGCGTTAATATCCCGCCATTGCCGGAGGAAGCTGTGTTCGCGCCTGTCGAGAGCGAAGGCAATGAACTGACCCAGCGTGAAGTCGAGATAATGAAGCTGATAGCTGCAGGGAAAGACAATCGCGAGATTTCTGGAGCGCTCAATATCGAAGAAAAGACCGTGAAAAACCATATCAACAATATCTATTCAAAACTTCATGTAACCACACGGCAGGAAGCCATATATTTCATGCTTAACCGCATGCTCAGGGATAAACCGCAGGAATAGCATTTAACTCTCGCCGGTGTCAGCCTGTCCGGGAGGGTTGCTATTTTTCAGACGAGATGTGCCTATTATTGCTTTTCCCATTGCCAGTATATTGTGCGGGCGCATGAGCAGATGCAGGCCGCCCGCGGAACGCGGGCCATCCGATAGCCGGTTGATGTTTGTTATTTCAGGCAGCAGCATGGCGATCTCTTCGGGGGAAACATCACTTTCGAATTTGGCGATGCGCTTCACCATCTCCATCCCCCTCTCGTAAACCGCGGCCGCGCGTTCAGCCGTGATGGCTGTGATCTGTCCGTATTTAGCTTTCAACCGGATCAGCCGTGCCAGAATAGCGTAGGTCGTTAGGGCGAGCTCCTGGGACGACATCTCCCGTGTGCGATATTCAAGCCTGTCGCTCCAGCAGGGCAGGCTCATGCCTTCGATATAATCCTTAAAATCCTTAAAACGGGAGACGAAACCGTACCCGGCCAGCGCTCCGAAACCTGCGGATGCCGGGGAAGAGACGGGTGTAATCGTGAGCGAAATGCGCTTGTCACCATCGAAGGCCCTCAGCAGCGATTCGCAATAAACAGAAGTATCGTAAACGGATTCAGGGGTCTGACCCGGGAGCCCGGCCATGAATGATATCTCTATGCGCCCTGTTCCTGCTTTAAGGGCTTCCGATATGGTCGATTCGATGTCGGCATTGGAATAATTCCTGCCTGCCGCCTTTCTCAAAGCCTCGTCGTGGCTCCCTGGAGTTAGCCTTAATTGGAAGCGCGGCGCGGACCGGGCTATTTCTTGTATGAAGAATGGCTTAACAACTCCGCGGGATTCGAATACCAGGTAATTTCGGGCGGGCTTATGTTGCAGCAGGCTTAAGAGTTGCTCGGCAAAATGGCCTCCGGGAGCGAGGATGTCCCCCTTTACTACGATGGGACTGGCGGTATAGCGGCACAATTCGACGATTTCGCGATAGATATCTTCAGGGCTCCGATAGGACAAGGCCGTCGGTGTGTCGTTTAAAATGTCTGCCAGGGTTATCTCGAGACCCTCTTTGCGGCTGGCTGCGATCTTTACACAGGGATGATTCAAAATGTCGGCTATGAACGGATTGGCCCCGGGATCGTGTTGTTTCAGTGCTTGGTTGAGGGCTGCGCGGCGCATCTCGGAAACGACGATGGTTTTAGCCGGAACCTTGTGTGAGAATTGGTTGATGCGGGTTTTGCCACTTTTTGCCTTCCATGCAAGGTCAAGTACTTTGATGAGACTGTTCGTACCTGAGGACTGTATAAGTTCAATACACGCTTGCTCGTCAAGGCTGTCAAGCAGCACGGCGTCTATCTGGGTAAAACTTAACAATTCTTTTTCGAGCGCCGCAGCTACCCGGCCGAACAGGACCGTTTTCGTTTCAGGATGCAGTTTTTTAACAGTCTCTGCAATTTCAAGCGCTTGCGGGATCTCTTCCCGTTCTTCGATTTCCAACGCTAAGATGGGCGTGACTGACTTCTCGATGTAAGCACTGAGGTCGAAGTGCTGTTTTGGAGAAAGTGAAGCCATGTCGACTATACGGATTTTCCTTCCCGTATTGTTGATCTCGTTGACTGCCCGAAGCAGGTCCTCGTTCTGAGAATTGTCTCCTACGCGTGATTCGGTATCGGAAACAGGGGGGTGGAGCAAAGGTTTTTCGGGGTAATCGTATATTGAGGGCGCACGGGCCACGATGATATCGCTTTTTTGCATTTTATTCTTTCAGGCGCACGCAAAGCGTGACGGAGGGATTTATAAGATAATTATATCATTCGGCCGGTAATTCTGTATGGATGTTGGGATAGCGGCTTGCGCTGGTGAACTCATTTTTGATAGACTATTACCTCGGTGGGCCGCTAGCTCATTTGGTAGAGCACTTGACTTTTAATCAAGTGGTGCTGGGTTCGAGCCCCAGGCGGCTCACTCTTAACTTCCACCGGATTCTCCGCATTTATTCTGTGTTCTTCTTTTTTGAGATTTCACGTTAGTATCAACAGCATCAACGCTGTACGCAGAAGAACCATGAGATCTATTCTGGAAAGAGCAAACTCCCCAGTATAAAAAATAACACATCAAATCCGATAAACGTGGACAATAAAACAAGCAAAGACCGTTCTCTGTACTTCAATATACCTATCAAACCTACCACAAAAGCAGCTATTCCGGACCCTACCGCGATTAACATGGGAATGGCGATATAGTTATTGGCAGTGATTGTGTCTCCGCCTGTTTGATGGCCTAATGTAACGACTAACGTAGCGACAAGAAAAAAGGAAACCAGCGAAATAATGAGACCGATTGTCCATTGGCCAAATTTTGTTGTCGGTAGAAGTGTGATTTTCATATCGTCCTCCTTACAATTTCCATAATACTCTAACAGAATAGTATTTTCCCGCCAGTAAAATAGTAATATTTCAAAGTGGGCTCATAACTTGCCGGGAAGAAATTAGGAAGCGGGTCATGGTTATGTTTGAATAAACTGGCGCAAATTGAAGAGACGAACTTGATGCTGCTCTGGAAAATCACAAAGGTCATTGTGAATGTATTGTTTACCAAAACAAAAAGGGCAGAGTCTCATGCTCTGGCGTTTGTATAGCAACGAGTTGAATTTAAATCTTTATTTCCAAAATCCAAGGCCTGGTGAAGCTTATGATTTTAGGAGGAGCCCATGATGCGGCATATCACTGAACAAAAATAACGTGATTGTTTAAACGAACTGAGGTTAACATAAGGCATACGTTGACAGCCGGGGCCAACAAAAGGGCATCGCTTGCGTAATATCGTCGTAGCGCTTTCAGCTATGGATTTATTCCGAACCGGATATAACTTTTGCTGGTTTTTTAGGTCTGTCAAAAATCACCAGTACCAGCGCCAGGAACAACATAGCCAAGCCGATCCCAAGCAGCGCCATGATCGGCTCTTTGATAAATTCCAGGACGTCTGACAGGAGATTGATCAGCCAAACGTTGATTGATGGCAGGAACATATAAGCATCGGTATGCGTGCTTGCTAGTTTAGCCAGCGTGGAGTACATGTAGTCTACTATGATTGAAATTACGACTGTGAAGCCCAATGTCCACAGGGCGGTCTTGAGGTTTTTGCTCGCTAGGATTATCCCCGCCATGGAGATTGCGATCAGGGCTAACATAACCATGCGGAAAGACGGTAGATAAGTGAAGGCCAGGCGCATCAGTTTAAGAGGGGAAGCCACATATGGCGAAGCTGTTTTCAGTGACAGCACGGCATCACTGGGAATATGTGCGAACTGTTTTTGGTACACGGTGTCAATATAAGCTTGTATCTGCTCCGGGGACGCGTTTGTCAGCTCGGCTGGAGGGGAGCTCAAAATGGCTTTCTCAAGATTAGCTCTGAGGGAATCCCGCAAGCTTCCCAATGGTATGTCCACATTCGGGTCCGCTGTTTTACCATCGAAATAATCGTAAACCGAGTAAATGGCTCCGACCAGTTCTTCTCTCAGGGACGGCTCGAATACCGCCATCGTCGCTTGTACGCTTGCTGCACCATAAACCTGGTCGGTAGTCAGCTTGTTGACTTTATTGGATACCTGGTTCGACAATTCTTCTGCAGTAGCAGACACGCTGGAAGGAAACAATTCTTTCAGGGTGTCCAGCAGTTGATCCGTGGATTGCTGGTTCAACATCCCGGTGACAGTTGCGTTTACGTCCAGCCTTTGTATTTCATCAACAACGAAATCTGCTTTGAAAATAGTGCCTTCTAGGCTTATGGCCATCGTAAAAAGCACCAGGCAAATCACAAGAATATGATTCAGTACGGATAAAATCGCTTGTCTTGTACGGCCGCCGGGAGTTTCCGGTGCCTTTACTGCGGATTTACCGCTGCTCAGTTTTTCACCTAACCATTTGAAAAAATGGTTCAATACTCTGAACACGATGACCGTTACGGCAAGAAATAATAGGATGCTTAAGATGAATAGATAGTTAAAAGACATAATAATCCCCTATCGCTTCTTGCTCAAACAAATTTCGAATATTCTACTACCTTATGCGCAAACTTTCCATAGGGTTAACCGGCCAGCAATAAACTGCGATTCAGGCACTGAAGGTGCGTGGTTGATAGATGCTTCTGTCGTCGCTTGCAGATTGGGTAGTTGGGCAGGCATTAGTTATTGTTGCGTGATGGAATCAAACCATGTAAATTGGAAATGAAAGATTGGTAAAATATGAAAGAAATAAACGTATCAAAAGCGATGAGCAGCAATTGGCGTTACCTGCTATTCATCGCCGTAACGTTGATACTTTTCTGGGCCCTCTACACCTGGAGGATGGCCCTTCTTCCGTTTATGGTTGGGCTTCTTCTGGCATATCTTCTGATGCCGATAGTAAAATGGACCGAAGCCTTGCTGCCGATCCCGGACAAGTATGCGGGGACCCGCCGCCTGATTTCGGCGTTATTGGTGATTGTCGTTTTCCTTGGCGCGATAGCTCTCGTGATAATTTTTCTTGTTACGGCGATTGTTCATGGTTCTACAAGCTTATTAAACAACGCGTCCCAGATAATATCTTCCTTCGGGTCCAAATTGACACAATGGACGCATGATATCCGCGAGCATCTTCCTGCGAATATGCAATCCGAAATGGACACCTTTATTAATAATATCGGGACAGGATTCATAAGCTCGATCTCAGGTTTCGTCGGCAGCGGGAGTACGGTATTTACCAGGATAAGCGGATCATTCGGTTTGCTGCTAGGTTTTGCTTCACTGCCTTTGTTCGTTTTCTATCTTCTTAAAGATTCAGAATTGATCCAGAATAATATTTATTCTGCACTCTCCCCGGCGGTAGCCGGGCATACCCGAAACATAGTCAATATAGTTGATAAGGTTCTCGGAAGATATCTTAGGGCTCAGGTCGTAACTGGAATTATAGTGGGTATTGTCACATACTTCGGCTTGAGTATTATCAGGGTGCCCTATGCCTTGCCGCTGGCTTTTTTCAACGGGTTATTTGCCGTTATCCCTTCGTTTGGGCCTATTATCGCCGGCGTGATTATCGTCATAGTTGTCTTGACCGAGGCGACCTCAAAGACTATAGGTGTATCGATTTTACTCGTAGTTGTAGAGTTGGCAAAAACACTATTCGTCGTCCCCAAGATTACCGCTGACCGTCTCCACCTGCACGCCTCTTTAGTAGTTGCGCTTCTAGTGTTGGGTGCTTACTTCTGGGGAGTTTGGGGTGTAATTTTGCTCGTGCCAATCGTGGCAACTCTTGTCGAGGTTTTTAATTATATCAGGGCAGTTACTCACAACAAACTGACCGGTGAACCCCTTGTCATCCTAAAAACCGGAGGTGGCCCCGAAATAATGAGGCGTCGAGGGAAATAAACCTATAACCGAACATCCAACACTGAGGTGAGGCTAGGAGTTTTACTTCCTGGTGGAGAAAATAAGCACGACCGCCCCGCATATTATCAGCGTACCAGATATGGCGTACCGCAGTGTGACGTGTTTTAACACTCCCGTAACTTCAAGAAGCATGCCCGCGCCGGCGAGTGTAAACACCCCGGACAGGATACGAAGCCGTATTTTGCGCGCTTTTTTGATACGCTCCCGCTGTAGCGCTTCCTGAATTTCAGCCTGGGTGGGGCGGCGGGCCCTGGCTGCTTGTGCAGCTTTGAAGGCCGCTCTTTTACCGGCTTTTTGACGCAGCAAGAAATAAAAAACGCCCACGAGAGCAAAAATTAGTAATACGTCGGTAAAACCTAGTTCCATTCAAACTCTCCGGGGTTGTATTCATCATCGATTTTGAATCGATCGTTGAACTTGTTTCAATGAGTAGTAAAATGACGCTACTCTTCCTCGGGAACCCAAACGCGTTTCTTTTTATAAACCAGGCGTGAAAGGAGTATCCCAAGTTCAAGAAGCAATATTAGCGGCACGGCCACGATCGTTTGGTTGAGCGGGTCTGGAGTAGGCGTGACTATTGCCGCGATGACGAATGCGATCAAAACCCACCATTTGCGCCTGTGCGCCAGCCAATCAGGGGACACTACGCCAATTTTGGCTAAAGCCATGACAATCAGCGGTGTTTCGAAAACCACACCGAATATCAGGAGCACGCGTACGACGAAGTTGATGTATGTTGAAAGAGAAGGTTTTGCCGCGGCGATGGAGCTGTTGAAATGATAAAGAAAGGTAAGCGCGGGATGAAGTGCGATGAAATATGCGAAAGCGACCCCGGATAAAAACATGAAAATTATGCCCGGAAGGATAGAAAATACGACCCGTTTTTCTTTACTGGTCAAGCCGGGCGCGACAAATGCCATCAATTGAAACACGAGAAAAGGCATGGCTATTACGACAGCGGTCAGCATGCTCACCTGGAAATACACAGACATGGGTTCCATGACCGTTCTAGTTATCAGGCCGATATCTCCGCCGGGTATGATTAAAAGACGGATTATGGGGTTGCCGAAAAACATTCCGACGAGCAACCCTGCGCCGAGAGCGATGGCGGAATACATTATACGGTTGCGCAGTTCCTTGAGGTGGACCATCAAAGGAGCGCGGCCGTCATTAGACGGAGGCCTCATCACTTCGTCAACCATAATTAAATGCCGCCTTTTACACCGTGGAATATCATACTATCCTGTTCCGGGTTCTTCTGCCTGAGGGATTGCAGGGGGAGGTGAGGCTTGGATGTCTTCATCCCCGGGTAGTAAAGGCGTCTGGGCAATCTCGGCAGCCGGAGGATCTGCCTGGATCGTTGTGACGGGAGTGTTCATCCCGGCCTCGAGTGTAGCAGCAACGATTTTGGCCTGTTCCTGAAGGGTTGTATCAAGCCCTGAGGCTTGGGTGTTGACGGTTTCCGAGATCTCATTGGCCTGCTTTTCAAAACTGGTTGTTGTTTCCTTCGTGCCGGCTTCGACTGTTTCCGTTAGTATCTTGGCCTGGCTTTCAAGTGCGGATTTAAGCTCCGCGACATCAGCTTCCAGGGTTCGCTTCACAGCCATGAGGTCTTGCTTGAAACGAGGGGACTTATCCCCTCCGTCATCGTCCATATCCAACGCCTCGTTGATCTGCCCCGTGATGACCTTGGTGACCTTCTCGAAATTGCGGATGACCTTGGCGGCTTTGCGAGCATAGGAAGGCAACTTCTCGGGGCCGACGGCGATCAACCCCACGATGAGAAGTATCATGAATTTAAACCAGTCTATGTTCATGCCAAGGATATTCAAGGTTCCATCTCCATTATTGAGGCCTATCTGCCGTGGTAAGGCAGTTCATCATCACTGCTTCCGTCAATCGATTCGTAATGCGTGTGCATTCTGGACTGGCGTTACGAAATCGTCTCTCAGGGGCCTGCCGCTAGGGGGTCCGGTTATCCCGGCATACGGCCCCGTGAGAGAAATCGACTGTCAGGTTATTCCTCGATCTCTTTAACTTTTGCAACCTTTGCTTTTGTGGTTGCTGCGGTTGTTTTTGTCGCGCGTTTCTTTTTTACGACTACTACTTCTTCATCGTCAGCGACGGTGTCGTCGTCGGTGCGGGACGACTCTTTCCTGAATTCCTTCATGGCCTTACCGAGAGAACCCGCAGCCTGGGGGAGTTTGCCGACGCCGAATATCATAACGACGATGAGCAGGATGATGATAAGTTCCATAGGTCCGATTTTACCGAGCATTTGATTTCTCCTCCCGACACCCGGTTGCCTTCAGGCAATCCTGGGTATATTAACTATATCTACAAAACGAAACTTGTTTATGTGGATTCTTTTTACTATGACTTACACCTCCTGTTGTTCTTTGCTTCATTGCGTATCAAAAAGTCTTGGAACAATCCGCTTCAAACAGACATGGTATTTAATCTTCTTCCAGTCCGACGTCGGAAATCGGAACTTCTTGTTTCGGTCTGCGCGCGAGCCACGCCATGAATATGCTGACGAAATAGAGGAAGAATATTGGGCCGGAGACGGAAAATCCGCAGTCCATCAACAGGACATCCCTGAGGCTGTCGTGAAAAACGTCCCCTGTAGGAGTGACCAGCGCCGCGATTATTGCGGAACCGAGGATGCCCCAACGCCATTTTTTAAGCAGCCAGGTATGCGATACGATACCAAATTTCGCGAGTATATACATGATTACAGGAAGTTCAAAAGCGATACCTATCATGAAGTAAACGCGTGTTAAAAATCCGATGTAATTTCCCAGGTCCACCAGAGGTGTGATGCTGGGGCTTATCTGGTTCACGAAGCCGATTGTGAATTTGAGGGCCATCGGCGCAAACACATACGTAGCGTAAACGGTGCCTCCGACAAAAAAGAGCAATATCAGCGGGATGAAAGTGTATACATAAAATTTGATTTTAGAGTTGAGGACAGGTGATAGTGTCCTCAGGGCCTGGATCAGCAAAAACGGGGATACCAGCGCAAGTCCGCTGTAAAGGGCTACGCGAACGTAGATTTCAAAATTGGCTTCAAGCTGGTAGGCGACGAATTGGGTGCCGGCGGGCGACAGTCCTTCAAAAAAGAGGATGACTTTGTTCGCAAACATAAACGAGACGCCCCATGCCAAAAAAAGCATGGCGATAGACAGCAGGAAACGCCTTCTGCTGTCCTGTACGACGCTTAGTGCTTGTGCGAATTTATTTTGCGGAGCATCCATCAACGTATTCCTTGCTCGGATGAATGTGAATTGAATGCATCAAAGATTATTGTGCCGTGCCGATCTCCCGACCATGGTGACGCGTTTGATGCACAACGTTGCTTACCGGTCTGGAAATGAGGGATTCGCTTAAAAACACATACACGTCGTCTGGTCATGTTAAGACCTGACAACTCTTGAAGTATCGTTATAATTATACCGGTGAACAGGAGCGAATCAATCCATTGTCCAAGGACCCTTAACATTAAGTCAATCCCCTTTACTTCAACCAGCTCGAATGGAGCTTACCTATGGCATCCGGGATTCTATATCCCCTGAAGTTGCTGTGGCAGGGACGGGTTCCCTTTTGTTCCCCTCAATACCGGCAAGCGGTATTATTCCCCCACCTAAATGCCATGTGATGATTATTCGGGCATTGACTTAAACGTTTTATTATTCCTTTTTCGCTCTGTTTCCTCCGTGCTGTTCAGATGTCTTTAACGAACAATATACTTATATGATATACAATACTACCACTTTTATGCAAAAGTGTCACATGTGAAAAGTTTCAAATGTCGGATGGGGGTTCTTATATAGTCAAGCTATCCAATGCCGATTGGCAAACCCGGTAAGGATTCCCTTTTCTCCGGGTTTTCCGGCAGATTTACCTGTGCTCACTTGATTCCCGACCGTCGAACCCTCTACTATTGAACGGCATGGGCACAAACAACGGCAAAGTTTCACTCGTATGGCACGTTTATATGATACGATGCGCTGACGGGAGCCTTTACACAGGTATAACGACCGATGTGGCCCGCAGGTTTGCCCAGCATCAGGCAGGTAGCGGCAAAGGATCGAAGTATCTCAGGGGCAGGGGGCCTCTTGCCATGGTGTTCCAAAAAAGCCTGCCCGATAAAAGCACCGCTTTAAAGGTTGAAAACAAGCTCAAATCTCTATCTAGAACCCGCAAAGAAGAAGTACTAGGATCCGGTTCTTTCTTCACCGAACTGCTAAAACAGGTCGGTTCTTGAAGCCGGGACTTTAACGTCTCAATTTCTTAACAGGCTCAAGAAGATATTCCAGTCCGTTAAGTTTGATTTCGTAGATTGCACCTAGTAATATTCCTATCTTCCCTTCCGGCAGCCCTTTTTGATTGAACCATACAAGGTAAGGTTCCGGCAGGTCGCACAGCAAACGGCCCTGGTATCTGCCGAAGGGCATTCTCTGCGATACAAGGTCCACTAAAAGTTTCGGATCCAGGTGCGAGTCCGATGTTCCAAACACTCTGAGACACTATTCTCTAATTTTATTCAAAAGATTTTACCATTTCGGAGGGAAGGATATTTGAAGGAACGCTTTATTTACAAAATTTTGCGTTTGTTTGGGGACACAGGCGAGGTTGCATTGTTCAGAGCACCCTTTATGCGCTAGAATTGGATTGATAAATAATCTATCGTGATACCAAGCGGAGGGCTTAGATGAATATATATGTTGGGAACCTTGATAATGATGTAACCGAAGAGACTCTCCGCAGCCTCTTCGCCAGGTTTGGTGAAGTGGGAAAAGTGAATTTGATGACTGACAGGCGAGGGATTTCAAAAGGATTCGCTTTCGTCGAAATGCCTTCACAGGCTGAAGGTTCGACTGCAATGGAAAATCTCAATCGGACGCTATTGCTGGACCGCACCCTCGATATAAGCGAATCTGCGCCCCCTATGAGTAAGGGCGCCCGTAAAGCTAAAATTCGCCCATCCAGGCCGAAACGTTAAATCTGGGAGCATAAAGCCAACACAAATGGACGGCACGTGAAAATGCCGTCCATTTATATTAACGGTCTGGTTTACCCTGCGTAAGATTGGATAAGTGGCAGAAGTTCATCCATTGGCAGGCAATACCCCATATTCATCACAGGGTCGCCATTATTATCGTAAATATCAGCCGAGTCGTTTATCCCGATGACCTGGCCTGAAATATTCAGTATCGGGCCGCCGCTATCACCTGCATTTATGGCAGCGTCTGTTTGAATATAATTATATGTATCATCCAGCTTCCTAAAAGCCGAGATTATCCCGAAGGTGAATGATGGGTTGGGGGTGTAGCCTAACGCGAAACCTCCGAGAACCACGAAGTCGCCGACGGCTGAAGCGCTGGACGATCCGAGGGTCGCGACCGCAAGCCCGGGAGGAACGGTACCAAGTTTTAGCACCGCAAAGTCCCGACCCTGAGCGCCGGCGATGACGGTGGCGGGGACCGTTGTCCCTGAACTGAAGGTTACGTTGATGGTTGTAGCACGGGTGATGATGTGATATGCGGTAAGGACATATCCCCGGTTGCTGATGATAACACCTGTGCCGACAACCTCACCGTGCGAACTGATGGCATCGATATAGACCATCGTCGGCGTGATTTTGTTAACCAGGTTGCTCACCGATAACAATGAACCGCTCGCGCCGGTTGCGCCGGTGCCGCCTGCGGGCCCTGTCTCCCCGGTGGCTCCGGCCGGCCCTATAACATAGCCTGCGTCGATGGTCGATCCGCCGGAGAGCGTCAGGATCAAGTGCCCTTCGCTGTCAACGTTTGCACCAGTGACGCCTGCGCCAGCAGCCCCCGGTTTTCCGGCGCATCCGGTAAACAACACCGCTATCAATATAACGGCGAGGATCACCCCCGAAATCCTGCGGATATATTTCATAAAGCAACCTCCACTAGCACTATTGTAAGATTGGGGCATCAAGAAATCAAAACTGCTTGCCCGTATTCGTTAAATATTCGGTAGAAAAGACTCCGACGCAATGGAATCGCATAAATCCAACCAAAAACAAACGATATTTAGTATTGATTATTTACGAGGGTACTGGGATACTTGATGGCAATATAAGTAAACAAAAATCGGGGCGCGACAGGGGGGGAGTATTTCATGAGGAAGAAGTTGTTAATCAGGGCTGCGGTGGTTTTGGGAGTTTGCTTGGCAACACTCCTGATTGCGACACCTGCGATGGCGATCTGGGATTGGTGTGATGTTGATCCGACACTGACCATCGGAGGGCATACCGTCAGCCTTGACGCCTCTTATCAGGGCGACCCTTCGCAGATTCGAGGTAAAATCGAATTTATAGTAGAAGTTCCAGCGGGTACGCAAGTAAAAGTTGTTTCATGTGACTCCACCGCTCAGGTCAAGGTAATTTACGATAAAAATAGCGATGACCGCGATAACGAAGGCAACAGGTACAACAAGCATAATGATAACCGGAATTTCTGTAATACGGGTTCCAGGGGTATCGCAGTTGATATCTCCGTCGATATCAAATCTAAATCATCTTTCCCTACGCAACTAATTATCATCCTTGATGCTAAGAAGATAACATTACAGAATAGCACAACTGATAAAGACCTGGACTACTCTTTTGTCATCGCGTAGTCGGCCATTGCGTTTTTTCAACGAGGCCTCCAGGAGGTTGGTTATAAATGGTTACTAGAGAGGTATCGGACGCTTCTTACAGCCGAAGACTGCCGGCGGCAGCTGCCGTAGTGGCAGGAACCGGCGGACCAAGCCGTCGTGCCCTGAACTTGTACGTGGCCGGATTGACGCTCGCGGCCATAGTGATGGTAGCCATTTTTGCGGTAATTCAGCCGTTTACTTCATATACCAACGTCTTTATGGTGGGCACTTTTCTGGCGCTTGTATGGTTCGCAGGGTTGTACCCTATCCACGTCGCCCCTAAAACCAAAGTAAGCGTCACGACCGCCGCGGTATTCGCCGCTATACTCGTTTTTAACCCGCTGGTAGCGGTTCTGGTCGCCGGTGTCGGGGTTACCGCAAATCAACTGTTCCTGCAGAACAAAACCTGGTCCAATTTCGTATTCAGCATTTCCCAAACTGTCCTTTTCGTGGGAGCCGCGGGGCTTGTATATTCAGCATTGCAGAATACGAGCGGTCCGACAGCGCTGGTATCCGGTTACGGGTTTTTCTGTGCAGTTGCCGCAGCTCTGACTTTATACATGGTAAATAGCGCCGCCGTATCGCTTGCAGCCGGATTTCAGACACACCGTAATCCGTTGATGATCTGGGTGAAAGGGACCAAACAGTCCGCCGCTCAGGAGATCGCATTGTTCGCTGTCGGTTTGGCAGCGGCTATGATCGTCAAAGAAGCGCCGTGGGGGATCCTTTTAATGCTTGCGCCTGTCGTCGTCATATATTATTCCTTCAATCGTATGGCGGCCCTGAATACTAAGGTTGAGAAGCAGTTACAGGAATTGAAAACGGCCCAGGCCCAGCTTGTGGAATCGGCGCGGATGGCATCGATCGGCACGATGGTAGCCGGGATAGCGCATCAGATAAACAACCCCATATTCGTTATAAGAGGGCGGGCGGAAACTTTAACCGAAGATGCGGAAGAGCATCTTAAAACCCCGTCTGCAAAGAAAGCTGTTCAGGTTATTTTCGAGATGGCAGACCGGGTGAGTCGTATAGTTAACTCGCTGATGCCAATTTCCCAGGTATCGGAAGATGGGAAGGAGTGCTGCGACGTTAACGGAGTTGTTCGGAACACACTTCTTTTGCTTGAGCCTAAATTGCTGAAGTCATCCATAGAAATCACAACAACGATGGCGAAAGACCCCCCTTTATGTTTGGGTGACGCCTGCCAGGTACAGGAAATGCTTATCAACCTCGTAGATAACGCGTGCAATGCCATGCCGGGCGGCGGCAGATTAGCTGTAGTTACCAGGGAAACAGGATTCGGATTATCTATCAGCATTGCCGACACGGGTTCCGGGATTTCAGATGATAATATTTCAAAGATTTTTAGCCCGTTCTTTACGACTCGTAAAGGGTCCGGCGGTGTGGGGCTTGGCCTTTACATGAGCAAACATATCGCAGAAAAATACGGCGGCAGCATTACAGTTGACAGCCGCATCGATAAAGGTACCGTCTTTACGGTCAACCTTCCCGGAAGTTCAAAAACGAAGGTTAAGCCCCGGTACCAGCCTGAACCGGAACTTGCTCCGGTTGGCGTAGGTGCAAAGCTACATAAATAAGCTGACTTTTAAATGATGGTGCTTGCAGGTCCTTGAGCAGGGGAATACTGCCCGCTTTTTGAAAAGCGGGCAGTATGATTTTGTAACCGGCATCTAAAACAAAACTGGGACTGAGTATTTATCGCCGAAAATAGACAACTGCTTGCTGTGAACGATATATTCCCGAAAACATCAAGCGACATTGCTCAATATCATTCCGACACCATAAAAAGAAGAATTTGTGATAGCTGGAGACTTATTATTATGCGCAGGTGAATTGGCACCGGCGCATCAAGTGATTTCGTTTAACGAATAAGTCTGATCGGATAAACACCTAGATCTCGGTTTTCAGGACGCTCAGGAAGGCTTCCTTCGGCACATCTACCTGGCCGATGGTTTTCATCTTTTTCTTGCCTTCTTTTTGTTTGTCCAGCAGCTTCCGCTTGCGTGTGATGTCGCCGCCGTAGCACTTGGCGAGGACGTCTTTTCGCTTTGCTCCTATATCGGCGCGGGCTACGATCCTGCCGCCGACAGCCGCCTGGATGGGCACCACGAATAACTGCCTGGGAATCTCTTCTTTAAGTTTCTGTACGAGCACCCTGCCGACTGCCTGGGCCTGTTCCGGGGGCACGATGCGCGAAAAGGCGTCAACCAGTACCTCGTTTACCAGGATATCGAGTTTTACCAGTTGCGTTTGGCGATAACCCTCGAATTCGTAGTCCAGGGAGGCATACCCTTTCGACCGGCTCTTGAGATTGTCATAAAAAGTCGTCAGCATCGAGCGCAAAGGCATATCATAATCCAGCCTTACGCGCTGGGACTCTTCGTTCCCCATGGCAACCCCGAGGAATTCGGTGTGCTTGTAGATGCCGCCCGAGTCGCGCTCAAGTTCCATTATGGGGCCGATGAACTTGGAAGGGGTGATGATGTTCACCTTGACCCAGGGCTCCTCTATTTTGACGATCTGGCTCGGGTCAGGCATCTCTCCCGGGTTGATGACGGTGATCTTTTCACCGCCGCTTCTGGTTATCTGGTATTCCACGCCGGGAGCCGTGACCACGAGGTTCAATCCGAACTCCCGCTCGAGGCGTTCATAAACGATGTCCATGTGCAGCAACCCGAGGAACCCGCACCGGAAACCGTGGCCCAGCAGGGGGCTGTTCTCCATTTCAGAGGTCAGGGAAGCGTCGTTCAACTTCAGTTTATCCATGGCCTCGCGCAGGTCCTGGTAGTCGTTGGCTTCAGTAGGATAAATGCCGGCGAATACCAT
>Ga0118677_10001933_pt1 | contig 42738 bp, 36 predicted proteins | sample AliMusrvi5mmetaG_FD_86154 | JGI IMG/M metagenome (GOLD analysis project Ga0118677, IMG submission 86154)
GCACGATGACCGGGCCGAGCGCGTTGGGCAGGATGTGACGCCATATGACCAGCAGGTTGTGCACTCCCATGGTGCGCGCCGCCTCAACGTAGGGACGCTCGCGCAGCGACACGGCGACTCCACGGACGAGGCGGGTGTACCACGGCCACCACGAGACGACGATGGCGATCATCACGTTGCGGATGCTCGGCCCCAGAAAGGCGACGAACGTGATCGCCAGGATCAACGAGGGAAAAGCGAGGAACACGTCGGTGATGCGCATGACCACTTCGTCTATTCGGCCGCCGTAGTAGCCGGCGATGCCGCCAAGCGGCACACCGATGATCACGATGACCGCTGTGACCGTGAACGAGATGATCAGCGGGATGCGCGCGCCGTAGATGATGCGGCTGAGGATGTCGCGGCCCTGATTGTCCGTGCCCATCCAGTGCTGGGCGTTCGGCGCCTCGAAGCGAGCGTGGAGGTTGGACTCGCCCTGGCCCTGGGCCGGGTAGGGAGCGATGTACGGAGCAAAGACGGCCATGATGATCGTCAGGAGGATGATCACCAGGCCGACGACGGCGAGCTTGTCCTTGAAGAACACGCGTGTGTTGTAGCGCGTCTCGTCCAAAGAGGCCTGGTGACGCACGCGCCAGTCGCTCCACCTGCTGTTCGTGGTCATCGATGCACTGCTCGTGGCCATCTGTCCCCCTAGCTGAGCGCGATGCGCGGGTCGAGCAGCGCCTGGGCAAGGTCTACGACGAGGTTCACCAGCACGTACGCCGTGGCGACCATGATGGTGACGCCCATGATGGCTGGGTAGTCGGTGCTGAGCACCGACGTGGTCGCGTACTGCCCGAGTCCGGGCCAGGCGAAGATGAGTTCCACGAAGAACGTGCCGGTCAGCGAGTACGCGAACGTGAGGCCGATGACGGTGAGCACCGGCCCGAAGGCGTTCTTGAGCGCATCCTTGTAGAGCAGCGTCCGCGGTGGCACGCCCATGGCGCGCGCCATGCGGATGTAGTCGTTGCCCATCGCCTCGAGCATGGAGGATCGCGTCATCCGCATGATGACGCCCATCGGGTAGGCAGCCAGACAAAGCATCGGCAGAATGAGATGCCTGACCGAGTCCGTAAAGGCGGGCCAGTTGCCGGTCAACAGGGCATCGATGACGGGCATGCCGGTGACGCTCGTGATCGGGTGAGCCTGCGCGACCAGGATGTCGCTTGGGCCGGCGACCGGCAGCAGATGGAGCACTCGGAAGAAGACTATCTGCAGCATCAGCGCCAGCCAGAACGCCGGGATCGCAACGCCGCCGGTGGAGAAGATGCGCATCACGTGGTCGATCCACTTGCCCTTCCGATGAGCGGTGGCGACGCCAAAGACGATCCCAAAGATGGCGGCCACGATCAGCGCCGAGATGATGAGCTCGAGCGACATCGGGAAGAAGTGCAGGATGTCCTGCAGCACTGGTCGCTTGGTGCGCAAGGAGTCGCCCCAGTCGCCCTTCACCAGGTTCTTCATGTAGATGGCGTACTGGACGTACAGCGGCTTGTCGAGACCGAGGATCCTGCGCGCTTGAGCGATCTGGGCGGGTCGCGCGTTAGACCCGACGTAGACGGCCGCAGGGTCCGAGGGGACGATGCGCACCATGAGGAACGTGATTGTGGCGACGCCGAAAAGCACGAGGAAGGCGAGGGCGATGCGACGGACGACGTAGGCCCAAATGGTCACCTGCTCTGCGCTCCTTTCGGCTCGTCTCGAGGATGGGAATCGTGGGGGGGCGGCGGGCAGGCGCGAGGCCTGCCCGCCGCTGTCGCGCTTGCCCGCCTAGCGGGTCACGTGGGTCCAGAAGAGGACCTGGGGGTAGTTCGGGTTTGCGGAGCCGCTCGCCAGAGTGATCGACTTGAGATGGGCGATCACGTACTGAGCGTCAAACAAGTAGGCGGCCGGCGCCTGGTCGACAAGCATGGACTGTGCCTGGTTGTACTTCTCCTGCGATTGGGCGAGACCAGACGGCACGGCACTGAGGGCGTATGCCTGGGTCAGCAGCTTGTCGAAGTCCTTGTTGTACCAATAGGCAAGATTCCAAGCCGGTGTCGTCTCGGGACGGAACATGGAGTTCAGGTTGTCGTAGCCGTCCGGAAGGCTTGGCCACCAGAGCAGACAGAAGAGGTCCTGGCGCTGAGCGGCCGGGCCCTTGGCCTTGGCCCACTGCTGATTCCACAGGAGCTTCTGGACGTTGACCTTCACGCCGACCTTGGCGAACGACTCCTTGATGATGGGGGCGAAGGCGTCTTCCAGTGGATTCTCTGCCGTATACGTGAGATTGAGCGTGAAGCCGTTGGGGTATCCGGCAGCGGCCAGCATCTGCTTCGCCTTCGCGATGTCGGTGGTGTACTGCGGGACGTTGCCCTGGGCGTTGGGCCAGAGGCCGACGGGTACTGGGCCCTTTGCCTGCGTGCCAAGCCCGTTGGCGCCCACGGTGATGATGTCCTGGTACGGCACCGCGTAGGACAACGCCTGGCGGACCCTCACGTCGTTCAGGGGCTTGCGCTGGGTGTTGAAGAACATGAGGTAGTTGTTCCAGCTCTGGCCCTTCACGACCTGGATGCTTGGGTTGGATTCGAGCGCACTCACCTGGTCGCGAGCGACGAGGCCGGCGTAGTCGATCGAGCCCGATTCGAGCTCCTGCTGCTGGGTGCCGGCTTCGGAGACGATCTCGACGACCACCTTCTTGAACTGATTGTCGCTCCAAGTGCCCCACCACTTGTCGTTGCGGACGAACACGAGCTCCTGATTGGGCTTGTACGACTGCAGAATCCAGGGCCCAGTGCCGTCTTCGTGGCCCGTGTCCCACCACTTGCTGCTCTTGCCGGCGGTCGCGGGGCTGAACATCCACGACCCGGAGCTCGCCGCCGCGATGCGGTCGAGGGCGACGGGATAGGAGAGATGCATGGTGACCGTGTAGGGATCGACGACCTGGACACTCTTCACCGGCGCCCACAGATACGCGGCGCCGAGATTCAGCTTCTGCGTGCGATCGATCGAGTACTTGACCGCAGCGGCATTGAAGGGGGTGCCATCATGGAACGTGACTCCCTGGCGGAGGTGGAACGTCCAGGAGAGCCCGTTCTTGGCGACCTCCCAGGAGGTTGCGAGCGCCGGCGAGAACGGTTCCGCACTCCCCGGCGCGTTGGCGTAGATGAGAGGCTCGTAGAGGTTCGCCATGTAGACGACCTCCGTGGAGAAGCTGGCGCTCGGATCCCACGTCGTGACCGTCGAGGAATACGCAAGTCTGAGGATGTTCGCTGCGGCAGCCGGGCTGCTGCTGCTGGACGAGCTGCTGCTACTCCCGCATCCTGCTGCCAGCACTCCCGCAAGCAGAGCCACCGCCACGATCGACACGACTGCGATGGATATTCGTTTGGTCCGGGATGACCATCGTTCCATGCTGCCCCCTCTGGGTCATGGGTCCGGGTGCGACTGGGTCGCTTGCGGCTGGATCCCCCGTCCGCGTGCCGCGAATCCCGCCCCGTTGGCTTGGCGGCGACCCCGATGGGGATCGTCCGTGCGGAAAGGCCGTGACGCGAGCCTAGAGAGCGGGGGCGGAGCCAACAACACCCATGCGGCGCGTTTCACGTCACCCTTTCGGGTGAGTGTCGCTTCACCTGTTCGGTGTCTGGCTCCCGCACGTCGGGCGGCAGCCGACGGCTGCCGCGGCTGCGTGTCTCACGCAACACCCGCTGCGAGCGCATCAACTAGCATGCCGCCAGGAGTCGTCTCATCGGACTGCGTCCGTCAGCCGTGCGCTTGCACGTCCCCACCGTACGTGCCGGGCGGCGACGCGATGCCCCGGCCGCTCAGGGCCCCGGACTTGCAGGCCTTCAGGCAGCTGCCACATCCGGTGCAACGCTCGCCGGAGTCGACCACGGCGTGCTTGTGGAAGGGGAACTCCAGCTTGCCGAGCACGTCCTCGGGGCAGACCGCCACGCAGCACCAGCACGCCTCGCAGAGGGAGCGATCAAGGTCAAGGAAGGGAGTCGAGGTCCGGCGGTGACGGCGCCGCCGTGTCGCGGTGTCCAGGCGTTCAGCGTTCGTATTCATGAGTGTTCTCCTCAGGTGGGGCGGCTCGGCCGGCGCGGAGCGACCTCAAGCAGCGCCGCCCGGCTGAACGCCACGCGCGGCGGCGCCAGTGGCGTCATGCCCGTGTCGACCGCTCTCGCGGTCGTGCGCGCGAACGCGGCGGCGCCGACGTGCCCCCTGGGCTCCACGATCAGGAACCGCGCCTTCTGCTTGAGAAGGCTGTGTACCTCGGCAAGGAAGCGCCCGGAGTCCGGCACCTCGTGGACCATCCAGAAGGCGAGCACGAAGTCCGCCGCTGTGGCCAGATCCAGAGTATCGGCGGGGCACTCGTGCAGGTCGATGCGCGCAAGCAGGCCCTGCCGCTCGGCGCGCGTCCTGACCCTGTCGAGCATCGCGGACTGCAGGTCGACCGCCACGACGCGGCCAGTCTCCCCCACCATCTCGGCCAGGGGCAGCGTGAAGAACCCGGGGCCGCAGCCGACGTCGACGACCGTGTCGCCGGGACGGACGAGGCCGCGGAGGATGCGACGTGGATCGGCTACGAGCCGTCGCAGCGGAGTCGAGAGCCAGCCGGCGTGCTCGGCTGGACAAACGTCCGGAAGAGCCATCAGTCGACTCCTTCAGTCGACCCCGCGAGCACCGCGGCGGCGCCCGCCGCCGCCGCGTCGCGCTCCGCGGACTTGGACTGCCGCGCCTCCACGTGGTGCGGCGCCGTGTAGCGGACGGTGAGGAACGCGATGGGGGCGCCGACGAGCAGCATGATGCCGCTCACCCACATCGCGGCGTGGATCCCGTTGGTGAAGGACTGGTTGATGACGTGACCCAGCGCGGCGCTATCCACGCCCGGGATCGACTGCCCAGACCCCGACTCGCGCCCCTGGCCGGCCATCGCCATGATCTTGGCGACGACCACGGCAGGCAGGTGGAACGGCGCCAGCGCCGCGCGCAGGTCGGTCGTGAACGTGTGCGTGACGAGGTTGCCGAGGACGGCGATACCGAACACGCCGCCGACCTGGCGCATGGTGTTGGAGGTGGCCGAGGCCATGCCCGCGCGCGCGGGCGGGACGGTGCCCATCACGGCCGAGGTCATCGGGCTCATGATGAGGCCGATGCCGATACCCATCAGCAGCAGCCAGTACCAGAACGACGCATAGCTCGTGTCCGGCTGGATCCCCGTCTGGAACAGCAGCGCGGTCCCGGTCAGCAGGAGACCGATGGTGATGGGCAGCCGCGCCCCGCTGCGTGCGACGATGCGGCCGGAGACGATCGCCGCCGTCATCACGCCGAGGGTGGCCGGCAGCTGCAGCACGCCCGCCTTGGTCGGCGAGTACCCCTGCACGTCCTGCAGGAACAGCGACAGGAAGAAGATCACGCCGAAGAAGGCGAAGCTGACGATCACGCCCACCAGGTTGGCGCCGCTGAACGTCAGGTTGCGGAAGAACTTGAGCTGCAGCAACGGCGTCTTGCCGCGGATCTCGATGACCAGGAACAGGGTCAGCGACACCGCGGCGACGATGAAGCACGAGAGGATGCGAGCCGAGGTCCAGCCGTACGTATTGGCCTCGATGAAGGCGTAGGTGAGTGCAGCGAGGCCGATGATGGCGGTGATCTGGCCGGGCAGATCGAGCGTGCGCCCGGCCCGGTCCGACGACTCCGGCACGAAGCGTGCCGCCAGCACCAGGGCGATGACGCCGATCGGCAGGTTGATCCAGAAGATGCTCTGCCAGCCCAGCCTGTCGACCATCGTGCCGCCGACCAGCGGGCCGATGGCCATGGCGAGCCCGGAGATGCCGGCCCACATGCCGATCGCCCGCGCCCTCTCGCGCGCGTCCGGGAACGTGTTGGTGAGGATCGAGAGCGTGCTCGGCATCATGATGGCGCCGCCGACGCCCTGCAGGAGGCGGGCGGCGATGAGCACGGACGTCGACGGCGCCAGGGCGCACATGACGGAGCCGGCGGTGAACACGGCGACGCCCGTCATGAACGCTTTGCGGCGCCCGAACATATCGCCCAGCGTGCCGCCGGTGAGCAGCAGGCTCGCCAGCGCCAGCACGAAGGCGTCCACGATCCACTGGAGCTCGCTCATGCTCGCGTTGAGCTCGCGCTGGATCGTCGGCAGTGCCAGGTTCACGACGGTGCTGTCCAGCATCACCATGAACAGGGCAAAGCACATCGTGCCCAGGGTGACGCGCTTGATCCTCTTGATGTCGGTCGGCATGGGGTCCTCCTGATCCGCGCCGCGACCGGTCAGCTGCCGCTCGACCAGTCGGTCTTGAGTCCGTTGATGTAGACGCGTAGCAGCAGCCGCTGCTTGCTGCGCACCCGGTCCACGATCTCCGGGCGCTGCTGCTGCTCAAACTGAGCGAGGCCCTGGACCAGAGCCCAGGCGCCGTAGGCCATGAAGTCGGGGTCCTCGCCGTCGGCCAGCGTGAACACGCCGCCGGCCACCCCGTCCCTGAACACGCCGACGACCACTTCCTCCAACGTGCGGTGCTCGCCGGTGAGCGGGAGCGCGTGCGGGGTCGACTCGTGGAGTGCGATCACCGCCACGTCCGCGGGATTGCCGCGCGCGAACTCGAGGTAGGCCATGCCCAGCTCGAGGGCGCGCTCGTCGGGCGGAAGGCCTGCCGGCACCCGGTCGAACTCCGCGAGCAGCGCGCCCATCGCCTTGTCGGCGAGCGCCTTGATGACGTCGTCCTTGTTGTCGAAGTAGCGGTAGAGGGCGCCGGGGCTGAACTCGGCGCGGCGCGCGATCTCGCGCAGCGAGAGGTCTGCAGCCCCGCGTTCGAGCAGCACCTCACGCGCCGCCAGAAGGATCTCGTCGCGCGTGTCGCCATGACGGCGTTCGCGGCGGCTCAGGTGCCGCTCGCGCCGCCGCGCGTGACGCTCGGCGTGACGCTCCTCGTGGTCATCGTGGTCGCGCATCTCAGGCTCCCATTGCGAACACTGTATCCATACGTGAACAGCGTTCACTCTAGGTACGTCGAGCGCTCGTGTCAAGAGCCGCGGTGACGCTAGATGCGGTCCGCTTGCTCCAGGCGCGGGGGACAAGCAGGCGCCTGAGGATCGCAAGACCGGGAGACCGGGAGGTGGAGACGGATCCCGCTCTCCGGCCCCGCCCGGCGTCAACGCGCGCATCCATTGGCCGCCGACGGCGTCTGGAGTACCCTTGGCCCCGACCGCGTTCACGGCCGCGATGCGCGAGAGGGGGCGGCATGGAGTATTCCTCCTTCCCGGTTCTGGTGATCGACGACGACCTCAAGGCCGACACGGCGGCCGGGCGCGCCGCGCGCGCCGTGGTCGCCGCGCTCAAAGAGCACGGTCTCAGCGTCATCGAGGCGGCCACGTACGCGGACGGCGAGATGGTCCTGGGCTCCAATCCCGGCATCGGCTGCCTCATGCTCGAGTGGGGCTGCAACGGCGGCGAGATCGCCTGCGAAGACCGGGCGCTCGACATCATGGACCTCGCCCGCTCGCGCGGACGCTCGCTGCCGATCTTCGTGGTCACGAACCGGGTGTTCCTCGCGCAGCTCCCCTACGACGCCCTGCGCGGGGTGACGGGCTACATGTGGAAGCTGGAAGACACGCCGCACTTCATCGCCGGGCGCGTCGCGTACGCCTTGCATGCCTACGTCGACGAGCTGCTGCCGCCGTTCTTCGGCCGTCTCGTCGAGTTCGCCGAACACCACGAGTACTCATGGCACACCCCTGGCCACACCGGCGGTACGGCCTTTCTCAAGACCGCCGTCGGGCAGAGCTTCCACAACTTCTTCGGCGAGAACATGCTGCGCTCGGACCTTTCCATCTCGGTGACCGAGCTGGGTTCGCTGCTCGATCACTCCGGCGTGGTCGGCGCCGCCGAAGACTACGCGGCGCACGTCTTCGGCGCCGACTTCTCGATGTTCGTCACCAACGGGACCTCGACGTCGAACAAGATCGTCCTGCACGGCTGCGTCACGCAGGGTGACGCCGTGCTGATCGATCGCAACTGCCACAAGTCGGTGCAGCACGGCCTGTCGATGACCGGCAGCATCCCGGTCTATCTGCGGCCGCTGCGCAACGGCTACGGCATCATCGGCCCGATCTCGCTGGACCAGCTTCAGCCGGCCTCGATCGACGCCGCGATCACCTCGACGCCGCTGCGTCGCTACATGAACGACGAGGTGCCGGTCTACGCGGTCATCACCAACTCGACCTACGACGGGCTCTGCTACGACGTCGAGGCGGTCGATCACGCCCTCGGCGAGCGCGTCGACCGCATCCATTTCGACGAGGCCTGGTTCGCCTACGCACGTTTCAACCCGCTCTACGCCAGGCGCTACGGCATGTACCGCGAACCCGGCGACTCGAGCGGGCCGACCGTGCTCACCACCCAATCGACCCACAAGCTGCTCGCCGCCCTCAGCCAGGCCTCGATGATCCACGTGCGTCAGGGGCGCAAGCCGATCGACCGCGATCGCTTCAACGAAGCCTTCATGATGCACGCTTCGACCTCGCCGCAGTACGCCATCATCGCCTCCAACGACGTCTCGACGGCCATGATGGACGGCGCCTCCGGCGTGAGTCTCACCCAGGAGAGCATCCAGGAGGCGATCGCCTTTCGTAAGACGATGGTGCGCGTCGGCCGCGAGATCATCGAGCGCGACGAAGGCGGATCGCGCGGCCCCTGGTGGTTCGGCGTCTGGCAGCCGGACGTGATCGCCGACCCCGTCAGCGGTGACGACTGCGACTTCAGCGCGGTCTCCGACGAGGTGCTCGGCCGCGAGCCGCGCTGCTGGACGCTCGCTCCGGGAGCCGCCTGGCACGGTTTTGGCGACCTCGCCCAAGGCTACTGCATGCTCGACCCCATCAAGGTGACCCTGCTCACCCCGGGCATCGACTCCCTGGGTGAGCCGGCGGCGTGGGGCATCCCTGCCGAACTGGTCTCGCGGTTCCTCGAGACGCGCGGCATCGTCGTGGAGAAGACCGGGGACTACACGTTGCTGTTCCTGTTCTCGATCGGCATCACGCGAGGCAAGTGGGGCACGCTGGTCGATGCTCTGTTCGACTTCAAGAGCCTGTACGATCGCGACGCGCCGCTGCGCGAGGTGTTCCCCGACCTGGCGCGCGCGCACGGCGACCGGTACGGCGCCCTCACGCTGCCCATGCTGGGCGACGAGATGCATGCGTTCATGCTGGAGACGGAGTTGCCGCGCAAGCTCGAGCGCGCCTACGAGAGCCTGCCCGAGCCCGTCATGCCGCCGGACGTCGCCTACGAGAACCTGGTGCGCGGCAAGGTCAGGATGCTGCCCCTGGGCGAGATGGCCGGACATGCGTCGGCCGTGATGGTGGTGCCCTACCCGCCGGGCATCCCGATCCTCATGCCCGGCGAGCGCATCGAAGCCGTGATCGTCGAGTATCTCGAGGCGTTGCAGGCGTTCGACCGCCGCTTTCCGGGCTTCGCCCACCATGTGCTGGGCGTGGCGCTCGAAGGCGGCGAGCGCCACAGCGACTACCGCGTGAGCTGCCTGCTCGACGACGCGACCACGGTCGCCGGCGGGAGCGCCGCGGCAGGGCGCTCCGTGACCTGAGCTGACTCAGCGGCGGCTTGGTGACTGCTCTAAGCGGTTGTCAGAGCGCTCCGTCATCGGCTCCGAGGTCGTCCGGCGCACCCGGCGGCGCCGGACATCGGTGGAACCGCCCTTCGAGCACTCGCCGTCCAGCATAGCTGGCACCTTTCATCCGCCGGCGCGAACGTGCGCCGGACGGCAGCGCGTACGACGCCGCCAGAGTGCCGATCGCCATCACCGGCCACGGGCCTGAAGCCCGCGAGTCTATCTGCGCACGCGCCATGTGAAGTGGGGCAGAACTACAGGCTTGTGGCACCTGGCGACGCGGTGGCGCGACGAGCGGGCCGATCCTGATCCTGCGGCGTGCCCGCGCGGGGCAGTCAGCCAGTGATGCGCGGCTGGCCGCTCTGCGTACGGATTCGCGGCTGGTGCCGGCGGGTAGTCTGACTACACGGCTCGCCCGCATGGTCTTGCGGCGGGCCGTCCAGTTCTTGCAGTACAAGTGGGCCGGGCCAAGTCGGCGCCGCGCCCTCGAGACGTGCCGCGGCGTGTCTCGCGGCCTTCCTCGCCAAGGGCCAGACTGCAACCAGGTCGCCAGCTCTCAGCGCTGCGACGCCATCGCGCCAAAGGAGAACCAGATGCCCCGCGTAGCGCTGCATCAGATCGCTCCCGAGTTCAGCCTGCCCGACTTCTCCGGGGTGCCCATCAGCCTCTCCGGCTACAAGGGCAAGAAGAACGTGCTGCTCGTCTTCAACCGCGGCTTCACCTGACCGTTCTGCCGCCGGCATATGGCGCAGTTGCGCCATGACTACCCCGAGTTCGTGGCCCGCGACGTCGAGATCGTGGTCGTCGGCCCCGAGGACGCGCCTGCCTTCGCCGACTACTGGCGCAAGGAATCCCTGCCCTTCGTCGGCCTGCCCGATGCGACGCACAGCGTGCTCAAGCTCTACGGGCAGGAGGTGAAGCTCTTCAAGCTGGGCAGGATGCCGGCCCAGGTGCTGATCGACAAGGCCGGGGTCGCGCGCTTTGTGCACTACGGACACAGCATGAGCGACATCCCGGAGAACGCGGAACTCTTCTCCCTCGTCGACGAGGTCAACGCAGCAGCTGGTTCGGACGCCTCGGGCTCTAGCTGAGGCCGCCGACCGGCGAGCACGGACCACCCGACCGGGACAGCGTCTTGCGGGACGGCACAACCTCGCAGGCCTTGCTCATGAGCCCGACGCTCAGTCGCCGACGCGCACCAGCATCTTGCCGATGTTCTCGCCGCGCATCAGGCCGATGAATGCGGCGGGAGCGTTCTCCACGCCCTCGAAGACCGTCTCGGCGAGGCGGATGCGGCCCTCGGCAAGCCAGCCGCCGACCTCCTCGAGGAATGCCGGCCTGCTCTCGGCGTGGTCGCCCACGAGGAAGCCGCGCAGCGTGAGCCGCTTGCCGATCATGAGGCCGAGGTTGCGCGGCCCCAGCGCCGGCGACTCGGAGTTGTACTGCGAGATCGCCCCGCAGAGGGCCGCGCGCCCGTGCAGGCGCAGCGCGCCGATGGCTGCCTCCAGGTGTTCGCCGCCGACGTTGTCGTAGTAGACGTCGATGCCCTCCGGCGCGGCCGCGGCCAGCAGGTCCGCCGCGGCGCCCTCGTGGTAGTTGAAAGCGGCGTCGAAGCCAAGTTCGTCGCAGACGTAGCGCACCTTGGCCTCAGAGCCCACGCTACCGACTACGCGCGCGGCGCCGCGCAGCTTGGCGATCTGGCCGGCGAGGCTGCCGACGGCGCCGGCGGCGCCCGAGACGAAGACCACGTCCCCGGGCTTCAGCGCCGCGATCTCGAGCATCCCGACCCAGGCGGTGAGGCCGACCATGCCGAGCACTCCGAGCCAGGCGCTGAGAGGGACCTCGCTCGCGGGCACGCGCCGAAACGCGGCCGCCGGGGCGAGGGCGTACTCGCGCCAGCCGAGGTCGTGCACGACGAAGTCGCCCGCTTCGAGGTCCGGCGACTGCGAAGCGATGACTTCGCCGACTGCCATGCCTGTCATCACCGCGCCCAGCGCAAAAGGCGGCACGTAGGAGGGGGCGTCACGCATGCGCCCGCGCATGTAGGGGTCGACCGAGAAGAAGCGGTTGCGCACGAGGACCTCGCCGGAGCCGGGATCGGGAACAGTCACCACGACCACGGCGAAGTCGCTGGTCCGCGGCTCGCCCTGGGGCCGGGCGACGAGGTGGATCTCTCTGCTGGTACGCGAGGACTGCATCAGGGATGCTCCTGGGGTGGGGGTGACGGCTCAGCCCATCTGGCCGCTCGTGTGTGAACGTGCCCGCGCGGACGGCCTCGAAACGCGGGAGCCGCGCGCCGGTCGGTCAGAGCACGGCGCCGGCCAAGTGCCCGACTGCGGCTGTGCAGGCCATCGCCACAGCTCCCCAGAAGACGACGCGCAGCGCCCCCCGCGTGCGCGATGCCCCGCCGAGGCGAGCTGCCTCCGCTCCCAGCAGAAGAAGGAGCGCGAGCGTCACGCCGACGACGCCCAGCGTCAGATACTCCAGCGGCAGCAGGGCCGCGAGGATCGTCGGCGGGGCCGCCCCGACGGCGAAGGAGGCCGCCGACGCGCCCGCTGCCTGGACCGGATGTGCCCGCGTCCTCTCGTGGATGCCAAGCTCGTCGCGGGCGTGCGCCCCCAAAGCGTCGTGCGACATCAGCTGAGCGGCCACCTGCGCGGCCAGATCGGAGCTGAGGCCACGATCCACGTAGATCTCAGCCAACTCCGCTCTCTCGGCCCGCGGCGAGGTGGCGAGCTCGCTGCGCTCCCGGCCGAGATCGGCTTTCTCCGCGTCCGCCTGAGAGCTCACGGAGACGTATTCGCCCGCCGCCATGGCAAGAGCCCCCGCGACGAGGGCCGAGACTGCGGCAAGCAGGATCGCTGCCCTGGTCGGCGTGGCCGAGGCCACGCCGACGACGAGGCTGCTCGTCGAGATGAGGCCGTCATTGGCGCCGAGCGTGGCTGCACGCAGCCAGCCCGTCCGCTGACTTCTGTGGGTCTCAACGGGGGTGGACTGCTCGTGGACTAGCATCTATCCATGCTTCATGCCTGCAGGACGGCCTCGACCTCGAGCGTGATCTTGATCTCCTTGCCCACGACCCAACCGCCGGCCTCGAGCGCCTGGTTGTACCTGAGTCCCCAGTCCTCGCGGTCGATCCTGGTCTCGGCGCTGAAGAACGCGCGCTGGCCGCCCCACGGATCGGCCGTCTGGCCGTTGTACTCGGTCGTGAGTGTGACCGGCTTGGTCACGCCGTGGATGGTCAGGTCGCCGCGTATCTTCCAGTCGTCGCCATCTGCATGTTCGACGGCCGTGCTCGTGAAGCTGAGTTCGGGGTACTTGTCTGCCCCGAAGAAGTCGGGTGAGCGCAGATGATCGTCGCGCTGCTGCGTGCGCGTGTCGATGGAGGCGGCCCTGATCCTCAGGTCCACTGTCGAGCGCGTAGGGTCATCGGCGATCGTGAGGGCGCCCTCGAAGTCCGCGAAGCGGCCTTTGACCTTGGCGATCATGAGGTGCTTGACCTGGAACTCAATGGCCGTGTGAGTAGGGTCGACGGTCCACGTTCCAGCCGTGGGGAACTGCACGCCCTGCCACTCTCTCGTTGCTACGCCTGCTACTGCCATGACGGACCTCCCGGGATCCCCGGCCGGTCAGTCGTAGAAGCCGGCAGGATGTAATTGCGTTTACAAATATCGCATTTGTAATCTTCCCGGCGGCGCCGCATCTCACACAAGAGCAGGCCGGCCGCCACAGATCGCCGGGCGTTCGGCGTGAGTCCCTGAGCGGAGGTTGTCGCCGAGGACGTCCGAGAGCTATCGTAGAGCGAGAAGCAGCGTCGGCTTCCCGCGTGCTGGTCTGCTTGGCACGGCTCCTCTGTTGCGCCGCAACCCCCACCAGAAGGTCTTGAGGCATGGCAGTCACTGAGCGGCAGGCGCAGCGCGGCGGCGCAGCGAGCGCAGCCCGGCACGTGCCGAAGGCGGCGGAACCTCAGCCGGAGTCCAAGCCGCGCTTGCTGCACAGAGTGATCGCCGCTGCGGCGCGCGGCCCCGGCCACCGCCCAGATGCAGTGCTCTTCATCGCCGTCGCCGTCGAGACCGTCTTCCTTGCGGCCCTCGGCACCGTGAGCCAGACGAGGTACATCCTCGGCGTCCCCAGTTCTCTTGTGGCGCTGACGGCCGTGGTCGCCGGCGCCGCCGGCGGCGCTGCCGTGGGCTGCGCCACCGCCGTCATCGGAGCGATCGTGTACTACGCGACGGTAGCCGGATTCGGGAGCCGGGGAGGGCTGCTGCCGACGCTGGTCTCCGCGACGGTCTGGGTCGCAGCTGCGCTGGTCGCGGCGTTTCTCTCCGAAGCCCTGCGCCGCCAGGCCGAGCATCGACGCGAGGCAGCGGTCGCTCTGGCGCGGGCCGAGACGGCCCAGCGAGCCGAGGATGAGGTCACGCGCCTGCACGAAGCCCTCGAGCTGCAACTGGTGCCGCCGGCGCGCATCAAGAGATCCGATCTCGAGGTGATCACGCGGTATCTGCCGAGCGAGGGTCGGCTACGTCTCGGCGGCGACTTCCTCGACGTCATGAGTCTGCCGCGCCAAGGCCTGGCTCTGGTCATCGGAGATGTCAGCGGGCATGGCCCCACCGCTGCGGCCCTGGGAGCCACGCTGCGCGCCACCTGGCAGGGGCTAGTCATGAGTGGCGCGGACCGCGCCACGGTGAGAGCGACGCTCGATGCGACCATGGTCCGCGAGCGCCGCGATGAAGATGCGTTCGCCACGGCTTGCCTGGCCTGGATCGACCGCGTCGGCGGCTGGGACCGGCTGCACGTCCTCAACATCGCCCACCCGCTGCCGCTGCTCCTGACGGACGCGGTCACGCCGCTTGCCGCGCCGCCGTCGCTCCCCATGGGTGTGGGCGGCGAGGCCCGCTGGGAGCCCGTCATCGTCACGCTCACGCCGCCGTGGACGCTCGTCTTTTACACGGATGGGCTCGTCGAGGGCCGTGCGGCTCCGGGCTCATCCGGTCGAGTCGGCGAAGAGGGCCTGATCGCGCTCTTGAGCTGCCAAGGGCCGATGGACGAGACGGCCGTCGACGAGTTGCTGGCACAGGTGGTGTCGGCAAACGATGGCCCCATGAGCGATGACGTGGCCTTGGTCGTCGTCTCGCGCCGCGCCTGAGAGCGCGCCGGCGGCGCGCCCGTTTGCCGATGGGGCGCAAGGGCAGACTCGGAGTAGGTCTTGGGCGTGGCCTGCGTCCTCCCGGAGGATCTCGCAGGCTTCTACGGCGCCTTTTTAAGGACGCGCCTTCCGTCTCTCCGCAAGAGCACGACTGCCTCTGCCGATCGGCGCAAGCACGTTGAGGGCTCTCCACGTGCGCCCCGCCATAGGAGACCGCGATGCTTGTCTCACTGACCTTCAGCCAGGTACGGGAAGCCGGCCTCTTCGCGTTTCGCGAGGACCGTCTCGTGTACACGCCCACGCTCGACTCGATCCTGACCGTCTCAGGTTGTGATGGTGTCGAAGCGGATCAGCCCCCCTTCGACGTGCACAGCAGCTCGTTGCGCGGGGATGAGCCCGCCGCACGCGCTGGCTGGCACCACGTGCGCGAGTGCCACTGCGTGTACTGCCGTGAGGCACGTCTGCAGTTGCTGCACGACGACGCATAGCGCTGCTCGGCCGGCGGCTGGCGGCGCCAATGGTTCTCTGAAGGCGACGCTGGGTGCGTCAGCCGAGCGTTCGCCGAGCGTTTTCCGACGGCCGCTTAGCGGGTTCTCAGCAGGTCTCAGGTCGCGCGACACCCCTGCTTCCAAGCGCAACGAGGTGGTGGACCGCAGCGGGATCGAACCGCTGACCTCCTCCGTGCAAGCGCATCAACCAACGTGTTAGTGAGTGCTGCCGGCAGCCAGGGAGTGCGGCGTCAAGCGTGAAGACGACGGCGTGAGTGCTGCTGAGCGTCGGCAATCGCCACTTGCGGATGCTCCGTTCGTTTGCCGGGTGTTGGCGTCCGCCGCACGGGGCCAGATCACGATGCGAGAATCCGAAGCAGCCATCTCAAACGGAGCCGGAGTCACAAACGATTTGGCCCCCGACCTCGGCCAGAAGCATCGAACCCTCGCTAGCCGGCGCAGCGCGCACCTTGGCAACAACCTCGCGGTCGACCAGTCGCCGCACGCCGCGGGCTCCCTCGGCCTGACTTCGAGCCATCTCGTGCAAGAGCGCCAGCACCCGGTCGCTCAGCGTGACGGCTACGCCGTCCCGCTTCAAGAGCAGCGCCACGGCCTTCGCAATCGTCCGATCCACGAGGTCATCGAGCGCGGCGGGAGTGAGTTCCTGGAACATCACGATCGCATCTACGCGCGCGACGAACTCGGGTGACATTAGCCGTGCTAGAGCCTGCCGGATCGACTCCTCGTCGCCCACATCACCAGCCGATCTGGTCTTCGAGCCCTCATCGGGCCTCGCGAACCCGAGCGGGAGTGCGTCTCGCGGAGCCTGAATGAGGATGTTCGACGTCATGGCGAAGATGTAGGGTGCGAAGGAGACACTTCTTCCACGTGAGTCCAGGGTCTCGCCCGTGTCGAAGACTTGCAGGAAGTACTGCCAGACTTCGGGGTGCGCCTTCTCGATCTCGTCGAGGAGGATCACCCCCTCGGGATTCCCTTCGACGAACGAAAACAGGATGCCCGGCTGCTCGTGCCCGATGTAGCCAGGTGGCGCGCCGGTGAGCCTGCTCAACTGATAGCGCAGACCGTACTCGTTCATATTGATCCGGCAGAGCTTGCGCGACGATCCGAACACCGTCTGCGCAATGAGTTCAGCAGCGAACGTCTTGCCGACCCCGGTCGGCCCCGTGAACAGCAGGATGGCGAGGGGCCTCCGGTCGTCGGCCTCGCCGCGACGAGCCGAAGCAAGCGCGCCGGCAATACTATCTACGGCGGCCTCTTGCCCAACGAGCTCGCGGCCGAGTGCCTCCCTGACGCGCGCTTGGTCGGGGCCGAGAAGAGAGACCTCCACGCCGTACTGCTCCTTCAGGACCGCTTCCACGCTCGCCCGAGTGAGCGCCGTTATGCCCTTGGACGGCACCCCACCATCCATCGCCATGTCCATGTTCTTGACATGTATGGTCGGCAGGACCGCGTAGGTGGCAGCGTCGTCGAGGAGGTCGATGGCTTTGTCGGGCAGCCGCCTGTTGGGGATGTGCGCTACAGAGAGATCAACAGCGGCGACAAGCGCCTCATCGCTGATCGACAGGCCCGGGTGGACGGACTCGATCCGCTCTCGCCATCGCTCAATGATCTGCAGGGCCACGTCACGCGAAGGTTCGCCCACGATGATCGGTGTGCCGAAACGGCGTGCGAACGCAGGGTCTTTCTTCACGTAGCGTTCGTACTCCTCTGTCGTGGTGGCCGCAATGCAGCGCACGTCGTCGCCGACAAGAACGGGCTTGAGCAGGTTGGCAATGACCCCGGAGTCTTCGCCTTGCCCCGTCAAGGCCAGATGGACCTCGTCGATGAACGCCACCAGGTCGGGGTCCCCCCGCAACACGGAGACCATGCTCTGCACGCGCGTCTCGAGGGCACCACGGACGCCAGTCCCCGCCATGAGGTCTCCCACACTGATCTCGATGAACCGCAAGCGCCTCAGCTCCTCGGGCGCGTTTGGGTCGAGGCAGAAGAGAGCGAGGCCCTCGACTACTGCGGTCTTCCCCACTCCCGGGTCGCCGATGAGCAGGGCGTTGCGCTTGTTCGAACGCTGCAAGCGCCGCGCAAGCTGCTTGATCTCTCCATCGCGTCCGACCACGGGACGCAGCCTTCCATCGCGCGCTAACGCGCTGAGGTCGCGACCGAGGGCATGCGGGTCTCGACGGGTCTTGTCTTGGCCCGCCGCATCGCCAGGCCCGACGGGCGGCGCGACGGGACTCCGCGCTTCGAGGTCGCCCCGAGGATGTCCAGTCTCGCCAGCTCGTAGCTCTTCAGGGCGGCCGCCGGCTGTCGGATCGACCACAGGCGGTCCCTCCAGCGCGCTCTTCAGTGCCCCGCGCGCCACCAGACGCCGCGCCAGGTGGACCGACGTGACAGAGGCTGCTCCTTCATCCGCCGCGACGGCAGCCGCTTGGTCGAAGACCTCTCGCGACGCCGGCGTGCGGTGGAGAGCGGGGGATGGCTTCGCCTCACCGGCGCCGGCACGCATGCTGCGAGCCAGCCTCCGCCGCACGCTTGTCAACTCGTTGGGCTCCAAGGCAAGTTCTCGTGCGGTCTCGCGGCAAGCGGTCTTCAGCTGACCGTAGGCCGCCTCGTCGACCTTGAGGGCTCGCGCCTGCTGCTCCCACATGCTATCGGCGAACTGCAGGACGGCGAGCATCAGGTGCTCGATCTCGACTTCAGCAGCCCCGGCGGCGCGAGCCGCGAGCACGCCTCCTGCCCAGACGATCTGTGCGGAGATGCTGAGCGGCAGGTCCGTCATCGCTGTCGCACTTCGATGACGACCGAGCGATTGCGCTGGCGCCCGGCAACAGTGGTGTTGTCTCCGAGTGGAGCGGAGGGCCCCGCGCTGGCTGTGGAGACCGCCGAGAGCGGCAACCCCGACGCGCGCTGAAGCACGGCGGCTGCGGCGGCAGCGCGGGCGAACCCGAGAGCCGCATTGGAAGAGTAGCTACTGCCAGCGTGGACCGGCTGATCGTCCGTGTGGCCGACGACGCGCAGGGCCAGGGCCACGCCCGACGCGCGCAACCCGGCGCCGACCGCGGTCAACGAACGTAGGCCGGCCTGGGTCAGCTCCGCACCGCCTTGCCGGAAGAGCCCGCGTGCGAAGCTGGCGACCACGGCGTTGCCGCGGCTCACCAGTTCCACACCCGGCACCTGGAAGTCCACCTTCGGGGGCTGCGTATCGCCGGACCCAGCGGTCGGTGACGGAGCGTCACCTCCACCCGTGGACGGCGTCTGCGCGGCGACTGGCCCCTGCGCCGGCGACCCCGAGGAGGCAGGCGACCCAGCGCTCGTCGCCACAGGGGCGTTGGTTCCGTCAGACGAGGACTGTGACGACAGGGCGACCGCCACCCCAGCCACGACGACAGCCGCGACGGCACAGACCGCGACGAGCCCTAGGGCGGCCGCGAGGTTGAAGCGCAGCCACGAAGGGCGCCGGCGAAGCACTTCGATCCGGTGCAGACCAGCCTGCGCCGCGACGGCGAACTCGCTGTCGGCAGGTACCTTCTTCCACAATGCCTCGGCGGCATCAAGGTCGCCCGCCTGAGCGCGCAGACGCGCGAGCAGGTCGTTCCGCTCCGGGCCGCCAGAGCCAGGAAGATCGCCAAGGAGTTCCTCTGCCTCTTCACGCCGCCCTTCCGTCGCCAGCGCGGCGGCCAGCGCTACGACCAGCGCCTCTTCTCTATCCGCGCCGACCATGGTCACCTCCTAGCGCATGAGCCAGCTGCCGTCGGGTCGTGGCGGCGGCCCAGGCAGAAGCTGTTCAAGCTGCTGGTTGGCTGCCTGCAGCCCGACCATGTCGCCGTCCAGCACGGCACGGTCGGCAAGCGCCAGCAATTCTTGTGCCCGGCTCTGGTCGGTCATCTCAGCGACACGCTCCCTGAGGCCCTGCAGCGACGAGTACTGGATCGTCGGACTCTGATTCAGCAGGGGAATCAAGAGCCCATAGAGCTCTTGGAGACGCTGCTCCAGAAGAGCCACGTCAGCAGTGCGAATCGCCTCTTGGACCTGCTCACGCAGCAGCGGGAAGCGCCGACGATCATCTTCATCGCCGCTCTCTTCGACGTGTCCCTGTCCGAAATCGATCGCCGTCTCGGCGTTGGCCACCAGTGCAGGCCAGCGCAGCGCTTCCTCAGCGGCGTCGAGCGCCTTCTGCAGGTCTCGAAGTTGCTGCTCGCAGCGTCCGGCTGCGCCAGTGTCCGCGCGCATCGCGAGGGCGGCGCCGTCGACCTCCTGCACCAGTTGTTGGTCGTCGACCCGGCGGATCGCCTCGCGTGCCTTCTGATCGTCCGTCTCATACGCTTTCTCGCGAAGCTCGGCCAGGCGTTCCTTCTCCGCGCTGATCTGCGCACTCAGGCCGGCTGGGTCGCGCGCCTTCTCGCGGTAGTTGTCGTTGCTGTAGATGGCTTCGAACGTGTCGTCGAGCAGCGGTATGTAGACCTCGGCGCGAATGTCGCGTGAGGCGTCGATCTCTATCGTGACCTCGACTTCGCTGCCTGCAGGCACCGTCCGCGCCAGGGCGCTCTCGGGGATGACGATCACCCCAAACTCGGCGTTGCGGTCAGCGCGTGCGCTCTGTCCCTCGAAGAACGGGATGCGCATCGTGGACGAGCCCCCGGCCTGGGCATCGAAGGCCGTGTGGAGCACCTTCCTGCCACGGCATGGCAACGCTTCTCCCTTACGAAAGAAGTCCTCAGTCACATTGTCCGCCAAGGCGACACCAACGGTGTGCGGCAGCGGGACGTCGCTGAAGACGTTGCCCACGGTGTAGGTGAAACGGTCCGGCTCGATCCGCTGAGGAGTGCCGGTCGAGTCGGCCAGCTCGATGGAGAATGTGTTGGCTCGACCCTTCTCAGCCCACAGCGTCGCCACGAATGCGCCGTTTCCGGCCAGGCTGAGCCGGCCGCTGCGCCACTCCGGTCGTGCATCCCCATTGACGAACTCGAGCGTGAACCCGGTCATGTCCGGGCAGTGCGCTGCTTGGACCACGCCCCCGACAAGCGGCTCGGTGTCTGCACCGATGGGCTTGTAGTCCAAATGCACTTCAAAAGCCCCGGCTTCGGACTGCCGGCTCTGCGTCTCGAGCCGCTGCAGGCCGGCAAACACGGCGGCGCCGCGAGCGACCACGGTGAGCGGGTCAACGCTGTACTCCAGCCGGTCTGCGACGCCGCTCCCGAGGTCGGCCAGCCTCAGACGCGTGATCGGCGCCAACGTCGGTCCACCCACAAGAATGACCTTTTCCAGGTCGTCTGCGTCGAGTCTCTTCTCGGCCAGCACTGACCGGCAAAGCTCGAGCGTCCGCCGCAGCCGCGGCTCCATCAGGCGATCGACGTCACGACGACGCAGGTCGTAGACGAAGTCCTCGACGACGACGTTCCGCTCAGCGTCCCTCAGTTCCATGACCTGGATGGTCGCGACGTCGAGCGCCGTCAGGGCGATCTTGGCTTCTTCGGCGGCGGCTTCCAGCGCAGCCAGCGCTCCGACCCATCTCGGCACGCCCCTGCTTATCTCTGCGCCGTATCTTGACGACAACTCGGGCAGCAGCAACTCGTCGACGATCGCCCTGTCCACGTCCGCGCCGCCGAGATGGTTGTCCCCCAAGTGGTTGACCACTTGGAACACGCCCTGGGAATTGGTGACGACCGCGGCATCGAACGTGCCCCCTCCTAGGTCGTATACCAGCCAGAAGGCCTTCTCGGTGGCGTGCTGGTACCCATACGTGAGTGCCGCCGCTACCGGCTCCTGAAGCAGCGGGCTCTGCGTCCACCCCGCCTTCTGTGCGGCGAGTTTGGTCGCGGCGCACTGGGGCTGGTCGAAAGCGGCCGGCACGGTGACCACTGCAGCTGTGGGACTCTCGCCTGTTGCGCGCGCGATGTCCGCCTTGATCGATTTGAGCACCTCGGCCGAGAGATCCTCGGCGCGCATCACGAGGCCGTTTCGCGCGAAGGTGAACTCATCGGCTGTGCCCATCGATCGCTTGAAGCTGGTGAACGCGTTGAGCGGGTCTCTGCCGACTTTGGCTTTCGCACCGCTGCCCACGACGAGTTCGCCATTGGGGCCCAACCATACGGCCGACGGCGTGTAGTCGCTCATCTGGACGTTCTTGATGACCGCCGTCTCTGTGCCGTCCAGCATGGCGGCCGCACTGTTGGTGGTGCCCAGGTCAATCCCGAAATCAATGGTGACGCGGCTCACGCCCCCCTCCCCTCTGCGCAGCTCTCCACGTCGCCCTCGGGAGTGCCCACAATGACTTGTCCCATCTGCACAATCCGTTGCCGCAGATAGACCGACGGTCTGATGGTGTCGACTATGCGGTCGCGATCGATGCCAGGGGTCGGTTGATACGCGAGGACCTCGAGCAGAAGAACACCATACTCCGGCACCGGCTCGCCAGTGTGGTCCCTGATCTCGATTCCTGCCTCTTCGAGAGTGTCCCAGACTGCCTCGACATGCCTGAGTGGGATTCTCATCTCGTCCGCGGCCCGCCCTTCGCGCTGACCCAGCATCCTGCGCCTTGCGCGCCACAACCCCGTGCACACTCCCGCCAACGTTGCGTCGTCCATCCCCGGCGGTTCGAGGCCGATGGATGCACTTCCCGACGCGGCAGCAGGCTCTGCCGCCGGCAGAGACTGCCGAGAAGCCTGGTCGCACTCGCGCGGCGCAGCGTAGTCGACGGGAACAATCGCCTCCGAAACTCGGGACGGTGCCTGGATACGGAACTCACGAGGCACCAGCAGTTGCAGCCGGGTCACGATGTCAGTCTCCGCGTGGTCGGATACGATTCAGACTCCATCCGTCTTGCGTCAGCATCTGGGCTTGCGCGGTGACCCCTCACCAGAACCACTTACGCTTCTTGGGAGGAGCAGGCGACAAGGCCGCCCCCATTAGGGGGGCTGCACGGTTCGGCGGGGGAGTAGGCAATGGAGCCGCCCTCACTTGGGAGCTTGCACGGTTCGGCCACAGCACCCGTTCCACCTCTCGAAGGGACTTCATGAGTTGTGCGTGGTACGTCTCGATCTGGGCTCGCGCCTCATCCCCAGTGGCGATAATCGAGGCGTGTGCGACCAGCTGTTCCGCAGCGGAGGCGCACGAGAACCACTTCTCCACAGACCTGCGGTTCTCCGCGACTTCCTCGGGTATCGACGAATTGGCCACCTTGACGACCGCCAGCGCCAGACCGTCGTGCAGCCTGTGGCGGCGCGAATCGCCGTGCGGCAGAGCGGCATCGAGTTCCGCCAGAAGCGGTTCGCCACGCTGGGCGAGTCTTCGAGCTGCCTTCAGTTTCGCGTCCTCACAACCGGCGCGTTCAGCATCCTTGTCCGCTTCCGCGACCGCCTCTGCGAGACGCTGGACAAGAGGATCGACTGTGACGTTGGCTTCGTTCTCCTTGAGGGCCTGCTCCATGTCACGAACGACGCCTTGGATCGACTTGTGCAATTCCCCAATCTGGGCTCGCGCCGCATCCCCTTCGGCGATGCCCAACGCCCGCACGAGCAGCGGTGATACTACCGAGGCGTGCTCCAGCCATTGCTCGAAGGTCTTGAGGTTCTCCGGGTCTGTGTCGGGCCACGAGAACGAGGCCGCCACTCTGAGCACCGCCATCGCCAGGCCGTCGTGCAGCGCCGCGCGGTTGGGATCGCCGTACGGCAGAGCGGCGTCGAGCTCAGAGAGGAGCGGCTCGCAGCGCTCGAGGAGCAGTCGAACGACCTCGAGCTTCGCCTCCTGATCAGTAGCACGTTCCGCTTCCGCTTCAGACGCCGCGAGAGCCGCTGCAAGGCGCTGGCGACGCGGTTCGACTGCTACCTTGACTCCGTTCGTCACGTCTTCCTGTGGCAGCCTGGAATCTCGCAGTTCGGTGAAGATTGCCTCGCCGGCTTTCCCGTGTCCTCCAGACCACAGAGAGACCGCAAGGTCTGCAGAAACGCGAGCCAGCGCCTCGGGGAGACTGCGGCGGATGGCAGCCGCGTCATCGGCGGAGAGGCGAGGGTCGCCGATCTCCGCGATGCGGTACACCACCAGCGCCCAGAAATCGTCACTCTCGACCAGCATTCCCCATCGTTCAAGCGCGGCCTTCCACGACGACCGGATGGACTCCGAGCCGCGCGCGTCGGCTGCGCCGTCCCGGACGTCCAGCCCCTGGTCCACAGCCGTCGTCAGCGCGAGAACGGCGAGGTTGTGGAGTGCACCTGCCCCAAGTGCCCCACCACTCGACTCCAGTAGCGTCCACTCGCGTATGGCGCGGTCAGCGTTCCCGGCCTTCAGCGCCGAGATGCCGCGATCCTGGTCGCCGTGCCAGAACCAGAACACTTCGTCGACAATGCGGATCTCGGGGTCACGCAGCCGCTGGATCGCTTCACGCAGCTTGGCAGCGGGAGTTCCTCCCGGCACAGCGAGAAGAGCTTGTGGTTCACCCTGAGTCGCCACTCCGTACTTCTCGGCCATCGCGAGTCTCTCGACTTGTCGAGCGACCTCCTGCTGGCTCGCCGTGGTCGGCAGCTGGGTGAGGCGGAAGGCGTTGACACGGACCAACTCGGGCTTGGCCTGCAAAAGGAGCGCGGCCTCCGTTTGACGGCCGGAAGACGCCCCGAAGCCTGGCGGTGAATCTATCAAGAACGCTGCCCCCCAATCACATGCTGATCCCACGGCGCCACAACTGAGCCGTGTACTCGTGCCGGTCGCGTAGTTCCGGGGACAGGTTCATCGCCTGTTCCATCAGGTCGGCAGCCTCGGAAAGCCGGCCGGTGTCACGCGCCAGTCGAATCGCCTCTCCGGCCATGGCTGTGCCGCGATTGCCGTCTTCGTGGCGAGACATCCCGAGGGCACTCTTAGTATCGTCAGGGGAACCAGGCGACTTGACTTCCAGCGACCTGGAGCGCTTCGCCGACTGCCAACGCTCAAGCTCCGCGAGCAACTGCCCAGCGTCGGCGTGGCGAGCCTCGGGGGAGACGGCGAGTGCGCGGCGCGCGATAGCGTCGAGCACCTCGTCAGCTTCGGGGTTCAGACCGCTTGGCGGGACGAACGGCCGATCGAACTTGACATCGCGTCCCTCGGAGTCCGAGTAGGGCAGGTGGTCTGTGAGAGTGAGATAGAGAGTGACGCCGAGAGACCACACGTCGCCGCGGAGAGAGTCTCCGTGAAGACTCTGGAACGCCTCCGGCGCTTTGAAGCAGCGGGTGCCCATCGTCGTTGCTGCAAGCGTCAACGGGTTGACGTGCTTGGCGAGCCCGAAGTCGCACAGCCGGGCGCGGATGCCGTCCTGCTCGTACCCGATCAGGATGTTCTGCGGCTTGATGTCGCGGTGCACGATGGGGGGTTGCTGGGCGTGTGCCAGGGCAAGACCCCGGCCTACTTGGACGACGACCTCTACGGCAGTATCGACCGGCATGAACTGCGCGCCGAACGATTGCCAGAACTGCTCCAGGCTGCCGCCCGCGATGTATTCCATGGTGAAGAAGCCGCAGACGCCGGTGCTCGTCTCAATCGTGTTGGCATCGAAGACGCGGATGATGTTCGGATGTCCGATTCTTGAGAGGAGAATGGCCTCACCGAGCATCGTCTCGATCTCGTCCGTCGTCATGCCGACCGACTTGAACACCTTCATGGCCTGCCGGCCGAGAAAACGGTGACGAACACGATACACCTCAGCGAAAGCGCCTTCACCTAGTTGGCGTTCCACCTCGTAGGTGTCGCGAATCGTCTGCCCGTCTCTTAGCAACGGCACGCGAGAACCCCGCTCCCGAGTTGGCCCCGATGCTGCCCCATGCGCGTCGAGGTACTAAGCTTACCAGAAGGCCCCGACAGAGCCCGCACCTCACGACGCTGGGAGCCACGGCCTGAGCGCGGCTCTGACTAACGCGCAGAGTCGTGCCTGCCGATGCTGGCAGCGACCATGAAATGCCACGCCTCTCAGATTGGCTGGGAACGCTTGGCGGGACTTGGCCGTCGTCGCAGCCACAGCTTGTCTGGTCGTCTGGGGCGCGAGACGACGGCTGGATTCCAGATGAGGACTGCCCGCGTCGGCAAGACGAACAGCTAGGGATGACCCGGTAGCCGCCGACCTTGGCCTGGAGTGAGTACCTGAGGCAATGACCACGACCGAGACTCAAGATCCTAGGAAGAGCGTGCGAGGCCGCAGCGTGACGCAGCTGGACTGGACGCCTCCGGAGTTCTCGGAGTCGAGTCTCAAGTGGGCAGTCGCTTCGAGCGTGATCGAGGAGTTCGCTCAGGGTCACAGCTTCGCTGACATCCTTCGTGAGCTCGTGCAGAACGAGTATGACGCCGAAGGAGACTCTCTCGCCGTCACGTTCGCCGAGGATGGCCTCAGCGTCCACGGCAACGGCAAGATCATCGACCGCGCGGGCTGGCGGAGACTGAGCGTGATGCTGGGAACAGGCCGCGTCGCCAGCGACGGACGAGACGTACCTCAGAAGGTGAGCAGCATAGGCTCGAAGAACCACGGCCTGCGAGCGCTCTTCTTGATCGGCGACCGCATCTTCATCCGCTCCGGGGGCCGTCAGACGGTTCTCGACCGACATCTCGGAACTCCCGCTGAGCCCGTGCCCGACCCGAGCTCCGCACAGCTGCTTGGAGCGCACATCTTCGTTCCATACCGGCATGTGGCAGATGGCCCCCTCGCCCCCTACACTCACGAGCGAATCGCGCGCGACACGGCTGCTCTCCCAGCCAAGGTGGCCCCGGCCCTACTCAAGTTGGCGGAACCGGATGCGCGTCGGAGCGTGCACCTGCTGACCGTGACCTCCGAGCTGACGGGCTCGACTCTGACCTGGCGTCAGAAGACCAAGTTGGTGAAGCGGCTCCCTCACGGCGGGAGGCTGGTCGAACGCAGCATCGAACTCCGGCAGTCGCTGCCGGACGCGAGCGGACCCGAGAGCGACAAGATCACGGAGCTTGAGTATCAGCGGGTCGTCGTCGTCCCTCCGCATTTCCGCTCCCGTGACTTCCCGCGCTACTTCCGGATCGCGGGGGGCCGACTGCGAATCGGACTGTCGCTGCGGCTGAAGCGTCGGCGGCCTGACGTCCAGGACGCCGGCTCCTTCTACTACCCCTTGGGCATGTCGAACGGAGCGACGGGCTCAGCCGTCAGCGTCAACGCGCCTTTCGAGATGAACAGCGACCGCAGTGCTCTGGTGGATGTTGAGGCGAGTGAATGGAACGCTTGGCTGGCCGAGCAGGCAGCAGATTTCGCCATCGAGCTTCTGTCAGGGGAGTGGCTGGATGCGTTCGGGGCGGATGCCTTCCTCGTGTTGCGTCGCCGATCGAACTCACCCTTCCCGCGCTTCGCTGAGCGCCTCGCGACGAGCCTTGAACAAGCGGAGTGCTGGCCATCTAGGGCGCTTCAGCCAAAATCACGTCGCCCACGATTGCGTCGCGCGAGCGACCTCATCGTCGGAACCTCACCGCAGCTGGATGCACTGCTTGGGGACGTGCAGCGTCTCCTTGGCTCCATCGCGACGCCACCCCTCATAGCCATGGCGCTAGGGGCAGGGGCGAAGGAGTTCACGCTCTCCTCGGCGGTGCGTCTGCGCTGCGCCGGCACTGACCGCTCGGCGCTGCGGACTGTTGCAAACGAACATGAGTCCGACCTCCACTACGTGAACTTTCCCGGTGCACTAGTGAACGCGGACCTGCAGAAGCAATTTGGCGAAGCCTTCGACGCGCACAGACGACAACTCACGGCCGCACACCGCGGTGACCTACGGGACGCGCCGACGACGCTGACTGAGGCAGGCACGCTGGCAGCACCTTCTGATCCTCTCTGGCTACTTGATGACGAGCTCTCTGAGTCGGCCCCCGTGGCTCCAGAACAGCGCTTGCACGGCACGCTGACTGAGTGCGTGACGCTCTGTCGCCTCTGCAAGCCCTTCGATGCGACGGCCTGGGCACTCAAGGTCGCCGAGAAGGCGACCGCAGGCGCCACGGAAGAGCATGACCGGGAAGCCCTGTATCGGTACTTGCTGAAGCGACCGAAGGCGATTCGGGCTGGAGCATGGTCGACTCTGCGGAAGGCGCCGATCCTGCGCGACCACCGTGGCGAGTGGGCAGCCGCCTCTGAGATGCTCGACCAGCGGACCGCCAAGGCGACTCGGATCGAACCCGTTCTCCGCTTTCCAAGCAGTGAGATCCGACGGTCCCGGGACTTACTACGGCTGCTGCGCCTTCGCTCCAAGCTGACAGGACGTGACCTCATCGACTACTCGGAGTTCGTCTCTGAGCATCCCGACCACGCTGATGACATCGAGGAGACTCTCCACCAGCTGCGCAGCCTGCTCACCCCACGGACGGTCACTGCCCTGCGGTCAATCCCGTTCCTCCCCACCTCCCGCGGGGGGGCCGCGCCGGAAGACAGCTACGTGCGTAGCCAGGTCATGGTGAACTGCATCGGCAACGGGGCCTGCTACGCCATCGGACACCGCCCGACGTTGGAAGCGCGGATCGGCTGTCGAACGACGCCGGAAGCCGCTGACATCGTTGCCCATCTGACCGACCTTAGAGAGTCCGGGTCGGAGCCGCCCGCAGTTGGCGTCGTGTATCCCGCGCTACTAGAGGCGCTGAGGAAGGAGGGAGAACTCCGTCGCTTTGTCGATGCCCCCATCATCTTCCTGGAAGGGGCTTGGCACGCTCCCCGGGCAGTTCTGGTCGGCAGGCGTCACAGCGAGATCTTCCTGGGGGCGGTCCCTGTGCTGACCTCGAGCGGCCTTGCGTCGGTCTTCTTGGCGCTCGGCGCAGCAAGCGAACCGACGCTCGACCACTGGCTCGCCTTCTTCGCCTGGCTGGAGGTCCAGAGCGAGGGCGGCAGGCTGCCTCTAGCCCCGCAGCCTCTGCGGTCACTTCGCCTGGCGTATGCTGCTCTCGGCACACTTCCCGGCGACATCCCTGACGACGTGCGAGCGTTTGTCGATGACCAGGGCATGCTGCATTCGCGAGCAGACGCACTCGCGGGCCTGATCCTCATCAACGACGACCCGGCGATGTCAGAGGCGGTAGCGCGGGCAGGCCTGCCAATCAGCTTCGCAGCGACCCCCGATGCGGTGACCCGCCGCTTCTGTCAGACCTCGGGAGTCTTGCCTCTCACGGTAGCGCGAAAGAGGACGGGCACGAGAATCGGGGGGCCAGGGAGTGGCCCAGGTTGGTTCGACGAACAGAAGGTGCTGGGCATGCTCCACAGCCCCGTCCTCGCATCGGCCGTGCATGCGGTCGCTGCCTCGACTGGTTCGCAGACCGCCTCGTCCAAGCAGGCCTTGTTGAAGCGGCTCATGGAGATCGAGCAAGTAGCCTTCGTGACCGACATCGAAGACGTGTTCGCGCTGGGACGCTCCCGCATCAGCGTGCCGACCACTTGGGCTTTGGAGGAACGACAGCTGGCCCTATGCACCATCAAGAGCAAGAACGATCTCTACGGGCTCCTGGCGCTGGCGATCGCCAGCCTGGCTGAGTCCCGGCACGACCTCAGTCAACCCCTGGCCGATGCCATCTTCCGGTTACTCAGGAGCGACGACCCTGGCGACATGGAGCACTACTTGACGCAGCGCGGCGTGCCGTGGACCACGACGGAGTCGGTGCCAGCGGAGGATGTCGGGCTACTCGCGGACCGAGCGGAGGTCGTTGAGACGCTCGCCGACCAGCTCTTGCGTCGGGCAACGGTGGCGCCTGAGTCCATGGGCAGAGAGCGTCCTGCGGCTCCCTCGTCGAAAGCGAAGCGTGCGTCGTCGCCGAGAACGCCCCTTCTGCCACTGGAAGAGGTGGTCCTGCTTGAGGTGGGCGACAGCCAGTGGTCGCCCAAGGAGCCCGAGCCGCGGGACAGCGTCCGTCGCAGGAGCCAATGGACGCCACGCAGCCCGAAGGAGCAGGAAGAAGACCGCCTTCTGGGCGAACGAGGCGAGGAACTTGTGTATCGCGAGGAGCGAAGACGCGTCGCAGAACTCGGCTTCTCCGAGGACCGCGTCAAATGGACGTCCGAGTCCGATCCGGGTGCCGACCATGACATCCTCTCCGTGGCCGACGACGGCGGCTGTCTCTGGCTGGAGGTCAAGTCGACGACCGGAAGGCATGGCCGATTCGATTGGTCGAGGGCCGAGTTTGAACTCGCCCTCGCCGCTCGCGATCGCTACGTCCTGTGCCGCGTGTACGAAGCCGACTCGGGCACAGCCCGGGTGCGGCGCTTGTCCGACCCCATCGCGCAGCTCCTATGCGGTGATATGCGCCTCGACATCTCGAGTCTATCCGCGGAAATCGCACCGCTCACGAAGCACTAGAGCAAGGCGACGACGTTTCTCGGGTACCTCGCCGCTGACCTGCTCCCTCTACGGCAGGCCACGGGCCGGGCTGCCTTTTCGGGGTCGCCCTTCCGCAGCAGGAACCTGCGGTTGGCTGGCTCCAGCGCCCGAGCCGTCTCGTCGAGCTGGGGATTCTTGGCTAGCGAATCGGACGTGGGGACGACGGGAATTTCCAGTCCGGCCCAGCAGTGTTCGACACCCGCTCGCACGCCGTCCAGGCAATGCAGGGCGGCCAGAACACGCGTTACGTACGGAGCCGGAGCCTCATCGGGGAAGCGAACTGGGTCACTCAGAGATCCATGGCGGCCTATTCGCCCAGCCCATCTCAATCGCGATTTCGCGAAGATCGGCGAGCTGGTCTGGATTGCTCGCGGCGAGATCCGACAGAAGATCGCACGCGCATTTGTCGTCGATGATGCGAATCGCGGGACTGAAGGCCTTGACGCCACCGGCATGCCGCTTCATGTCGATATCGACGGGGTGACCGCATCGGATCCAGTCCGATGGATATCGCCGCACGCCGACGGCGCAGTACTCCTCCTTCTGTCCCCGGCCCTTGTTCGGCAGCTGCATGTAGCCGAACGCCACACCGTCGAGCGTGGAGGCGTCCTGTCGCTGAGCCAGTCCTGACGGCTTGCCGTCCTTCCGGCGGGGGTCATCCTTTCCCGCAAGGAAGCCTTCGTAGCTCGTAGCGAACGAGCCCAACCACAAGAACCCGTGCTCCATCTCAACCTCCTCCACCTCGCTGTCACGTGGAGATTGACAGTAACTAGCTGCTTCGACAATCAGCGATCCGACCAGCCGGTTCGGGCTTGGGCCCGTTCGGTGAGGCGCCGGTCAGCCCTGGTGGCGCCCCATGAGATAGAGCTCGACGGTACCGCGCACTGGCTCGAGAACAGAGAGACGGTCCCGGCGGTGGAGATCTCGGTCGACGTAGTCAGGCAAGGGTAGGCTGGGGCCAGACATCTAGCACGGTCGGGTGTGGATTCAAGTTCGTGGTGCAAACGCCTGCAACTCTGACGCACCTGAACTCTGCGGCTGAACTCTGCGACCGCAGCGCGCAGCTTATGCGCGAAGCGTTGGCAGGATGCCGCAAGCGGTGAGCTCACCCCAGGGCAAGTCGGGCCCGCTCAAGGGTCACAAGCCAGCGGCCACGAGACTTCGCACGATGTCGGCACCGACCTGTATCCGGTCGACTGTATCGACCCGATGACCATCGACCTCCACCTGCGAAAGCCGGATGAGGTTGTTCGCATCAAGGCCGCGGTCCGCAGAGGCGACGGCGAAGCGTTCGGCGTCGCCAGCCAATGGTGGTGGGGATAACTCGAATCCGGCGGACACGCAGCGGATGGTGGTGCCGCTTTGAGTCAGGGGCAGCCGTCGTGGGTCGCTCTCGTAGCCGGTGAACCACTTGTCCTCGACAACGCTGGGGTCGTCGAGCTCACTCCAGATGGCAAGCAGGTACGGGTCGCGGTAGTTGCTGTTGAGGGAGCTGAGTCCTGCTCTAAGCATGCACAGCGAGTAGCCCATCGTGGCTTGCTCGGCGACGTCGCCCCACTCGTCCTCCCCTTCGCAGTACAGCCTCAACTCGCGCACAAGATCACTCTCGGTGAACACATCCAGACTCGTGGCGTTCAAGACAATCGACCACGACGGAGCAAGGCACGGCGGACGGACGAGCATCCAGTGCAGCAGCCACAGCGACCCGGCGCGCTCCAGATACGGATCCCACCCGTCGGCTCCCATGAGCTTGATGCCAAAGGAGGCCGGGCGCGCGTCGAGCAGCCGACCGGTGTTGCTTCGGGGATACTCCTCCAGGAGCTTGAAGGCGCGACACCAGTACCGAATCGCACGGACCATGTTCTTGCCGACCCCCAGCGTCACGGTAGCGTCGGGCCGGGTGAAGACATCCGGCTGCTGGACGACCGCGTCGAAACCCTTCTTGAGCCAGCCATAGCGCGGATGGAATGTCTCGTGTCTAGCAAAGGCCTTTAGCATGCGGGGTTCGGGCGGCCCGGCGACCCGGGGAACGCCCGTCTGGTCGGTCTTCACAAGAGATGCCTTCATTCGAATGCCTCAGCCGCGACGGTCCGCACTGGAACTGGCGACCGACTTGAGACTACTACACGCCGGTGACCGAAGCCCGCACGACCTCTCGGCTCGTCGAGGCACCGGCCACGACACCCTCCAGAGGCGGCTGTCACCGTGCCTGCGTTGCCTCGTTGGCTGATCCTGCGAGCACATCACTAGAATAGAAAACCACCCCGAAATCTCGCGCACAATCCCCTCGGCCACTACCCTGGTGACCGACATGCCCCTGACCGCATGCCGCAGGCAGCTGCAGGGCGCATCCTTCGGCCTCTCGCGTTCCCGCGACACCTCACAGAAGCGCAGGTCGCTGATCGCTGCGCTCGCGTGAGAGGAGTTCCCGCACGAAGTTCAGACCCGTCCTCCCGTGCTGGTAGGCTGACACAGGCGGCATGCGAACGGCTCCAACTAGAAGCAAGCGAGGGGCACTGCCTTGGACGAACGGAAGGAGACAGCGAAGCAACGCGACGTGGCCTACGCCTTTCCGGACACCAACGTCCTCATCCATGGCAAGGCGCTGAGGTCCATTCCGTGGAGACGGCTCCTTCGCAGTGACCGCGTGGTTCTTGTTATCGCCGAGACTGTCTACTCTGAATTGGACAAGAAGACCCACGATCCAGACAGGGCAACAGCTCGTCGCGCGCGGTCGCGAGCGAAGTCGTTGCACTCTGTACTGGATAGGCCCGGTCAGGTCGCGGCCGAAGTCGACGCTGTGTATACGGGACGGGCGAAGAAGGCCACCTTTGATGAGCACGGCCTCGACACAAACTACGGCGACGATCGGCTCCTTGCGACGGCCCTTGAGTGGGGCGAGCGCGAAGACGTCTCGTACTGCTGCCTCGTCACGATCGACTACGGCTTCGCGACACGAGTCCGCGACCGCCCGATAGAGTGCGTCCTCCTTGATAGCCTGCATCGGCAACCGCTGAAGGTCGATGACCGCGTCCAGACGCTCGAGCGGCAGCTCAAGGAGCTGATGTCCGACCGCCGGCTTGCGAAGCTGAGGCTGATGCCGCCGGATTCCAAGCCGGTCATATCCGTCGACAGACCACCGTCTGTTGCCGCCACACGCGAGCAGCTCGAGATCGAGATGGAGGCCGTACGCAAGGAGCACCCCAGGGTCTCCGCACTGCCAGCGTTCATGGCGCAGTCAGCCATGGCGACTCTGTACGGCGGCCCAAGCGATCCCGAGGCGTACAACAAGAAGCTGGAAGAGGTCTACCTCAAGTACAGGCAGTTCCTCGACCTGCGAGAGGAGCGGCGCTTTCTCGAGACCTGTTGCCAGCCTGTCGACGTTCTCGTGGGCAACGAAGGTACTGGGTCCGCGACCTCCATAACGGTCTTCATGACTATCCGCGCCAACGGCGTTACGTTCACGGATCCCGAGAACTGGGGCCGGGAGCCTGAGCCGCCTGGGTTTCCACCGAAGAGCGGCAGGCTGTCGGCCCTGGTCGGCTCCTCCTACCTGAGCCCGACGTACTCGAATCGGCACGGAGCGTTGGTCAATCCGCCACGTGCAACCTACAGGCTGCTCGTCACTGGTAGCACAACAGCTCGGTACGAGCTCGACAATCTCGTCCATGGCATGGCCCGGGAGTTCACAATCACGTTCTTGGTGGATCCTGACGAGGCGAAGTCAGGCAGCCTCGAATACGAGATCCATGCCGAAGGCCAACCGACAGCAAGTCGCGGTCACGTCGACATCGTCGTGCGCTAGCACGGGCTCCGCAGCGGTTGCGGCGGTGACTGCCACTGCATCATCTGCGAACGCCTGCGCCCCAGCGACGCGACACCTCGCAGAGGTGGAGGTCATGACGCCGCGCGGGCCGCCCGAGGGCGCGTCTCACGCCTGGAGAAGCAGCGCGAAGGTCCCGTCCGAGGCTGTGATCGACCTCCCGGCAAACACGCGGCAAACACGCGACGCCGCGCGGCAACTCAGGCGGCCTTCGGACCCGCCAGCAGGTGACGGCGCATCCCGACGGCACGGGATTGCCAATCAACCTTTGGATTGAGTTGCGGGGTGGCGTCGGTGGTCCCGTCTCCACCCGAGGCATGAGAAGCGGAGCTGCTGCCGCGTCCCGAGTCTCAACCCTCGCGCGTGAGACAGTTCCAAGCGCAGCAGACACCTTGCTCAGCGGTCAGCTGGGAGCATCAGCGAAATGCGGCGAGGCGCCCTCAGGCCGCGCGCGTGACCCACTGGACTTCTCGCAGGCAGGTCAGCGACGCCACTGGAAGACAACGTCGTCCAACGGGTCCATGAGCTGAACCAAGGCGCCGGCGGCGCCGCCTGCGACGTCGAAGGTGACGGTGCCCCGGGTGTTCTGACCGGCAGTGAGCGTGCCCGACTCCAACTCCGGGCCGTAGCCGGCGAACATCGCGTTGCCGTTGTCGTACTCGTAGGCGCTGCCGTTCGGCGATTGGTACTTGAAGTAATTGGGATTGTAGTCGTAGGTGCCTTTGGTGCACCTGATCTCGACGTAGCACACGGCGTAGGCGCCGTTCTGGGGCGCTTGGCCCATCGTCGTGTCCTTCGGCTGCGCGTACTCGTTGACCGAGACCAGGGTGACGACGGCGCTGCCGGAGTCGTCCGCATAGTCGAACGGGCTGCCGACCGGACCCGCTTTCGCCTGCGTGCCGCTCCCCCCGGACGTGGTGCCGCTCCCCTCCGAGGTGGTGCCGCTCCCCCCGGACGTGGCGGTGGTCGAGCTCGGGGTGTTGGCGATGGCGGCGATGATGACGATCAGCACGATAACGGCCGCGGCGGCGATGATGACGTTGCGCACCAGGTGGCTGCCTGCAGGACCAGCCTGAGCGCGCCCTGCCGGCGCGCCGGCGGCGAAGCGTGCCTGCGGAGCGGCGGGAGTTGACCCGGCGAGCTGCTGCACCCACTCCCGCAGGCCCTCGTAGGCCCAAGAGACCTGCCCTTTGTCGTCATACCGGAGCAGATCTGCAGGCGTGATAGCGCCGTGCTCGTCCAATGAGAACACGCCCTCTTCATAGGTGATCGTCTTCCCGGCCCAACCTGTCGTAGCGTTGAAAGTGGCGACTAGCATGGCCCCTCCTCGCTTCGGTCCCGCTACGGCGACCTGCGTTGCCCCGACCCCATACGTGACTCATAGTCCGTAGACCCATAGTCTACAAAGGCCTTGACTCCAAGGCCATGGAACACGCGTTTGCCGACCCCCTGCCCGTCTTCGCCGCTCGCCTTCGCGCCTTGCGCCTCGAGCGCGGCATCTCGCAGGAGGAACTCGGCCACCTCGCCGGGCTCGACCGCACCTACGTCTCGAGCTGCGAGGCAGGGCGGCGGAACGTCACGCTGCGCACCATCTGCCGGCTCGCCGCCGCGCTTGACGTCGAGGCCACCGAGCTTCTCGCCGGCCTCTGCACGGGGGATGTAGCCTCGAGATGAAAGGCCGCGCCGTAGTCGAGATCGGTCACCGACGCACTCGCTCCCAGGGTCTCGCGAAGAGGCGCAACAGCGCCTGCCCCGCCGCCCACAGATCGTCGTACGGCAGGCGCACGGAGACGTTGAGGTGTACGGCGTTCGCGGACTGGGTGACGCGCATCTTGACGTCCATCGCGGCCTCCTAGCAGACGCCGGCGAAGGCGACGACGAGCGAGGCCTCGAGCTGCTTGACGGCCTCTTCTTGCAGCCCCGGGAGCAGGTGCGAGTACGTGTCGAGCGTGATGCCGATTGAGGCATGCCCGAGGCGCTCCGAGACGATCTTCGCGTGCACGCCCTGGGCGAGCAGCTGCGACGCGTGCGTGTGGCGCAGGTCGTGAAAGCGGATCCGCAGCTCGTCGGGCAGCTTGTTCTTGAAGGTGCGCCAGGTGCGCTCGAAGTTCGAGGGGAACCAGGGTCGCCCGTCAGGGCCGGCGAAGACGAGGTCGGGCGCGCTCTGGTAGCCCGGGCCGAGCAGCAGGCGCTGCTTATCCTGCTCGACGCGGTGACGGCGCAGCGCCTCCACGGTGAGCGCCGGGAGCGGCACGCGCCGCCGTCCCTTGGCCGTCTTTGGCGGCTTGAAGCGCAGGCCCTGGCCGGTCTCCTCCACCGACTGCTCGACGCGCAGCGCGCCAGCCGCGAAGTCGACGTCCGCCCACCTCAGGGCAAGGAGCTCGCCGCGGCGCAAGCCGCTGGTCACGGCGACCAGGATCGGCAGGTGCAGGCGCGTGCCCTGCGCACGCTGCAGCAGCAGCGCCGTCTGCTCCTGGCTGAGCACGCGGATCGGCTTCTTCAGGCCGGCGATGCGCGGCACCTCGACGCCGTCGGCGGGGCTCAACGCGATGTACTGCAGGCGTACGGCGTCGCGCAGGGCGCGGTGCAGGACGAAGTGGCGCTTGCGCAGAGTCGCGCGCGCCGAGCGCGGCTGGCCGTCCTCGCCCGGCCTCAGCCACTCGGCGTAGACGCGCTGGATGTGCAGCGGGCGCAGTTCGGGCAGGAGCACGTGGCCAAGGGCCGGAATGAGGTAGCTCTCGATGACCCAGCGGTAGCACTCGGTGGTCTTGCCCGACAGGTTCGGCGAGGCGCCGTCGAGCCACTCGCGCAGGTAGTCGGCGAGGCGCACCTCGCGCGGCTTCACGTAGGTGCCGGCCTGGAGCTCGCCGAGCAGGAGGTTGAGCGCCTCCTGCGCCTCCTTCTTGGTGCGGAAGCCGCCGCGGCTCCTCTGCCGGCGCTTGCCTTCGGCGTTCCGGCCGAGTTCGACGACGATCGAGTACGTACCGGACGCGCGCTTGCTGATGCAGCCTCTCATGCGGCCGTGCGCACCTAGCTCCCGACGCGCACGCGCCGACGCTGACGGCGCTCGCGGTCGCGGTCCCGGATCGCCTCAAGCTGGCGCCACTGGTCGGCGCACATCTGGCCCGACTGCCAGCGCGTCCCGGGCTCATGCGTGAAGGCCGACGTGGGAGAGATACACAGTTGGCGCTCGTAGCGCGTCGGTGCGGCCTCGTGGGCACGCACGGCCGCAACGACTTGCGCGTCCATGCCTTCGGCGCGGAAGCCCAGCCCGACCGAGTCGAGGAGCGCCTCGACGCTGTGGCCGGACGCTTCCGCAAACGTGAAGCCCATGGCTTCATCGCCGGGGCCGCCGGCGATGCGCACTGCGGTCCAGGCGAGCGCCCAACCCTCAGGCGAGAGCGGCATCTCGTCGGGCTCCACATAGGAGGCCAGGTCCATCTCAAGCACCTCGCAGACCTGGTCCCACGGCAGCTCGGGGAGGCCGCTCAGCTCATGGAGAGTCACTTGCCCGTCTTCCCAGGTCACCTTGATCATGAGGTCCATCTTTGCTCCTTTTGCAGGGGAAAAGCCTCTACTACTATTTTTCCCGTAGGACAATCCCCTTAAACTTCCCCTCGTGTTAAGACGGGACCGGCGCCTCTACAGGCCCAGCGCCTCGGCGCGGAGCCGGGTGACGATCAGCTGGTACTGGAAGCGCAGGGCGGCGTGGTCTAGTTTGGGCTCGGCCTTGGCCTCGGCCACGTCGAGGCCAAGCAGCCGGCTGCGGCGCGCCATGATCGCCAGCACGCGGTCGATCGCGCCGGGGTCGCCGTCCGCGGCCTTCTCCCAGACCGCGTCCTGCAGCTCGTCGAGGCGCAGCGCCTCGAGCTCACGCAGTTCCGCGGCCTGGGCGGCGTTGTCGCGCTGCAGCTCGTGCAGGCCGTGCTGGACCCGCTTATAGGCAGTCGACGGCGCGATGCCCAGCTCGCGCGCGATGGCCCTGTGGCTCATGCCGTCCATCCTCAACCTGAGGCACTCACGCTCGAGCATGGCCGTCCTCACCTTGCTTGGGGCCTGTTGCGAGGGCATGGCGTTTCCTCCTAGTGCGATCGCTTCTCCAAATCCGAGGAAAACACTCGGGATTGCCGCGCACAATCCCTTGGCGAACGGTGACACCGACGCGACCGCGGCGGTGAGGAACGCTGCCGCGATGCATGTGCTCGACGTCGCCGCGTGACCGCTCACGGACCGTCCAGGTCCGTCGGTATTCCTCTCGGTCACGGACCAGCGCTGCAGCTCAGCACCCCCGTGGATTTGGTTGTGACGAAATGCTCGGCGACAAGAGACTCAAGGACGTTTGGGCGGAAGAGACACTGGTGTTCCTTAGAAACCAGTGGGACGTGTGCTGCAAGCATTGCAGCAGTGCAAACGCCGGGGGGTGAAGAGCTGCAGGCCCTCATGGCGCTGCGTCCAGCTCACAGAGCCAGTAGCCGTGTGCAGTGCCGTGCTGGCCCGGGGCCGCCCCCTTTGCCTCACAGACTAGGCACTTGTCGACGAGGCGCCCGAGGATCCTGCGCACCGTCGCCTCCGACAGTGGGCTGAGCTGCGCCGTGAGCTCAGCCAGACCAAGAGCTTGTTCACGGCCGGGGCGAAGCACGCTGAGCACTTTCTCATCCTGGTCCTTCTGACGGAGACCTTTGGCCGCGCCGCGACTCTCGAACGTCCCTTCACTGAACTCGATCACGAGCTCCTCGGGCGTCTCGTCGAAGCGCGACAGGGCCTTCAGGCTGCGACGCGTCCTGGCTTCGGCCCCAACCCGGCGCAGCGAGACGACGACGTCGACGGCGCCCGTGAACTGACTGGAGCCACGCGCCGCCTCGCCAACCTCGCCGCCCGACTTGCGCTCATGGCGGGCGACGATGACCGCCAGACCGGGCTGCTGGGCAAGAGCACGCAGGGGCTCGATCGCCTCAAGCGCCGCGCCGGCGCTGTTCTCATCGTCGCCGCGGATGCCCGCCCAGTCCGAGAGCGTGTCGACGATCACCAGCACGGCCCCGAGCTCCAGGCAGCAATGGGCGACCTCGTCACAGATCTCCGGCCAGGTCATGCCGAAGGCCTCCCTGCGGAAGATCGGGTACAGGTCAATCTCGCCGTCGGCACCGACCCGACGAGCGGCTGCCACGAACGTGGCCTTGTTCTCCTCGCTCAGGTAGACCACGGGGCCCTGGCACGTCTCGCCCAGGAGGAAGATGTCGCCGCGGCAGACGGCCCTCGCGGCGGCGAGGAGAAAGGTCGTCTTCCCCGTCTTAGGCGGCGAGGCGAGGTCCGTGATGCAGTTCGGGAACACGTACCCCGCGATCACCCCCGCGGCCATCTCCGGCTCTTGGCGCGAGAGCTCAGCCATCGAGATGGGGGCGAGCCGCCGCGGCCGGTCGCCAACGTCACCGTCGCCGGCAGGCGCAACGGACGCGGTAGCGTCGTAGCGCATCATGCTCCGGGCGATGCCGAGCACCTCATGGTCGGGAAGCAGAGGGTCGCACTGCTCGGCGTTGGTCACGAGAAGGGCTGCGGCGATCGCCTTCTCGCCAAAGTCGCGGCGGCGCATCGATCCCGCCATGCTGGTGAGACCGGCGTTCCGTTCGCCCTCGCGCAGGACGGGCGACGATGCACCTCCATGACTGCTCTCCGGCTCCTTCACGACCGCGAGACGGGCCGCAAGCGCCGGCGTCAGCGGGTTGAGACGGTTGAGACCCTGCCCGTCTCTGAAGGCGTAGTCCCGGCCAGCGATGATCGAGGCGGGGGCGATGACATAGCCTCCCTGCGCCTTGACATCGATGGCCTCGCCGAGGGCGCCGCTGAAGCTCTTGACCTTGTGCTCCCCGGCGCGGAAGTAGACGTGGAAGCCGCTGCCCGAGGCGGTGTCGACGATGGTCGTGTCCTCCAGCTCGGGACCCAGCTCCTCGACCAGCCGCCGCCAATTCTCAGGCCCCGCCCGGCCGTCCTTGCCGTCGACATCGACGACCACCAACCCCGAGGGCCCTGTCGCGATGCCTATGTTGGCCCGCGGCCACGCGCGCCACCAGCCCCTGATGCGAGCTGCATCCGTGGTTGCGGCGGTGAGACCGTTCGTCGTCAGGGGGTGCTTGCCCGGGCTCTTGCAGCCCGCCCCCGCCGGACATGAGCAGACACCGGCTTCGTCTGTGCCATAGATGGGGAGGACGTGCAGACCAGCATCTGCGAATTGCAGAGCCGCCTCGAGCATGGAGTCGGACCGGCTCATCTTTCACCAGCCACGCGCCGGAGGAAGATGCGATGCCGATATCCAGTCCGACCGCCGCTGAAGTCCTTGTGCTCGTATACCATCACATGAGTCGTCTCAGGCGACGCCTCGACGTCGGCCGCGATCACCGGCCGAAAGCGCTCGCCATCCTGTGGATGGTCCGCGACGTACTGCTCGTCCTCAGACGTGATGCCGCTGGCCAAGCCGACCACAACGAATCTCGCTCCTGAGCCGAGGCGGCGATCACGACTCATCGCTTTCACCTCCCGCGGCACGAAGAAGCTGCCCGTCCCGCAGCCCTTGCCTCGAATTCCGCTCCCGGCCCGCCGCGCCGGTCTTCCGCTCCCAGTACTCGAGGTGGTGAACCGGGCCGACGGCCCATCCTCGACGGCAGTAACCGAGGGTCGCCTCAATAACCGGCAGCGGCGCCTGCCCTTCACGAATCACTGAACTGCCACCGGACGTCCGGATAGGCGCGAGCGAGACCGCCGCCAATCGGGCCGATCGAGACGCCCATCAGGTCCTCCAGTTCTGCGAGCTCGTCGAACTCACCGGGGCGGCGATGACGAAGTAGCTCGCGTTCCTCCGGATGCGCCGCGAACCAAACTTCCTCTTTGGGCGTGAGCCTCACGGTCATCGGCTGCCACAACGCGGCCTCGCGCTCAGCGGCCTCCTCCATAGCATCCTTTGCCCAGTTCACGATGCATCACCCCCTTCAACGAGGCGGCGGAGCGCCGCCTTCGGGATCAGGTACTTGCGGCCCCAAGGGACGACGATCGGCTTGAGGGCGCCGCCGCGGATGGCCTCATAGGTGCTCGTCCTGCCGGCGCGCAGCAGCGCAGCGCACTCCGCCGGGGTCATCAGGTCGGGGGCGTCGTCCCAGCGGAGCGTCGAACGCGCGGACTCTGTCTCGGCGCTCATGGCGCGGCCTTCAGGTCGGCGTAGTACGCGAAGATGCTCAGCCACGTATGCGGGACGCCGAGCCGCTCGGCCTCGTGGATGCAGATTTCGTGAGCCCCGGCGACCCCGACCACGGCCGCGCCGGGCGGCGTGTAGGCGATGAGATCGATCAAGGGATACTTGCTCTGCACCCGCTCGACGTAGACGCCGAGGACCCCGGCTCCGAACGCGAGCCGCAGGTGATGGTAGTCCCCAAGACGCACCACCATGACGTTGCTCGCCCGTGCCTGTTTGCGGAGGCGCTCGTGGTTTCCGAGTTCGCCGTCCATGGCCTTGCGCCACCTCACCGTCATCGGCGCGTGCGCGTGAAACCACGCCCAATCCTGGTGGCACGCGGCGACCAAGAGCTGCTGCGGCCCGCTTCCGGGTTCTGACCGCCCATTCACGGCCGGCTCCATCTGGTTCGGATCACCACATGGGTCGTCGTGCGCCGCAGGGCGGCCGTGCACTCCGCTGGTGTCAACAAGTCGGGGGCGCCGTCCCACTGCCGCGACCAACGAGAGCGCAGTTCGAGCGACTCCCCTGACACAGCATCTGACATGGTGGTCTCCTTCGGTAGCTGCCAAGAAGACCACTGTCCCACACGATGTACCTTCTAATAATGGGTACAATGGGTAGGACATGGTGTCCGACGACGAGGTGCTCCACAACGCCGTCTCCGGCGGCAGATGGTGGCGGTTCGACCGCTATGTGGTTGACCAGGGTGTCATCCGCGCGGCACCGGGCGCCGCCGCGTTCCAGTACGAGCCGTGGTCGATGTACGAGCAGGCAAGGAGACGCCGGGGCGGTGCCTCTCGGGGCCAGCCCGCCCCCTACCAGGAACTGCTGCAGCTAGGCGCCCGGCTGGAGGAGATCGAGTACGAGCGTTTCGAGGCGTTGCCGCGCAGACTAGAGAAGCTCGTGCTTGCGTGGTGTAGGCGCAACGGACTGCTCGGCCTGCTGCCGCACGGGCTGGTGATGGCCGCAAGCCCAGAGGGAGAGACCGCTTCGAACGGCAACGAGGTGTGGTCGTGGGCCGAGTGGCATGCCGGCGGTAGGCTCAGAGGACGAAGCGCGGTGCCTCGGTCGACGCGGCAGCAAGCGGTGGCGGACCGGACGAAGAGCCCGCCCGCAACTGTCCGTCGATCGCTCATGGAGGTCCTTCCGCAGGAAGGCGGTGTGTTGATCCGCCCGGTGCAGGATCACGGCCACCTGGTTCAGCCATACACAGCCGAGTGGGCCCGCTACTTCCCGGCTGGATCGTCTCTCGCAGCCCCAAGGGCAGCAGATCTCGACATGGAAGGCGAAGGCTTCTGGCGCGACTACGGAGAGCCGGTCTATGACTTCATGCGCTGCATCCTGCTGATGTACTGGAGTTTCCTCTCGATCACGGCACCGGAAGAGATGGCCAAACGTGAGGGCGGTGCCTACCCGACGCTAGCGCAGAGCGGCTACTACGAACTGAATGAATTGGCCTCGGTGACTTCGCTGTCGGGATACCTTTCCGATTCGCGCGCACGAGGCGTGCGATGGGCGTCCCCGTCACTGATTGGCCATTACGGCGTCATGATGCTGACGGACCTTGCGGGCGGCAATCGCGTGAGAGTCTGCGATCACTGCGGCGCACCGTTTCTCTCGGCTGCCTACCGGGCCTCCTACTGTTCGCTCCAATGCAGAAGCGCGGCCCGCAAGCGCCGGCAGCGGGAAGGACACGCCGGCACGTGAGCATGGGTGTTCGCGCGGTGTTTCTGCGCTGCGCCCCGAGGCGCACCGGTGTCGTCGCCTGTCGCCTGATGCCACCCGATGATGTCGTCGAGCATCTGGTGCGTTAGCCGAGCGTTTGCCGAGGGCCATTTCGCGGAGTTCTCTGCAGGTCTCAGAGCGCCCGAAAGCCCTGTTTCTGAGCGTAAACGAGGTGGTGGACCGCAGCGGGATCGAACCGCTGACCTCCTCCGTGCAAGGGAGGCGCTCTCCCAGCTGAGCTAGCGGCCCACGAGAGCGTAAGTATAGCGCGAGATCGGGGAACGACCCCGCCGACGGCACGAAGGGTTGCAGAGCGGTTGCGGCCGCTGGCGGACCCGTGAAGAC